>OGJY01000696.1_pt1 | contig 45475 bp, 42 predicted proteins | sample 1572231 | NCBI WGS metagenome assembly OGJY01 (sample SAMEA2582121, study PRJEB24529) | metagenome | biome: Human gut stool | place: China | collected 2011
AGTCAACAATCCTTCCGGATGCGAATGGCACAAGTGACGCGGATTTAGGAAGTTTCGAACATTCAAAACTCGTCAAGATATGTGATACGAAGATCCATGAAGGCCGAATGAATGCGAAAAAACAAGCGGGTTCATGCTGTATGAATTGTTAATCAAAACGTATGGTGTTGTATGAAGGTATGAAGGCGGATTGTGTATAAACTTTTTTGTTATATATATTAATGTACGCGATCTTTGTGCTGCACTGGATACCGGTTTTGATATGTCATCGGGGGCAGAGCTGAAGATCGGTACAATTAATGGTCTTCAGGAAATTCCTGCAGGTGTTTATTTGGCAACATCCTGGGGAGATGTGACAAGTATTGCTACTTACGATGACTTCTCTAAATGTACTTTCATCGCAATCGATCCGAATACCTCTTTAGGAGAAAATGATATCAAGGCGGGTAAAAATCTTGACTTTAAAGAAGTGAAAGGTTCTGACTTCAATTTCTTTACATCTTCGGCAACAGCTGAACAATTGTCAAAGAATGAAGAAGTTTCTGTAGCTAATGCTGCTTTTAAAATTGAAACGAATAGTGCTAACCAGGTAGATGGCAATTTCTCTTATGCAATCACTACTGTCGGTAATATCCGCTTCCAGCCGAAAGCTGCTGAGGCAAAGCAGACTACAAGTTCTAAACCTGCTGCTATCGCTGTTGTTGAAATCAACAAGAAAAAAGTATTGACTGCTACAGTTGGTGCCGACAAGGCATATACTTTCACATTCGGTCCGAACTCTATTTCAAAAGTAACTCGTTTACTGAATGCCAACGGAGCATCTGTTTATAATATTAGCTTCGAAAGCGGTAAAGCAGATGAAGAAAAAGGTAAATATTTAGGTTCTGGTCATGATGGAAGTGGTGGTGCTTTTGCATTGTTAGCACAGGGTATGGCTGTTGCCGATTTGAATACTCCGCAGTATCAGTTTGTGATTTCTGCTGTTGATACAGTAGCAAACGAAGTTACTTTTACAAACCGTGAAGCAGGTAATACATTTACTTGTGTGTTGGATACTACTGCTAATGCAGGTGTTTATAATGTCGTTGCTACTACAGGAACTGTTAAAGTGATTGTTCCGACATTAAATACTTCTAATGAGTATGTTTGTACTACAAATGTAGCTAGTCTTGTTGGGTCTACAATCAAACTAACCCCTGCCTCTGTTGATAAATTTGCTGGTTTCGCAGTAAGAGATACAGAGAAAGACTATGTTCGTATGGTATTTGCAAAGGATGTTACTGCTGCTCAATTGTATGCAATAGTGAAAACTACTGCTAGTCCTTATACACTGGAAGATGTAAGTAACAAAGAAGCTGACGCTGCTCTGTTTGAACTTGTACAAAGCGAGAAACCTGTATTGGTAAGACACGATTATGTAATGTTGGATAGCAAAGGTGCTGTAAAGACAATGTCTTTGATGGATACAGTAGCTTACTATACTTACAACCTGAAGTATGTAGAAACTCCTGCTCCTGCAACTCCGTATTTGTTGAAAGAAACTGGTGGTACTTTGTCGTTGGAAGCTGCAACTGCTACTGGCGATCATGCTTTCATTATCAAAGAAAACAAAGATGGTTCTGTTGCGCTAATGAAGTCTATTGCTTATAATGCAAAAGAAGTTTCTTATGATGCCTCTTCTACTCATAAGCCGGTATTTGCAGGAACAGCATACAAAAATGCAAATGCCGCAGATATCAAAACATTCCTTTTGGAAGAGTCTTATGGTGCCAGTCTGCCTGCAGAGCGTGGAAATGTATCTTTCGAAGCTGAAGTAGGAGGTTTTATCTCTATGAATGCCAACAATGACGGAGTAATTGCTATCAAGACTGCAGCAGACGAAGATTTGACATTCTATCTGGATACTGCCGACTCTAAAGCTACATTGCCCTCATTCTATATCTCTAAAAATCTGAAAGCAACAAAAGCTGCTTCTACAGACAGAATGTATATGTATTATGCTGCAGACTCTGCAACATATGTAGGAACGGGTGAACCGGGTAACCGCTTTGAATGGGTAAATGGTGATACTAAGATCATCTTTAAGGCTGCTACATTGATTAATTCCGACACTTTAGCTACAACAGCTAAAGGTAAAGCTATCAATGTTGCTATGAAAGCTGATGCTGACGGAACACAGGCCGGTTTGGATAACTTCCGTTTCCAGATCTTCAAGGCAGATGATGCTGAAGACGCTTATGTTGTTCGTTGCGTAGGTGCTGCTGCTAATGGTTATTTGAAGAATGTTAATGGTCAGTTGACATTAGGTAGTGCTGCTGATGCTTTGAAAGTATATGTTGCAGAACAACAGTCTCCCGTTGCTAATGAAGGTATCAACGCTTCTGAAGTGTCTGTAATCGCTACAGACGGAGGTGTAATCATCATTGGTGCACAGGGCAAGAAAGTTACAATCAGTAACGTACTTGGCCAGACTATTGCCAACACAGTTATCACTTCTGATAAGGCTACAATCGCTGCTCCTGCCGGTGTAGTTGTAGTAGCCGTTGAAGGCGAAGCTGCTGTTAAAGCAATCGTAAAATAAGTAACTATTTATAATCAATAAATTTAAATTTGACTGCGCGGTTCCGTCATGAGCCAAGTAGCCCGTGAGGGCGAACAAGCGGTCGTATTAATACTAAAGTAATGAAATAAAGTTCTTCTGTCAGTACCTCTGTGAAGAGCGAAAACAGACAAAAGTAAGTCACCTCGGCTCTAGGGGCGGGGTGGCTTTATTTATTCATATGGGTATATTGGGGTGGCAATAAAAGAATTGGATCAATGATACGTTAAAATCATAGAAGAAGTATCATCATTAGAAAAAAAAACTATCTTTGCTCGTAGAAAAGTGTATTTAGTATGAAAAAGATCGGATTGGTAATTATTTTGGTGATGTTGATGATCGTGCCGGCCACTGCACAGGTTACGTTTGGCGTGCGTGGGGGATTGGCCTATTCTTCTTTGGTGCAGAAAATAGATAATAATTATCGGTCGGGAGCACGTTTCGGATTCAGTGTAGCCGGACTTACAAACATCCCTTTATATAAAAGGTTATCGTTGCAGCCGGAAGTCGCTTTTGTGCATCAGGGTGGAAATTACCTTTCCAATATACCGGATGAAGAAGGTACCGGACGTATTTATCCGAAAACTAAATGTAACTACTATTCTATTCTTGTGCCTGTCAATCTGGTATATACCTTCCAGTTTACCGATGTATATTTCAGCGTGATGGCTGGCCCTGCTGTCGATTTCTCCCTGTTTGGAAAAATGCGAACAAAGGAGAATGTGGATACCGATATCGTTTTCGGCAAATCCGGCGAAGCCGACCTTCAGACGTTCGATCTGGGAGTTAACCTCGGATTGCAGGTGGAATACTCTAATTTCTTCTTTTCCGTATCCGCCCTTTGCGGAACGCTCGACCGCCGTACTTCTAAACACGACGGCGAATCATCACTCTATCAAAATAATGTAACTTTCTCGTTGGGGTATTACTTCCGCAAGTAATTATGAAATAAAAAAGCCCAGTATGTTTTTACTGGGCTCTTATGATATTCTATATAAAGGGTTCTCTTACAAGTTTTCAAGCCATTTCTTGCCCGGTTTAGTATAGAGCCATGCAAGGAAAGCTCCGGCAACCACGCAGCCAATTGTGAAAAATAAAGCTAGTCCGTTCATATATAATCTATTTTAATATTTTATTTCCAATGTAAGCCAATATATATGTTTGTAAAATTCCTACACAAATCATATACCAACTCATACTATCAGCAATGTCTTGCTGTAAAACTAACATTTCTCCAAGTACTATAGCTGCAAATGTTAGTTTTGCCAAATCATAGAAGAACTTACCCAGAGTTTCTCTACGAGATTTGTCCCGATCCCGGCCTTCTCGTTTTTCATCCTGTTGTTTCTCCCACTTTCCCATTATGCAAATATACTAATAAAGAAGGAAACAGAATGATTCTTCTAAAAAAAAATGAAGTATTTGTTGTAAATGGGGGAGCTTTCTCTCTTAACGGTTCATAATGAAAAAGATGTACAAAAGTTTTGTATTTCGAAGAAAAGCCGTACCTTTGCAAGCCGAATATTATCAAATTGTACTAAGGGTTTAGTTTTTAGCACATTATTACGTCAAGTGTCCGTAGTGATAATGGTAGTGAGAAACTAAGCGCTTGTTTTTTAGAGTTATTAATTAATTAATTTATTAAGCAGTGGATACTTTAAGTTTTAAGACCATTTCTGCAAACAAAGCAACTGTAAACAAAGAGTGGGTCATCGTTGACGCTGATGGACAGACTTTGGGACGTCTTTGTGCAAAAGTAGCAAAACTTTTGCGCGGTAAGTATAAACCCAATTTCACTCCTCATGTTGATTGTGGTGATAATGTAATCATTATCAATGCAGATAAAATCGTTCTGACTGGTAACAAGTGGAACGACCGTGTTTATTTGAGATATACCGGATATCCCGGTGGACAGATCGCTTATTCTCCTGCAGATTTGATGCAGAAGGGCGAAGATCGTCTGTTCAGAAAAGTAGTAAAGGGTATGTTGCCTAAAAATCGTCTGGGTGCAAAGTTACTGGGTAACTTATATGTATATGCAGGAACAGAGCACAAACACGAAGCTCAACAACCTAAGTCAATCGATATAAACTCACTTAAATAATAACTATGGAAGTAGTAAATGCAATAGGTAGACGTAAGGCAGCAGTTGCTCGCGTATACGTAAGCGAAGGAACGGGAAAGATAACTATCAACAAACGTGATCTTGCAAATTACTTTCCTTCTACAATCCTTCAGTTCATTGTTAAGCAACCGCTTGCAAAGCTGAATGTTGAAGAACAATATGACATCAAGATCAACCTTGACGGTGGTGGTTTCAAAGGTCAGTCAGAAGCTGCTCGTTTGGCTATCGCTCGTGCTTTGATCAAGATTAATCCGGAAGATAAACCTGCGTTGAGAGCAGAAGGATTCGTAACTCGCGATCCTCGTTCTGTTGAACGTAAGAAACCGGGTCAGCCAAAAGCTCGTAAGAGATTCCAGTTCAGCAAACGTTAATGTTATTTGTGAGTTTCTTACAAGGACAAAGCGTTTAGTATCTAAATTGTCGGGATTTCTTTTGCATGCAGACATGCCGGAGGACTACCTGATAGTTGAAAATTAAACAGAAAGTAAACGATTTAAAAAGAAAAAAATGTCAAGAGTTAATTTTGATCAGTTATTAGAAGCTGGTGTACACTTCGGACACTTGAAGAGAAAGTGGAATCCCGCTATGGCTCCTTATATCTTTATGGAGCGCAATGGTATTCATATCATTGATTTATATAAAACAGTTGCTAAAGTAGATGAAGCAGCAGAAGTAATGAAGAACCTGGCTAAGCAAGGTAAGAAAGTACTTTTCGTTGCTACTAAAAAACAAGCAAAACAAGTTGTCGCTGATAAGGCTGCTTCTGTAGGTATGCCTTACGTTATCGAACGCTGGCCGGGTGGTATGTTGACTAACTTCCCGACTATCCGTAAAGCCATCAAAAAGATGACTACTATCGATAAGATGACAAAAGACGGTACATTTGATAATCTGTCAAAAAGAGAAAAACTTCAGATCACTCGTCAGCGTGCTAAGCTGGAAAAGACTTTAGGTTCTATTGTAGACCTGACTCGTCTTCCGTCTGCTTTGTTCGTTGTTGACGTGATGAAAGAACATATCGCAGTTCGCGAAGCTAACCGTCTGGGTATTCCAGTATTCGGTATGGTTGATACGAACTCTGACCCTAACAACATTGACTACGTGATCCCGGCTAACGACGACGCTACTAAATCAGTAGAAGTTATCTTAGGTGCTATCTGCGAAGCAATGAACGAAGGTCTGCAGGAACGCAAAGCTGAAAAGATCGATACGGAAGCTGCCGGCGAAGGTGACGCTCCCAGAAGAGATCGTAAGGCAAAAGCTACTGTAAAGAAAGAACGTACTAAGAAAGAAGACGAAGAAGCGTTGAACGCAAATGTTGCTGGAAAGTACGCTAAAGATATCGAAGAATAATTTAATTGACAATTGACAGTTGACAATTGACAATTAGAATACAAAATACAATGGGCAATAGGCTTTTGACAGTTAAGTTCTTAGGACTTGTCAATTGTCCATTGTCCATTGTTGGTTTTTAGAATAGTATAAACAATTAAATAAGGAAATAAGATTATGGCTGTAACTATGGCTGATATTACCAAGCTGCGCAAAATGAGTGGAGCTGGTATGATGGACTGCAAGAAGGCGTTGACCGAATCTGACGGTGACATCGAAAAAGCAATGGAAATTATCCGTAAAAAAGGACAGGCTATCGCCGCTAAACGTTCTGACCGTGACGCTGCTGAAGGTTGTGTATTAGCTAAAAAAGATGGCGGTTTCGCTGCTACTATCGCTTTGAAGTGTGAAACTGACTTCGTAGCTAAGAACGAAGATTTCATCGCTTTGACTCAGGCTATTTTGGACGCTGCTGTGGCTAACAAGTGTCAGACATTGGAAGAAATAAAAGCATTGCCTATGGGTAATGGTACTATCCAGGACGCTGTTACTGACCGTAGCGGTATCACTGGCGAGAAAATGGAACTGGACGGTTACAACGTAGTAGAAGGTGCTTACACAACTGTGTACAACCACATGGGTAAGAACCAGCTTTGTACAATCGTTGCTTTCAACAAGGAATCAGAAAGTGTTGCTCACAACATCGCTATGCAGATCGCTGCTATGAATCCTATCGCTATCGATGAAGCAGGCGTTCCTGAATCAGTAAAAGAACAGGAAATCCAGGTGGCTATCGAAAAGACTAAAGCTGAACAGGTTCAGAAAGCTGTAGAAGCTGCTTTGAAGAAAGCTGGTATCAATCCTTCACATGTGGATAGCGAAGACCATATGGAAAGTAATATGGCTAAAGGCTGGATTACTGCTGAAGACGTAGCAAAAGCTAAAGAAATTATTGCTACTGTTTCTGCTGAAAAGGCTGCTAATCTGCCGGAACAAATGATCCAGAACATCGCTAAAGGTCGTCTTAGCAAATTCTTGAAAGAAGTTTGCTTGCTGAACCAGGAAGATATCATGGATGGCAAAAAGACTGTAGCGGAAACAATGAAGGAAGCAGATCCTGAATTGAAGATCGTTGCTTTCAAACGCTTCACTTTGCGTGCTGAATAATTTACAGCGGTAAATAAGATAATAAAAAAGGCTGTCCATTGCGGACAGCCTTTTTTTATGGAGTTTCGTTGATTGTTATTTTAATTTTGTCAGCGCATCTTTGATACGTTTGATCGCTTCCACAATCTTTTCGTCGCTGGTTGCATAACTCATACGGATGCATTCGGGAGCACCGAAAGAGGTTCCGCCTACACAAGCTACGTGTGCTGCATCCAGCAGGTATAATGCCAGGTCGTCAGCATTTTTGATGGTAGTCTGACCGTCTGTTTTACCGAAGTAGTAGCTACATTTCGGGAACAGGTAGAAAGCACCTTCCGGCTTGTTGATTTCGAATCCCGGAACATCTTTAGCCAAAGATACGATCAGGTCGCGACGGCGTTCGAATGCTTTACGCATTTCTTCAACCGGAGCTTGTGTGCCTGTATAAGCAACTTCAGCAGCCACCTGTGATACGGAACAAGGACCTGATGTATATTGTCCCTGTAGTTTGTTTACGGCTTTAACGATCCATTCCGGGCCGGCAATGAAACCGATACGCCAGCCTGTCATGGCATATGCTTTGGAAACACCGTTTACAATAACGGTACGATCCTTCATGCCTTCAACGGAAGCGATACTGTGATGTTTACCGATATAGTTGATATGTTCGTAGATCTCGTCGGCAATAACGATGATTTCCGGATATTTCTTCAATACTTCTGCCAGACCGGCCAACTCTTCTGCACTGTAAACAGAGCCTGTAGGATTGGAAGGAGAGCAAAGGATCAATGCTTTTGTCTTCGGTGTGATAGCAGCTTCCAACTGAGCCGGAGTGATCTTGAAGTCCTGTTCGATACCGGCTGGAACAATTACCGGAGTACCTTCAGCCAGCTTAACCATTTCAGGATAACTAACCCAGAACGGTGCCGGGATAATTACTTCGTCGCCCGGATTTACCAATACCAGGATCGTGTTACAAACGGATTGTTTAGCTCCGTTCGCACAAGAGATTTGATTGGCTGTATATTCCAATCCGTTTTCATTCTTCAGCTTGGCAACGATCGCATTACGTAATGCGGGATAGCCCGGAACCGGTGAATAACGTGAGAAGTTGTCATCTACCGCTTTCTTAGCTGCTTCCTTGATGTGATCGGGTGTGTTGAAATCTGGTTCTCCCACACTCAGGTTGATAACATCGATACCTTGTGCTTTGAGCTCATTGCTCTTTTGAGACATCGCCAATGTTGCCGAAGGCGATAAACTTGCTAAACGATCTGAAACTTGTGTCATGACACTGCTGTTTGTATAGGTTATTTTAAATAGTTGCGACAAAAGTAATTAATAATCGGAATCCTTGCAACAAATTGCTAATTATTTGATGTTGTGAAGTACATGTCCCATGCGCTCCTTCTTAGTCTTCATATAAAACTCGTTATATTTGTTCGGAGTTACTTCGATAGGAACATTTTCTACAATCGTCAAACCATAGGCCTCGAGGCCGACACGTTTTATCGGGTTGTTGGTCATCAGGCGCATTTTAGTGATACCGATGTGTTTCAGTATCTGTGCTCCGACACCATAATCGCGCTCGTCAGCCTGGTGTCCCAGATGCAAGTTGGCATCTACCGTATCCAATCCTTCTTCCTGGAGTTTATAGGCTTTCATTTTATCCATCAGGCCGATACCGCGTCCTTCCTGGTTCAGGTAGACGATGGCGCCGCGTCCTTCTTTCTCGATCATTTTCATGGCTCTGTGAAGCTGTTCGCCGCATTCGCAACGCATCGATCCGAAGATGTCGCCGGTAGCGCAGGATGAATGAACCCGTACCAATACCGGTTCTTCACCGGAGATATCTCCTTTGATCAAAGCGATATGCTCCAATCCGTTACTTTTCTGGCGGAACGGGATCAGATGGAAATGGCCGTATTGTGTCGGCATATCCACTTCCACACCTTTGTCGACGATCGATTCCGTTTTCAAGCGGTAAGCGATCAAGTCTTTGATACAGATAATTTTGATATCGAATTTCTTCGCTACTTCCATAAGTTGGGGCAGACGGGCCATTGTTCCGTCTTCATTGATGATCTCGATCAGAGCTCCGGCAGGAAAGAGTCCGGCCAGGCGAGCCAGGTCGACCGCCGCTTCCGTATGTCCGGCACGGCGAAGTACCCCGCGTGAACGGGCGCGAAGTGGGTTGATATGTCCCGGACGTCCCAGGTCGGAAGGTTTTGTTTGAGGATCAGCCAAAGCGCGGATCGTCTCTGCACGGTCGAACATGGAAACACCGGTAGTACAACCGCCGCCCAGCTTATCGACAGTCACAGTGAAAGGAGTTTCCAACATGGAGGTGTTTCTGGCAACCTGCATGTCCAGATCCAGTTCCTGGCAACGTTCTTCTGTGATCGGAGCGCATAAGACACCACGACCGTATGTCATCATGAAATTTACTTTTTCGGGAGTTATCTTTTCTGCAGCAACAATAAAGTCTCCCTCGTTCTCGCGATCTTCGTCGTCGACTACGATCAGGAATTTTCCTTCGCGGAAATCTTCAATTGCTTCTTCGATGGTGTTTAATCTGAAATCACTCATATCGTTTTTAATTTTTAGTTTCTAAGCTCTTGATCATATCTTCCAGTTCACGGCTTGTCTTTTGTACCACCTGTATGTCATGGCGCAGTAATTTACGCTGATAAGTAGCAAGCAGATAGATCGGAAGTCCTATCGGAATGAAGATACCGAGTGCCAGCCCGATCTTACCGTTCAGGTTGGCGTTCAGTTGGTTGTATCCACCTATAACCGGGTAGTCCATTAATTTATTCAGCAACAGATTCTGGTCTGAATTGGCTAGCTCTTCGATGATGCCGTCCATTTCTTCTGCCAGTTGTTCGGCTGTATGATCTTTTCCTCCCTGTCTCCAGAAAGTGATATAATTAAGCCAGCGTTTGTGACCTTTTAAATAGCTGGCGCAATCATTAGCCAGTTTATCCAGGCGCGGAAGAATTGCCCCGTAATCGGGAGTGAAAATGATCACTTCTTTCTTCTCCACCTTACGTCCTGAACGTTTACCTATAAGGTTCTTCAATGCGTTCAGATAAGTGTCGGCATTCAATATCACACTGTCGTTCACCGCCTTGTAAGTCAGGAATATACCTAATGGAGCTAATACGGCCGAACTCAACCACATTCCTTCCCATGCAGCCCATACACCGTCACGGGCCATCTTGAACCCGATATTATCTACAATATAATAGAAGATAAACAGGATCACGGAAATCACCACTGGCATACCGAGTCCTCCTTTACGGATAATAGCTCCCAGCGGGGCACCGATAAAGAAGAATACCATACAGGCAAATGATAAAGTGAATTTTTTATGCCACTCGGTCAGGTGACGGCGTACTTTATAGGCTTCATCCCCCATTGTGGCTGCTTTAAAATAATAATCGGCCTTTACGCTCTCTATATTCGATTTTGCACGAACCAGCAATGCGGCCTTGCCACTTGCTGGCTGAGCCTGATACAGACTGTCGAAATCGATTATTATAGCCGGCTCATCCTGCTTCTTTTTCAGCGAATCGGTGTTGTTGACCTGACTGTTTCCGGCCCGGTTACCCTCTTCTCTTTTAGGTTTGGAGAATGTACGGCGATAAGACATCTCGTAAACGCTTTTCGCATTCAAGGCTTTTATGCTGTCTAGTCTGACAGTCATTGAGTCGATGGAGGTCTGCAAGTCATTCAGCTTTTTTCCCATATACTGGTTCTGCATGAATGATTCATCCGTACGGGTGAAGTTGGCATCGAATTCAATAAGAATTTCTTTCGTCCCGAAAGTTTCCCTTCGGTATGGCACGGCTACTTTGGCTCCTGCACTACCGGTTTGGCTTTTCAGGTTCTCAAACGATTCACCGTTGAAAAGCGATAAGACAAGGAATAATTTATCTGCAGATGTTTTTAACCGTCCGGAATCCGCTTTGATAACACGTGCATTGTTGAAGCCGTCCGAGTAATCATAGATCATGACGTCTTTCAGCAACCCCGTCTTATTATCTTTTTGTTTTACGTATACATTATATCCTGTGATCTCTCCATAGAATACGCCTTCCGGAATATCCAGTTCTGGCGACTTCTGACGCATGGAGTAGAGTAGGGAGTATAATTTGACCTGGACAACCGGCATCGCATTGTTCTGGAAAAAGAAAGCACCGATACTTATGATACCGATCGTAATCATAAGCGGTCTCATTATATGTATAAGAGATACTCCGGCCGATTTCATCGCCAGTAGTTCGAGGCGCTCACCCAAATTACCGAAAGTCATTAGAGACGCAAGCAAAATAGCCAATGGTAAGGCCATCGGGAGGAGGAATAAAGCAGCATAAAAAAACATTTCGCCGAGCACAGGGATTCCCAGTCCCTTTCCCACCATGTCGTCTATGTACCTCCAGAGGAACTGCATTAGTACAATAAACAGACAGATACCGAAGGTCATAATGAACAACGGCAGGAAAGTCTGCAGCATAAATGTATATAATCGTTTTATCTTCAACATTACCTATCCGGGTTGACGGGGCAAAAGTAGTGTAAAAAACGATAAGTACATGACATAAATCTCTAAAACAACCTAAATACCGAGTGTACGTTTCAATTCATAGACTTGCGAGTCCCATAAATTGATTGAGTCTTTCTTTTCGTCCGGCTCGGCAAAGTCGGTAATTTCAAGAGCGGTTGCTCCGGTAAGTTCAACAGTGTGAATTAAAAATTCGAAGTAAACAGAGTCATCATCCTCGTCTGCCCATCGGTAACGGATACTTATTTCCGGTTTTACAGCCAAAACTTCGGCCTCCTGCTCATCTCTGTCCCACTTAAAAACATAGGTGTTGTTGTTGATAGTGACATCATCAGCGAACCACGCCGAAAGTCCGGGAGGGGTAGTGAGGTGATTCCATAAACTTCGTCGCGAAACTTTATCGAAAACGTATTCGATATGAAACTTCTCTTTTTTCATCTTTCATGCTATTAATTGCGGAGCAAGATAGGCAAAAGATTGCTATTTGCCAATATTCTCAGGATAAAAAAACTTCTAATTTTTAACGGCTTAGCTGAAAGCCCCGAAAAATAAACGATTTTTTTTCGCCAAACTGTTGCATAATATAAAAATAACCTCTACTTTTGCAGCGTCAATAAGGAAAAATGACAACATGATGGCGAGATAGCTCAGCTGGTTAGAGCGCATGATTCATAATCATGAGGTCCCCGGTTCAATCCCGGGTCTCGCTACAAAATAAAGGCTTACAAGAAATTGTAAGCCTTTTTTGTTTTTACTTACCTGTTATCGGTTGTTCTATATGCTATGGAAATAGTCAATACGCAGGTCTTTCTGCTTTTGATCATTTTTGCCGGATTGTTGGCTTCTTCAATCCGTATTGCCGATCAGTGGGAGCGGGCGGTAGTGTTGCGCATGGGTAAATTCAAAGGATTAAGAGGCCCTGGCCCGTTTATGGTAATTCCTGTTATCGACAGTGTGTCTGCTTATATCGACCAGCGGGTGCGGGTGAGTGCTTTTAAAGCAGAGCAGACCCTTACCAAAGATACGGTGCCGGTAAATGTGGATGCTGTTGTGTATTCGAGGGTTTGAAAGAAAAAGGTTCTATGGTGATCGTTCCTAGTTCGGCGCTTGACTCCATGAACTTGGGGGCTATGGGTGGATTGGTTTCGTTGGCAAAAAGCAATGAGACATTCATGCACGAGTAATTTATATTTCTTCGAAGAGAATTTTAAACCGGGTACAACCATCCTCTGTTGTCAGGCTGAACTTGCAATGATGGTTGGTTAGGACTTCCCGGACAAACATCAGGCCGATCCCCTGACCCGACGATTTGGTGGTAAAGAAGGGAGTGAAGAGCTTTTGTCTGGTCTCTTCGCTTATTCCGGGGCCATTGTCCTCTATTATAATGGATAACGGGGATTGATATGTATAGATATGTATCTTCCCGTTTTTCCCGATCGCTTCGTAGGCATTTTTGATGATATTGACCAGGACTTGCTCAAACTGGATGCCGTCTACATGGATATATCGATCTTCTTCCGTCAGCGATAGAGTCAGTTCTATATCCCTCTGGCGGCATTCGGCACTGGTCAGTGCATATACCGAACGAACCTGTTCATTGAGGGAAATAGGAGAGAGGGTAGGTTCCGGAATACGGATGACCTGCGCCAGATTGCTTATAAAACTGGCCAGATGTCCGCAACGGTCGAAAGAAGCCTCGACAGCAGGTAGCACATAATCCCATTTGCTGTTCTCTTCCTGCCTGAAAATATCGGTAACGACATTCAAAGTAGAACCGATCGCCCCGACCGAATTATTTACTTCGTGAGACATCATCCGGATGATACGTTCATACGAGTCCTTTTCTACTTTCTGCAATTCGTGCGTGATCTCTTCTATCAGTATAAAAGGATGATTGAATCCCTGGTCGATAAATGACGAATGGCTGCAACGATACACTTTGTTTACCGAATTACGTACCATCATATCACTGCCCAGTTTTAATTGAGCCAACGCGGGAGCTAGTTCGAATGTGGATTCTTTAAAAGTCTTTCCTTTGATCTCTGAAATATCGGAAATAGTCAAGACATTCAAGCCCGAAGGATTTATATCTACGATCTGTTTATCAAAATTCAGGATAATGATGCCCTGCGGTGATGCGTGAATGAGCAGGTCGAGGAACTGATTCTTTTCCCGTACGGTCAGCCGTTCGCTCCGCAACTGTGAGATCATCCGGTTGAAAATCCCGATCAACTCGTTGGCATTTTTATTCCTGACCGCACGTAAATGAGTGGAAAAATCCTGGTCTTTCAGAAGTTGCATCCCGCTCAGCAGGATATGGTAAGGCTTGACCAACATATGATATATAAATGCAGCCAACAGAAGAGATAGGATGGCTATACACTGTACAACCCAGAAAGGCATCGGCTCATCCCGGAAGAACAAGAACCCTATGCCGCTCGATATGCAGGTGATAAGTGTAGCAATCGTCCAGAATATCCACTTCGACTTCATTCGGGGAGTTTAATGTCGTATTTTTCAAGGCGACGATATAAAGTCTGCCTGCTTAGTCCTAATGCCGTAGCGATTTTGGAATGATTGCAACCATATAATTCGACCGCTTTTTGTATCATGTTCTTTTCCACCATATCCAGGGAGAGGATCGCATTCCCGCTTGTCGGTTGACCGGCAGGGACTTCGATGTATTGCTTTTTGAAATCGACATCTGTAATGATTTCCTTACCGGAGATCAGGATTGTACGCTCCACCAGGTTCTTCAGTTCGCGGATATTGCCGTGAAACGGCAGTTTCTTCAGAAAACCGAATGCCTCTTGTGATATTTTAGCCGGAGGCAGATTATTTTGCTCCGCCTGCTTACGGGCAAAATAGTCGACCAGCAATGGTATATCCTCTGCCCGTTCGCGTAAGGCCGGCATCTGTATGGTAATCAGGTTGATGCGATAGAACAAGTCTTCCCTGAATATACCTTGCGCTACCATTTCCGGAAGGTTCTTGTTTGTCGCACAGATGATGCGGGTATCCACCTGCCTGGGTTTGCTTTCTCCCAGCGGCTCGAATGTCTGATCCTGCAAAACCCTGAGTAACTTTACCTGGCAAACCAGATCCAGCTCCCCGATCTCATCCAGGAAGATCGTACCTTTGTCTGCCAGTTCAAAACGCCCGATCCGGTCGTGGCGGGCATCAGTGAAAGCACCCTGCTTATGCCCGAACATTTCACTTTCGAACAATGATTGCGAAATACCTCCCAGATTGACTTTGACAAACGGTTTGCCCTGCCGGTTGCTGCTTTCGTGGATCGCTTCGGCAATCAGTTCCTTGCCTGTGCCGCTTTCTCCTGTGATCAGGACAGGTGCATTTGTACGGCTGATGCGTGTGATCGTGTTAAGAACCTGTTGCAGAAGGACGGATTTTCCGATGATCTTATCAAAACTATCCGCCCTTTCCGGTCTTTGTTCCAGCCCTTTTTCTTCGCTCTCCTGCAGTTGTATGGCTGTTTGTATTGTTTTCAGCAAAGCCAGGTTGTTCCAGGGCTTGGTGATAAAGTCGAAAGCCCCGGCTCGTATACCCTGAACGGCAAGATTGATGGAACCCCATGCCGTGATCAGGATAACCGGGACGGCCGGACAGAATATCCGTACCTTGGCAAGCAATTCCAAACCTTCTTCCCCGGTAGTCGTATTGCTATAATTCATATCCATCAGGATCAGTTGCGGACAGGTGTGGCGCACGAAGTCAATGGCCTCCTGCTGGTTCGCAGCCGTCGCAACCTCATATCCGGCACGTTTCAACACCAGTGTAAGCGAGGTTCTTACCGTTACGTCATCATCACAGATAAGTATCATAGCTATTAGTATTATTTACCAAAGTTACTAAATTTATTCGTCCCGTAAAGCCTCTGCCGGTGGAATCTTCGCAGCCTGCCGGGCAGGATACCATACGGCTATCAGTGATACGGTAGCCAGCAGGCCGAAAGTCAACAGGTAATTGATAAACTCCTGTTCTACCCCGATTCCTGCGTCCATCCTGTTCGAGATTGGGATATCCAGCAACTCCAGTAGTTCCGTTTGTCCGATATTAAGGCATATATTTACGCCCACCACGCTGGCAATGAATAATATCAGCAACGTCTCACCGAAAATCATCCGTTTCACTCCTTGTCTGGTTGCTCCCAGGGCTAGCCTGAGACCCACCTCGCTCCGGCGTGCCTGCGTGCGATACCAGAATGTCCCGATAATCCCCAGGAATATGTTCTGGATCAGGAATGTTGTAATAGCATATATTCCGTTCAGCTCGTTTGTGGGCCAGTTTATTGTCTTGGCACTTTCGGGAGTCGAGAAAATGGAAGCCATAAAATAAGGGCCTAGCATCAGTTGTTCCCTCATTTCCCGGGTAAACCGTTCGGCGAAATCTTTGTCCGCTTCCGGACTTATACGTATATATATCTGCATATCCGACAGGTTGTACTCTTCTTTTTTCAGAGGTTGTATCATATTGCTGAAAAAAGATTCGAAATAGCTGTCCTTCATCTTGTCGGTAGTCCCGATCACCGTATAAACAGTTTTGTCGATATAGGTGGAGGTCAGTTTTTTTATTTCCGATAGCTCCCGGGAATAATCATGCGATCCAAATTTCCCGTCTCGGCTGGGGCTGATTATGATCGGGTTTGTTCCCGGTATTCCCCACTGGCTGAAATCGCTTACCGTACTTTTAATTTTAAATACATCGAAGAAACCGTCTGTCACCCACCTCATGCGTAAGTTTACCATATTGGTCGTATCTTCATTAATATGAAAACTACTCATATAATTCGACCAGCCGAAAGGTGCGCCCCATTTTGAGAAACTCACGCTTTCCACTCCCGGATAATTTTTTACCCGGCTCAGAAAAGTCATAGCCAATGCCTGTTTGTCTATTTCTTCCGTCTGTCCGTCCTCTGCCGGGTATGCCGCACTGTTGGCCGGTTTCTCCTGCATATTGATCTCATAGGTATTCTCTATGTCGAAACCGCTTTGTTCGAAATAGCATTTCCCCATATAGAAAAGGTAATCGACGCAAAACCATAGCACGCAGAATACAAGAACATATTCCAGGGTGATCCACGCATTCGTTTTACGTTCGTTCCAGATTATTTTGAATATGTGACGTATCATAATTATTTGTCATTTTGATTGAGTGAATTAATAATCTTCATCCGTGAAGCCCTGTAAGCCGGTATTCCCGCAGAAAGCAGGTTGATAACCAGGCATACGGCAAATACAGCCAGTAAGATCGGAATGGAGATCAGCGTATCGGCCGGTATTACGCTTCCGGACGGAATTCCGAGCAACCAATCCCGCATCCGGAAAATTACGATGTACGACAGGATCAGACCGATCACTCCGCCGATCAGCGAGGTAATCAGGTTTTCAAAGAGAACCTGTATCAGGATGGTATATCTTTTCGCACCGAAAGCTTTCCGGATCCCGATTTCTTCCGTCCGCTTTTTCATACGTGAAAGACTTAACCCGGAGAGGTTGATAGCCGGTATCATTAACAGTATCAGTAGGATGAAAATCATTTTCCTGTTTTGTATGACGATGGACTGAGCAATTTCTTCGACATTGTTTCCCCAGATACCCTTCTGGTAGAGTTGGTTGTTCAGCGGCCCTTTAATAAAAAGAGTCCAGGGGAGATTTTCCGAATTATATTTTTTCTCCATATTCCTCACCTCTGCCGTTATAGCAGCGAAGTCACTCTTTTTTTCAGCCAGCATAGCCACGTTAAAATACAGATCCTCTTTTTTCAGGGATGAATAGGGAGCCCATAATTCACCATGAGCCAGTCTGAATACAGGCGAAACATCTTCTACAACCCCTACGATCCGGTAAGGTTTGAAGTTGATCAGGATTGTTTGTCCGAGCACCGTCTCTCCCTTGAACACTTTTTTTCCCAGCGATTCACTTATGACTGCTACCGATATTCCGGAAGTAAATTCTTCTTCGCTGAACGGACGGCCCTGTATAAAGGAAAAAGAAAATATTTTCCAGTAAGTAGCGTCTGTCAGTCTCTGATGTGCATTTATAATCTCGCTTGAACCCTCCCGGCCGGTCAGTGTAGACGGGCGGGAAGCTAAAGAAGTGAAGGCTGAAATATATAAGGGAGTCTTCAGCGGATAAAGATAATCTTTCACGATATCATACGACAGGGTACCTGACTGCCAACTGTTTTTTGTCGTATCTTTTTTCACCTGATAATTGGTATGCAAAGTTCTTTCCCTGTTTATTTCCGGTGGTGCACTGATACCTTTTATCTCATCGGCAACGATGATTGTCATGATCATCATGATTGCCAGTGCTGTTCCCATAATAGCTATCATGCTGATAAACTTATTTTGTTTCAGCATCAGCAGCGCCTGTTTGAAATATATCTTGTACATAATGCTTCCTTTATGAATTATTCAACTCGTCTTCCGTCGAAGAAACGGACAATGCGTTGTGTTGTCTCGGCTATATGCTCATCATGGGTGACCATTACAATGGTTGTACCTTCGTTGTTCAACTGGAACAGCAGTTCCATGATTTCCGCCCCCATTTTACTGTCCAGGTTTCCGGTCGGCTCATCCGCCAGAATAATTTGTGGATTCCCGACGATAGCCCGCGCCAATGCCACGCGCTGGCATTGTCCACCCGATAGCTGTGTAGGGAAATGTCTCATGCGATGTGATAGTCCTACTTTCTCCAGTACTTTTTCGGCCGCTTCCCGGCGGCTTTTGCCTGTCGAATTCCGGTAGAGTAACGGGAGTTCCACATTATCCAGCACACTCAGTGAATTGATCAGGTGAAAGCTCTGGAAAACGAACCCCAGCATCTTATTCCTGAATTCAGCCATTTCACCGTCTTTCATCCGTGTGGTTTCCGCCTCATTGATCAGGATTTTTCCTTTTTCGGGTAAATCCAATAATCCCATTAAATTAAGCAGGGTACTCTTTCCGCATCCGGATGGCCCCATGATAGAAAGAAATTCACCTTTTCTGACGGTGAGGTTCACATTTTCAAGCGCAGTGGTTTCTACTTCTGTAGTGCGGTATACTTTTGTTATACCTTCCAGTTTAATTATTTCCATATTATCCTCCGTTTATCTGCCAATATATAAACAACGTATGTGCCAAAGTCCTATTATGTTGAATATTAGGAGTGCGCTTATATGATGGGTGTCCGAATACGGACAAATCTGTCCACAATATTATACTCAAAAAGAAAACCCGCACTCTCCGCTTGTAGTAAACAAACAATCAGAGAGTGCGGGTTATATTAATTATGTAACCTCACGGTTATATTAATTAAGGTTTGCTTGCGGAATTAAGGGTTCACACAAGCAGAGTATAGGGTAAAATTTCACAAATTGTATTGTGTTCACAAATGTACTGGTATAGTTATATTCTGTTAGGTGGTATTCGTGTCACTCATAAGCGGTATTTGTGTCAACCCTTGCTAAGTAAGGGATACGTGAATAATGAAAGGTTTATTGACATATGTATTAGTGTCATAATGGGTGGTAATCCTATCACGGAGAATCGGCTATATGAAAAAAAACGGCGCACACGCGGAACTATCCGGATGTACGCCTTTATGCATATAAAAAATTGAGGGTCAAATTTTAATCAATAGTAACGTGCTGAATAACTGTACCCCAGTCTGTTACAACGATATTACCACTGTTTCTTGAAAGATCGAAAGTCAATTCTGACAATTCTCCTTCGTTTACAGACACTTTCTCCAAATTTTTGACATTTTCGGAAGAAAGGATCATTTTATCGTCTTTATAAAGCTCTACAGTAATGTTGGAGGCCGGTAAAATGGTTGTATTCTCAGCAACAACATTTCCTTTTTGGTTTAAAGTAGCAGGAATGATATATTCAATATCTTCACCTGTCAATTCTCCATTATGATTGAAAGAGCTTTTTGTATTTTTTACTTTGTAATAAAAATTTCCTTCTTTTGAATCCAATACTTTAATAACACTTTTAGTAATTAAAGAAATAGAGGAAACCTTACGTTCAATTTTCAATGTTTCAGCACTTGATTTTGTCGAAGCGCTTTTTAATGTAACCTGTCCGTAGAATAAATCTCCGGGTAAAGTAGCGGCAACGCCGTTGTTTTGTTTCAAGCTAACCTGTAAATCAGAGATAATGTTTGCCTGACTCATTGCGCTGATCTCTTCGTTTTCGGAAGAAAGACCTGCCCATGCAACAACTGTGATCTGTTTTGATCCCGGACAACTGATTTCAACCGGCTTCGCTTGCAGTAAATAAGTTCTGTCAAGAGTAACTTGTTTGTAGAAGTCGTTGTTCTCATCGAAAACGAACAGCGTAGTCTCGTCTACATCACCCTTAACTGTGATATCTTTATTGTCTGAATAGGCTTTCAAAACAACAGAAAAAGGAGCATCTGTCTTTTCGGCAGCATTTTCAATCACTTTTTCGTCTATACCTGAATATGAAGAATCGCTATCAGCTGAACAGCTTGCGAAAGAAATTACAACAACGAGTGTGCAAACAAAATACAAACAATTTGTGAAAATTCTACCCTTTTTCATGACCTTAACTTTTTATATGCTTTGAAATTACCCTATACTGTCCGAGAAATTTGCTAACCGGTTAAGACCCTCATCAAAACCTTTTGTCTCTCGTTGACATTGCAAATATAGATACTAAAATGGTATTAGTATCGAATATGTGTATAATAAAAGTTAAAACGATCAAAATAGTTGCTGAAAATGTCAATAAAAGAGGTGTAAATCTCTCAAATGTGGGTAAAACTATCTTTTTAGCCTGGGTATATGGATGATGTTTTTTGTTGTCAGATAAGAAGTGTGATATAAATTTACCTGTTATTGATAGAAATACACCTATTGATAGGCGGTGTTTCTATCAAAAAGAAGAAAACAGACCTGTAATTTTTGCTTGAAAAAAAGAAGTGTGGCAATAAACGATAAATCATAAATTTAAAACCTCTATATCGAAATTTATTTGAAACAAATTTGATTATCATATCTTTTTTACGAAAAAATAAAGAGCGCGGCACTCGGAAAACGAAATTTTATTGTGATATTTGTACATTATATATAGCAATTAATGGAAAGTGGAGTTGTTGAAGAGATCTGGATCGGTAGATAGTGGTAATCTAAGAACTAAAATATATTTATCAGTTATGAATAATAGAGCTTTGTCCAGGAAATTATCAGTGTTTCTTGTTTGCTTTGCTTTTTGTGGTCAACAAGCGTTTGCCGCAGAAGGGGCTGTGGGAACTTTGGATATTGTTGTACTTGCGGTTGTTGCTCTTTTAGTCCTATTTTTTATCTCAGCATGTTTTTACCTGCGAAAGATGTACATAGGCTTTACAGGACAATCGAAAGAAATCAGGAAAGAAAAGGATTTGTTACTTCAACAGCAGGATGAAGCTGAGAAAAAGTGCAAGGAGTTAGAAACGGAAAAAGCAGATCTGGAAGAAAAGAAACATTCCATTGAAGAGAAAGCCACAGAATTGGAGTTCCAAAAGAATGAGCTGGCTACCGTAAATGAGGAGCTTTCACAAAAACTTACCGAACAGGAGACGATGATCTCTACCCTGAACAGTAATAAAAAAGATCTGGAACAAATGCTTGTTGCCAAGATAAAGGAGAGTGATGCCCTTCAACGGGAAGTGGCCGACAGGCTTTCTGAGGCGGAACAACGGTTAAAAGATGCTGAAAGCATTCATGATAATTTCTTTATAGAAACGATCCATGAGATGCGTACCCCTCTTTCGTTAGTGTTGGGGTCGTTGGCTCTGGTGGTACAAAATAAGGATGAGAGCCAGGAAATGTCTACCCAGTTACTTTCAGCCTATCGTAATACGCTTGCCTTGCAAGACCTTGCCGACCAGCTGATCGGGACGAGGCGGGCAAACGATGTGGCTAATTATCTGCGTATCGCTCGTTACGACCTGGTGGATATCTCCCGTCAGATATGCGATTTGTTTGTAGACTGGGTGGCAATGAACAATGTCGATTTCCAGATCAATACCCAGACATCGGTTTTGTGGATCTGGCTCGACCGGCGTAAAATGGAGTATGCTTTGCGTACGTTATTGTCTAATGCATTTAAAAATACATTCTCGTACGGTAAAGTGTCTTTGAATCTTTCTGTGGTGCGGAAAGACGGTAAAGCTTATTGCTCTTTGTCGGTGGAGGATGAAGGGTTGGATGAAAATGAAAGTGCACGCCGCGGCTTAAAACAAGTTGCTGATATGATGGACGATATCGGTGGATTTTTCAGTAGCGATGCAGACAATACAAGAACCATCTATACATTATTAATACCGCTGGGCAAGCAGCACCTGATGGATCGTCGCGTGGAATTCGTTGAGCCGGAAGCTGACCTGGTGAAATTGAATGATCGCCAGAAAGAAGAAATTGCCGAGTTTATCCAGATCATTCCGCAGAAGAAAGCAATGGGCAAAAAGATCCTGGTTATCGATGATAGCGATCAGATCCGTTGGTTCCTGAAACATGTCTTTACCAAAGAATATGAAATACTGGAGGCGCGTAATGGCGAAGAGGGAGTACAGATAGCCTTTGCTACATCGCCGGATCTGATACTCTGTGATGTGATGATGCCGGTAATGGATGGTTTTGAAACTTGTAAGAAACTGAAGAGTGATCCGCGTACCTCTCAGACCCCGGTGGTTATGCTGACGGCTAAGGTAGAGAGTGAAGATGTCATTACCGGAATTGAGGCCGGGGCTGACGATTATATCACTAAACCTTTCGACGTAGAAATACTTCGCAGCAAATTGAACAGCCTGGTGAAACGTCGCGAACAGTTGAAGCAATATTTCACCAATACGCTGGCAGGAACTTCAAACGCTGATCCGGATACGAATGAACCGTCTGTGCCGAGCAACCCATTTATGGATCTGGTCGTTAAAAATATCGAGATGCACCTCGACGATTCCACCTTTGAGGCAAAGGTGCTCGCAGACTCATTGAACATGAGTCTGCCGACATTGTATCGTAAAATCAAGCAATTCTCTGACTGTAGTATCCTGGAATTAACCCGTACGATCCGCCTGAAAAAGGCAGCCGAGTTGATCCAGACCCAGCAATATTCAGTGCAGGAAGTATCAGAAATGGTTGGATTTAATGATACAGCCACATTCCGTAAGCGTTTTACGGAGCAGTATGGAACAACGCCTTCTCAATACGGGCAACCCTGAGGAATGTGACAAAACGATCTGTAAATAGATAAAATAATAGCAGTATGTTGTAAATAAGCCTGTCTTCGTGACGGGCTTTTTTTGTTTAATCGGCTTCTGTGAATTCGTTGGATACAATTATTAACAATTAAAGTATCGTCCAGTACTTTATAATCTCGTTTTAAACGAATTTCAACTTCGTTTTAAACGAAAAAAAATTCCTTTTAAATGAAGTGGTGATTTGTTTAAGGCTGAAATTATGTTAAATTGGATTTGCTAAGGATCGAAATAGTGCTTTTTTGAGCCATTATTATATGCTGAATAGCATCTTTTTTTTCTGGAATGCTTTTCTTGGGTGGCGTGTTTGAAATGTCATAGGGGAAAGAAATAGCTTTATTATCAGGCATAGACATAGGAGCTCCCAAAGAAAAACATGAAAATGAAAACAACGTAAGATTTTGTCTGGCAATATGATAACATCCAACTTTATTACAGCCTCATAAAAACAAACAGACTCGACTACCGATCCATATAGCTTCCGCAGCTAGGGGGAAAAATAACATTTTGCTAATTGTAAAATCAATGCTATAAGATATTTTCACCCCTCTTTTGAGAGCAACGCACATGTTCTTAAAAATTTGTTTTTTGCCTTAAAAAAAGATTTAGAGTTTTACCTATTATTATTGAGACTGATACCTATCCGCGGTTTTTCAGGGTGGCTATACCTTTGCATTGTCATCAGGAAACAAATTATCGTATAGGGTAAAAGTGATAATTCTTCCGAGGCTAAAACTAGTATTTATTAAACGTATTGTATAACTTCAAAATTTATAAAGAAAATGAAACTAAGAAATTTATTATTTGCAACGATGTTTGCATGTGCTTTCGCATCTTGTTCAAGCGATGACGATCCTACAATCGATCCAACTCCGGCTGAAGCTGCTGATGCGTATTTGGATATTACTATTGATGCTAAGACTATTAGTTCAAAAGCGGAGGATGGTGATAATTATGCTCAGACTGGTGAAACTACAGTTAATAATTTAACTATTGCTGTGTTCAATGCTTCCACACATGCCTTAATTTCTTCCAGAAGAGCTACGGAAGGAAAAGGTGATGAAGATTTTACAAAAACTTCTGCTAGCAGTGGAGCTACTTATGAATTTAATACACCCTTAAAAGTAAAAGCGATACAGGTGGAGGTTTATGTTTTGGCGAATGTACCAGAGGCTATTCTTAAAACAGCTAATAAGCTTAGCGATTATGAAGCAGCTCTTGCTACTTTGGCTACTCAAAAAGTAGGTAGTAATAATAATGGTTTAACAATGTCAACAAAGCTGCTGAAATCAACAAATGCACTTCTTGATGCGAAAACCGCACCAGTAGAAAATCCTAATATGATGGGATATGTAAGTAGTGCTGAACATCCAGTTGCCGGTTGTACAGATGTTATTAATTTACAACGTGTAGCCGCTCGTGTGCAGATAGGTAACGTATATTCTACGACATTCAAAGAACAAGAGAAGGTTGTTATTACAGGTGTCTATATGTTTAATGTACGTTCTGATTCAAAACTTCTTGTAAAAGATGATGCTTCTTTGGATTATGAATCGGAAAAACAATCATTTGAAGCTGGTAAAGACGATAATATTGCTCCTTACATTGGTGACTACAAGGTAAAAGATGAAACTTTATCTGAAAATGAAGCTTTGAGAATTGACTTAGATGAAGAAAATTATATTACTATCGATAAAAATACTACTTCACAAAGTCCCAGAGTCTTAGGTAAATCATTCTATGTAATGCCTAATAATTTATTGTCTGTAGCAGAAAAGGATGCTACTCCTGCTTATACCTTAATATCGGTTAAAGGAAAATATACTAATCCCGAAGGTGTAGAAATGCCTGGAGATAGATGGTATACTATTATTGTTGGAAAAACAGGTGTTGAAAGTGGTGAAGGTAAAGTCGTTCGTAATACAGTTTATGATATCGCAACATTAGACTTAACCGGTAGTGGTTCTGATTCTCCTTATACTCCTCAGGTTGCTGCTTATTTGAATGCACAAGTTCAGGTTAAAGCATGGAGTTTTGTCACTCAAACTGCAGTGGTAGATTAATATAATATTATATATACAAAAAGCTTCCAGCATAAGTTGGAAGCTTTTTTTTGTTTCGGATGTATTGTTATTTCGGGGGTAATCCTATCAAAATAGAAGGAAACGGTTGCATGGTAGATTTACCTATTAATATAGAGAGTCGTACCTATCGCCTTCTTGATTATTAAGCGTACTTTTGTACAGGGTTTAAAAATATGAAGACCTTGAAGGTTAAGTAATATGTATTATTATGGGATGTAGAATTTTTAAGAAACAACGTCTTTTTATTGTATTGTGTATGCTGTCTGTTTTCATGACGGGGTGTATCAATGATTATTTAGCAGAATGTAAGTATGATAAGTATTCGCTAACGGTTAAAGTTGTAAATGCAAAAGGGGATGATATCACTCCGCTGGGGACGGTGGAAGAGACCACTTTGTACGTTTTCAACGAAGAAGGCTTTTTTGTAGATTCGGTACAGATGAATAAATCCGCCATTATCAGCCGTCAGCAGGTGGAACTTGATTTTCCGGCAGACGCTAAGTTGACTGTGATTGGTTGGGGTGGACTTGCCGGAGGTAGCCAGACAGTGGTTCCCCTGACAGAGAAAACAACATTGAAGGATTTTCAAGTCAGCCTGATAAAGAACAATGATATCGCTCAGGCTCCCGACCGGCTGTATCATGGCGTGGAAGAAGTGACTACCCGTGCGGGCGAACTGACTGCCAACCATGAGGTGGTGATTCAACCCAAAATAGCACAAGCCAGTTTAGGAACCCTTAATTTCAAATATTACCTGAATCGTAAAAATAGCTCGATGCTTAAAAATGGTACGAGAGCAGATACACCGACCGATAGCGGAAATCTGGAATTTCTTCTGGATCGCACATTAAGTTCTTTCGACTATCAGGGTAATATGCAAGGCGATAGCGTCTCTTACATTCCCGACGCAGAACTTACTGCACAGACCGAATACATCTCTGAGATTTCAAATATCATGCCTGGTGAAGAGTTTGGTCTAACCTTGTTTGACGATGGCAATAGTATCGGTTATCGTAACCGGGATGATGACGGGAAAATATTTCGTGCCGTACCCGACAGTACGCTACTGATCCTGCTCGAATTTGGCGAAGACGGAACGGTGATCTCTGCAAAAACGGCTGTCCGTCCCTGGGGCACTCTTATTCAAGAGGTGGTATTCTAACAGGTAATCCTGATATAAACAGATATATAAATAATATCATCCAATATAGATTATGAAATTAAAAAAGATATATATACTCCTGATCGCTCCTTTTTTATTGGCGGCATGTTCGAATGACGATGACCCGGAGCTGAACGATGGAAAAGCACATCTGTCTATTGCTGTATCTGCAACCAGTATTCTGTCGCGTGCAGAAACATCCGATATTATACAATTGCCGGGTGAAGCAAATATCAATAGCCTGACAGCGCTGGTATTTGATGAAACCGGAGCACGTATCGGCTATAAATGGCAAAGTACGGAAGGCGACGAGGGCGAGAGCCGCATCGAGGGTGTGGAAGCCGAGCCTGTCAAAGCTCGTATAGCATTGGTCGCCAATGCATCGGAAGCCGCATTCAGTGGGGTTACTACCTACAGTAGTTTTCAGGCAGCACTGACATCCTTGTCTGCTCAATCACAGGGTAGTCTGGTAATGAGTAGTATGGAGATAAATCCATCGGTATCATTAAGTGCCGGTGAAAATAATATCGGTTTTGGTAGTGAGGCAAGCCTTCCCGGGCTGGGAAATGTAATTCTTTTGACCCGTGTTCCCGCCCGTGTGGATATAGGTAATATCAAAACTGATTTTACAGGTTCACCGCTGGAAGGCCGGAGTGTCCGTATCGATGCCATCTACCTGACTAGTGTGAATACTTCATCACATTATTATAGTCCGCAGGATTGGGGAGTAGTGGAAGACACCGGTTCGGCACGAAGGATCACGACCGAAGCGACTTTTGGAGAAGCTATCGACGATGCTACTCCTTTTACCGGACGCCTGACTTCTTATTATGTACTTGAAAACAGTGGGGCGACTGCTCCGACCACACTTAACGTTCGTGCTACCTTGTTGGCAAAAGGCGATTCACCGGCGCAGACCAAATTATTCACCCAATTGGTCAACCCGAACGGCCTGCAGAATGGGTACACGCACAATTTTATAAAACGAAATTATGTATATCGTCTGAATATCACCTTTTCTCGTAACAGTTTTGATAACGACGACGCTTATCTGAATGTTCAGGTACAGGTTGCAAACTGGGGTGTGGTACGTCAAGGGCCGGTGATCGATTAAGTAAACATTAGGGTAAATCAATAAAAAATAAAACGATGAGAAGAAATATTATACAATCAGCAAGCCTGTTTCTTTCTTTTCTGGCAGTTGTCTCTTTTTCAGCCTGTTCCAACGATGATGGTTCCGGCATTGAGGTGCCGAAAGAACCGGTAGATGCTTATTTGTCGATTGTTGCGACACCAGAGACATTAACACGTAGTGTGAAATCTGCGGAGCAGGTTCCATTCGATGAGTATATTAATACGTTAACTGCACTTGTTTTTACAGAGGGTGGAGACTTTTATACCCAAAAAACGGTATCCAGTATAGATAATGACGGTAAATCTGTTTCGGAAATAACAGGTATAAGTGTGAAAGTGCTTCCTAATTATGAAAATCCGGATGCTGGTTCTTCTACTAAATTTCAGGTTGTATTGATAGCAAATGAAGGGACAGCTATTGAGAACAATTCCGTTCAAAATATAGCAGATCTTTCAACTAAGATAACGACACCTTCAATTGATGGCTTAGGAGATGGAAAAAGTTATTTACCAATGAGTAGTGCTATTTTAACCGTAACCGGCTTAAAATATAACGGAGACGAAAACTGGATCGATGGAAATGATGAGAAAGTGAAATATGATAAGGGACAAGCTACTACAGTTTCTTTGACTCGCTTGGTTTCGCAGGTTAAGTTGGGGAGTGTTGCTGTAAATTTCAGTAGTGATTTTTATAAGGATGCTAATTTTATCATCGATGAAGTTTATTTGGTGAATGTTCGTAAGAATGCTTATTTTTTGCCGTCATCTATAAGTAAGGATGCTCAGGAGAGAGTAGGGGAATCGGAAGGTGAATCCTATGAAAATTCTACATCTGATTTTTTCCGTGGGGGGCCGGAAACATTTACAACTGAAGATGGATTGATTGCAAATAATGATGACAACTCTACTTATAATAAAGAACTGTATGCATTATCTCTTGGAGAGAAGATTCGCTTGAAAAATGGGGAGAGAACACCGGAGAATTCTTTTGTTGGTTTTTCCCCTTATGTTTATCCAAGTGTAGTTAGAGAAGGCGAATATCAGACCCGGCTTGTTTTGTCATGTCGTTATCGTTTTCAGGAAGCCCTGGATTATACACAGAAATATTTTCATGTAGTGATTGGTAATAAAGACGAACTTGGAGGAGATGCTACACAAGCTTATTCCGGCATAGTTGCCAACTTCGTTTATACCATAGATGTTACTATATCCGGTGAAGGAAGTCCTACTCCGGATAAATATGTACCAACTGCCGAACTAACGGTAAATATGACTGTTGAGCCCTGGTATGTAGAGCACCAGAAAGAAGAAGATTAAAAGAATGGTAATTGCTTATTTATGAATAAATCAGGCGCGGCCTTCCGGATTGACCCGGGAGGCCGTGTTTTTTTCTATTGCATTGGCTGTAAGCCTCTCAAATCTGAAGTTAAAACTTTCAGTTAGTATTCCTACCCCTTTTTTTGAGATAAACGCCCCTAAATTAACTGTCTGGAAAGGCATTTCTATCGCATCCTAAGGGCATTTCTATCTATTTGCCTCTGTGCTATTTTTACCTATTAATCTTGAAAGTTTCGCCTATCGCCGTGTTTATGGAATCGCTATACATTTGCAGTATAAATCAAACGAAAAGGATTTTAATAATTAAGTATAGGGTTAGGGTCGAACGAAAATAATTACAGTCATGAAACTTATAAATACATTATCAATTTTAATTTTCTTGTTCATTGCGGTAGCTTGTTCTTCAGAATCTGATTCTGTAATGAATGATCTGGATAATAAGAATGAAGTTCCAACTTCCAGTGAGGCTGTTGCCGCTTTTAATATCTCCTTGACTGGACAAAGTATTCAAACTAGAGGTGAAGATGATACTAAACCAACAGATAACGAAGGAAAAGTTTCTAATTGTTTCATTGCAGCAGTATCAAATGAAGGAACTAATCAGGGTAATGTGTTATGTTCTTTTACATCTGAGACTCTTAAAGATAATCGGGATATTAAAATGCTTGTAAAAGTTTCTGATTCTTACAAACCTGCATTAAAGTTTATTGCTGTTGTAAATTGTAAAATAGAGTTTGATGAATTATTAAAATGTAAGACTTTGTCAGATATAGAGTCTGTTACATTGGTTGAAGATGTTAATAATAAAGACGATAAAGAATTAGTCAAAGTAGGTACTTATGAAGTTCAGGCAACTGATTATGAGATAACTGAAGAAGGAGTTACAAAAATTAAAAATATAGAAATTCCGGTTTTTCAGCGTGCAGCAGCTATTGAATTATCTTCATTAAAAGTAGATGGTGAAGATGTATTTGTGAGATCTCTAACATTATCAAATATAAAAGGAAGCACCTTGGTTATGGGGGAGAAAATAACTGATATAGCTTATCTTTCAAAAACGATTAATGATATATATAAGCCGTCGAGTGCCCCTCTCACTACAGATCGTTTGTATGCTTATGAAAATACTGGAGAACAAAAGACAACTTTGAAGATCGTTTATTCTAAATACGAAGATAATGGGAAGGCAGGAAGTGTTGAATATGAAAGATCTTATACTATTAAAACTAGTGGGCATGAAGAAGTTATAGCTGGTAAATTATATAAATTGAATGTTACTATTTCAAGTGCCGGTGGTGATAATGTTAAGTTTACAGTTGCCGATTGGAAGTTTAATTCGGTTGACTTAGGTGATGTTCAAGGTTCTACTAATTAATATAAAGAGGGTAAAATATATAATATTATGAAGATAGATAGAATAATAGGGATCGGGTTGTTACTGGTTGCCCTTGTGTCATGCAGCGAAGAAAGACTTGTCGATCAATATGTAACAAAAGTATTTACTTTGAATTTTATGCTGGGGGCTGTTGATACGAAAGCTGATAATACTACTTCTCAGCCCTATGCTACAGCGGATGAATTGACGGTAAGTTCTTGCTTTATTGCAGTGTTTGCTAAAAAGCCGGGAGAGGAAAGCTGGGGACAGAGGGTTTTAGCTGAAAATTATGCTGTAAATAGCTCTGATAAAACTTTCTCTATTTCAGGTATTTCACTACCTGTTAAAACAGATCTTCAATTAGTAGCAATAGCAAATTTGCCAAATGAAGATTGTGAGACGCTAAAGAATAAGGGATATGAAGCATTGTGTGCTTCTTTTGTTGAAACTCCTTTTTCTGAAGAGAAGGATATAATTACTTTCGATCCTAAAACATTGATTAAATTTGGTGTACAAATGATTAATTTGGATGCGACTGCTTCAACACAAGATATTCGTTTGACGCAACTGGCTGCAAAGATTTCTTTACACTTAACAGCAGGTAAAAATACAGGCAACAAATCAGAGAAAGAAGATGGATCTACTTATCTCTTAAATAAGATCAGTATAAAAAATGTGGAATGCAAATCAAAAGTATTATTTCTCGATGGTGAGCATGCTGGTGGGGCGTTAAGTCTGAAAACTGTGGATTTGGCTTTTTCAAATAGCCCATTTGAAGACATTTCTGGTCTTTCCTTTTATACTTATGAAAAATCTATTTCTTCTGAGTCATTAACCGTTAAAATAGAGGGTAATTGGTCGAAAACAAATGGAGAAAATTATCCCAATAACTATGAATTGGAAATTAATCCAAGTTCTTCAGTTAGTGGTCAGTCTGGTGGTCTTCTTCATGGAAATTATTATGAAGTGAAAGGCAACTTGAAAGAATCTATTTCAGGTTTGAATATAGTTGTAGATCCGTGGAGATCTAAAGATATAACCGTCGATTATGGACAGCAGTAAATTCTATTATTATAAATAATTCAGGATTATGAAAACAATACAATATATAATAGCATCTTTAGTAATGCTTTCTTTATCTTTTTTGATTTCATCATGTTCAGATGAAGTGGAGCAGGGAAAGCGTGGTGATGGTAAGCATATTCAGATAGCTTTATCGGTACCACAAAAAGCAATAGTAATGCCTTTAACAAAAAGTGGTGAGCTGACCCAGGAGTCTTCAAATAAAGTGACTTCATTAGATATTTTAGTTTATAAAGATGGGCAGCTTCAGGAAGATGAATCTAAATCTATTAATGGTGATGACCAAAAATTGGCAGCGCTTTCTGAAGGACAGAGTGTTAATTATTTATTGGATATAAAATCAGGAGGAGGTTCAACAAATAATAGGAAGGTCTATATAATAGCAAATGCTAAAAATCTAAACTATGCGAATCTAGGAACAATTGATGAATTGAAGGCTTTATCTTTTGCAACTGACGATGTTAATCCTGAGTTAATAATGGTGGGAGGAGAGTATGATTGTAGCCCCACTGGGAATGCCCTTGTAGAGGCAAAACTAACAAGAATTTATTCGATGGTGACGGTTAAAATTGACGATAAATTGGATCCAAATAAGAATATTAGTATAACTCCAATCAGTTTAAAATTGATGAATGTTCCCAAAAATGGGAATTTATTTCAGAGAAATAAGATAATGAGTTCAAACGAGAGCCAATCTGGTTATTTTATTAGTGATATTGACGGTATTGATTTATCATCTGATCACGAGAATGCTATCCCTTTCTATTTGTATGAAAATTTACAACCTGATGGGAAAAATGTAGAGGGGGAACAGAAAGATAAAACGCCTGCAGATTATGAACTAGGAACGCCGGAAAATGTAATTAAAAGTAGTGAAAAAAAATGCTCGTATATTGAGGTTGAAGCTCTATATATAAAAAACGGTGCTCCGCAGGGGGCTGGTTCTGGTAAAATAATTTATCGTTTCTTTTTAGGTGAAGATGCTGTAAATGATTTCCATGTCTTTCGTAATACTTGGTATAAGGTAACCCTTACATTACATGGTGATGGAGGAAAGGATGAAAATACCTGGAGAGTTGATACTGATTTATTGCAAGATGTAACTATCGATGATTTGTATGTTGGATATAGAGTAGGCTCAGAGTCTAAACTTGCTATAAATGGTGATGTTGGTAGTGATTTTAAAATTACTAAAGTAACCTCAGATGATAATCGTTTTTCTATTGTTGAAAAGGATGGCGAATATTATGTACAAACCCAATCCACCAATACACATGATTTTGATAAAAAGCTAGGTACGATTACTTATACAACAGGAGGAAATACAAAGACAGCAAAAGTTTACCAGGTTCCTCGTTTGGTTGACCCGATAGCTGTTTATAAACATTCTTCAAATAATGTAACAACCGAGATTGTTGTAAAAGAATATATACCTAAAAAGAATGGAGCTGCACAAAATGGTTATTATCCTTTAGTTTCGCAGGGAGCATGGAGTGCAACAACAGATACAGAATGGATTACTCTTTCTACTACAAGAAATGAGAGTGGGGGGAAATATGTAGAGTCCGGAGATGGTGAGAATGATAATAAGGTTATTTTCTATATGCATAATGGAACGTCTTACGGCGCCCCTCGTTATGGAAAAATAACTGTCATGTATCATAATAAGAATTGTAAGCATGAGATATTAGTGCGCCAGGGAGGATATGATAAAGATGGGGAAAATGAAACAAGAATAGGCAATACTGCCTGGAGTATATTTAATTGTACAGGAGTGAATAATAATGGAGTAAATGGAATAACAACGTCTCCTACTCAAACCGGATGGTTTTTTCATGGAGGCTACAACGAAGCTATGAACCCTTATAGTCCTGGATATAGGGTGGATGATAGTCCTAAATGGTCGGTTTCTAGATCAGTATCACATAATGATGGAAATTACATACGTTGGAATCGAGACGATGAAACAGGTCCATGTCCGAAGGGTTATAAGGTGGCAACACTTGCTGATTATCGTAGTTTAATTGATAATACAGAAATATATTTAGGATTTGTTCATGATGATATGGATAAAGATGGTAATTATACTAGAAATTCCACTGATGCTGCTCCTGTAGGGTGGCACTATGAAGGGGAAAATATGGTAGCAGATGATAATAATTTTTGTAATCCGGCAAAAGGCTCCCTTTTTGTTGATATGGATGATAATACTAATGTATTTTTTACTTATGGAAAAGGGGTGTTGGTAAGAACAGATGCAAATGCAGCTGATTATATTGATGAAATAGGAGTGGGATATAGAGGAAAAAGAAGTTCGAATTTTGTTCTGAATTATAATTATGGTAATATTATGACTCCAAATGGCTCTTATGGTGGTATCTATTATTCTTCAACTCCTGGGACGGGAGGTACAAATTATTGGGGGAAGGCCGATTTTGGTTATAATCTTTCACAGACTAGGTATAAACTAGATACGGAAACTCAAGATGGTCTGCAAGGACAGGCTCATGGTTGCTTTGTTCGATGTGTAAGAACGGATTATACTGAAAAGCCGGGTGGTGACGAGCGAACCATTAAAATTAATGCGATTTTCAGATATGGTAAACAATGGAGTAGTAAATTGATTAATAAAGGATCTATTAATGTTTCTCATGAGTCTGATATTTATGAATCTTTGATTCCTGATGATGAAGGAAAAGTAAAAGGCACTCTTACATTACCATCTAATGTGGATGAAGTTTTGTTAGAATATAGTCATAATTATAAATATTATTCTAGAAGGATTTCTGTAAATGATTTAAGTGACTATAAGGATATTATTTTACTGTCTTATTAGTTATCTCTACTTTATCTTTCAGAATCATCCAGAATCTTCCTATATCCTTTTCTAACATCTTTTTTCTTTTTACCGCCATCCTATCTTTGTCTCATAATCGAGAAACAAAGGTAGGATGGCGTTGCTGTTTTGTAGTCTTCCGGTTCTTATGGAAAGAAATGAAACGAGCTAAAGTGCATTAAAACACACAAAAGTGCAATTAAATGAAAAAAAGTGTCGTTTCGTCACGTGGTGACACCTTAGTCTTCAATACCGTAACCGCCCGCCGTACCTTTGTTTCGTAATCATTAAAAACAAAGTAGTATGGCATTAAAGTATGTAATAAAGAAAGCTGTTTTCGGGTTTTTATGCCTTTTTCAACAAAAAAGTGACCTAATGTTCCCGAATGGTTCCGTATCCTTCCGTAGGGTTCTCTGGCCCCTGACCGGTATCCTATCTTTGTAATATAATCGAGAAACAAAGGTAAGATGGCGTTACTGTTTTGATAGGGTTTTATCGGTATTGAGCGTAGTTTAACCTCTTTGGCCCTACTTTACCCTCTTATACCGCACTATAGCGTTTTCGTCAGAACGGCCCGTCGTACCTTTGTTTCGTAATCATTAAAACAAAATCAGTATGGCATTAAAGTATGTAGTAAAGAAAACGGTTTTCGGGTTTGATCAAACCAAGACACCGAAGTATGTTGCCCGCCCTGTGCCGGCAGGTACGGTTGGTTATTCTGCTCTTTGCGATCAGGTAACCCAAGTGGGAGCGCTGGCATCACGCAGTATGGTAATATTAGTTCTCGAGAGTTTATTCGATGTGTTGGAAATGAATCTGACTAATCATTTGTCGGTGAAGCTGGGAGATTTCGGTACGTTGCGTCCGAGTTTCAGCAGTAAGTGTCAGAATGAAGAAAATGAGGTGAATGCAGATGTGTTGTGTCACCGCAAAATAGTTTTTACCCCAAGCGCAGATTTCAAAAGAGTACTGGGTAATGTCAGTGTCAGGAAATCCGAACAACGATAAGAGTGTAATATCTTTTTTAATAATCATTTAATAACAAATTATCATGGGACTAAAGTATGTAGTAAAGAAAACAGTTTTCGGTTTTGATAAAACAAAGACACCGAAGTATGTAGCCCGCCCTTTGCTGGCAGGAACAGTGAATTATCCTGCTCTTTGCGATCAGGTAACCAAGGTAGGAATGGCACCGCGCGGTATAGTGAAAATGGTGACCGACGGTCTGATCGATGCGATCCGTTGGAATCTGGAAAATCATTTGTCGGTGAAGCTAGGTGATTTCGGGACCTTCCGTCCCGCTTTCGGCTGCAAAAGCCAGGAAAATGAGAAGGATGTGAATGCTGAATCTTTGCGCCACCGCAAAATCATCTTCACACCGGGTGCTTATTTCAAAGATATGTTGAGTGACGTAAGCATCCAGAAATTCGAAATCCCCAAAACCGACGAAACCGGCTCCGGAGAAGGAGGAGAAGACGATCGCCCGGTGATTGAATAACCATGATGCCGGTATTGGAGTGCTCGTCAAGGAGCCCCAATACCGGCATTGTTGTGAAAATTGATGATTTTTTGTCGATTGGATGTCATTAATAGAATATATATTACTATTTTTGTAGAATAGACTTATGTTATATGGTAGATATCACGGATAATAAATTTTCAAACGATTTTATAGAGGGAATGATAAAAGACAATCGGATTCCGTCTAAACGATCAGAGCGTAGTTGTGGCCTTAAAAAAGACAATATAAGTAGGTCTGAAATCTTAGCATGTTGGGATAACGGATTATCTTATTATTATAAAGACGAATATAGAACACGACGTCCTGATCATTTTATTCAAGCTGACAGTGATGGAAGTGAGTTTTTAGTAAGACTTATTGTCCCTGAACATGCCGCTTGTGCCAGCGATATTTTGTATGAAACTGTAAAAAAATTATGCAAAAAAGAAAAAGGCCATTTATACTGCAAGATTTATAACCGTCCTTCTTCCCGGTATACCAGAGAGAGAAAAAATAATATACGTCCTGTTCCTTATGAAGACTTTTGTTAAAAAGTGTCACAGCCAGTCTTTTATATAATAATGGGGCCCAACGGTGCAGGAAAGAGCACCTTTGGACGTTTATATACCAAAGGTATTTCTATTTATGATCCTGATAAAAGGAGAATGGAGATAGAAAAATTTTTCTGTAGCATGACATCAGAGCAACTAAAACAGATGTATCCCATGTATACGGCTGATATGTTGGATGATTTATTTGAAAAGTTGGTTGATGATTATAAAAGTAAAGAATATGCAAAGTGTCGGGATATCTGCATCAAAAATAATTTGAATTTTGCATTGGAAACGCCTTTTGCTGATAATTTTGGACTGGATGAGGTTTTATTGTTTAAAAAGAAAGGTTATTCGATAAATGGTATCCTGTTTGGATTAAATACTGTTGAAGAATCTATCGCCAATGTAGCCTTAAGGGTTCAAAAGAAGGGACATGATTTACTTCTGGAGTCTATCAGGTGGAATTTCAAACATTCTTATTTGAATGTGTATAATCATATAAATCTATTTGACCAATTGCATTTTGTTCATGCACAGTCTGTAGCAGAGAATCCTTTTTTATTCGCATCTTATTCGGAAGGTATTATCAATTTTTCTTCTTCACAGCCTTCTGTTCCATTATGGTTTAGTCTTTTTGCACAATATTCATATAAAACTTGAATATTCCCCGTTTTTTTATCATTCTAAGCTTTTTATTAAAATATCAGAAGGGGGGATAGGCGTTTCTATCTCGATCTTCCGATAGAAGCGGTATTCTTATCAATCAGTGGAAATATGGTAGATTTACCCTATTAAGTTGAAAGACTTGCCTATTATTGTTAGCGAATCAAATATTTACTTTTGCAGTCGTTGATAATCTTTCTTTTTGTGTAGATTTGCATGATTGAAGAATAATATAAAATTACAATGTATATGAAAAAAGTACTTTTCCTCTTTTTGCTTCTGGCAGGTATGACGAATGTCTATGGACAGAAGTTTGCGGTGAAGTCTAACTTGCTGTATGATGCCACGGCTACCATTAACCTGGGAGTGGAAGTGGGATTGAGCAAAAAGTGGTCGTTGGATCTGTCCGGTAACTATAATGGCTGGATGTTGGGAGACGAAGCCCGTTTTAAACACTGGTTGGTACAGCCGGAAGTGCGCTACTGGCTGTGTGAAAAATTTAACGGACATTTCTTCGGAGTACACGGACATTATGCCGATTACAACGTCGGCGGAATTAAGTTCCTCGGAGAGAATATGGAAAACAACCGTTATCAGGGAACCTTGTACGGCGCTGGTCTTTCTTATGGCTATCAGTGGCTGTTGAGCAACCGTTGGAGTATGGAAGCGGTTATCGGTGTGGGGTGGGCGCATCTGGATCATGACAAATATCCTTGTGCTGTTTGCGGAACTCATACAAGCAAATCGAAAGACTATTTCGGTGTGACGAAAGCCGCTCTATCTTTTATCTACTTTATTAAATGATCGGGACAATGAAGAACAAAATAAATATCTATATGGTAGCTGCTGTGTTGGCTGCCGGATCGGTAAATACGTTTGCACAAACAGCAAAGAGCCCGATCAGTGTATCATGCAACGATCTGATGCAGAAAGGTGATTCTCTTTATATCGATGCAACGATCCGTGTGCAGGGAGATCTGATCGAATCGCGTAAATCATTGACACTGACTCCGCTGCTGGAAAGTTCAACTCAGAAAGAAGGACTTCCTTCTATCTTGCTGAACGGTAAAAATCGTCAGAAAGTTTATCAGCGTGAGATTGCATTGAAGAATCTGCAGGATGAACCACGTTATAAAGTACTTCGTGCCAGGGATGCGGCTGAGCATGTCATTTCTTATAAGATGGCTGTGGCCTGGGAGCCATGGATGAAGGATGCCCGTTTCGTACTGGCTCAGAATTTATGCGGTTGCGGAAAAGAAGAGCCTGTTAGCCCGTTGGTTATTGCCGACAAGATCCGTATGGCACCGACAAAACGTTACGAAGTCCAACCGATGCTGGTGTATATATCACCGGAAGCGGAAACGGAAAAACATCGTGCCGAGGTAGGTACGGCTTATCTGGATTTCCAGGTGGGTAAATCGCAGATATTACCGGACTTCCGTAATAATGCAGCAGAATTGGCGAAGATCGACCGGACGATCCGGACAGTTACCTCCGATAAGAATATCACTCCGAAGGGAATCTTCCTGAAGGGATATGCTTCTCCGGAAGGTAGTTATGCAAGCAATCAGCGGTTGGCCGACGGACGTGTGAAGGCATTGCGTGATTATATCCGTACACAGAATAACTTCAGCCTCGACTTCTTTACTCTGGCTTCCGAACCGGAAGACTGGAAAGGTTTTGAAGAGAAAGCGAAAGCCGATATGGATGTTCCGGCACGTGACGGGGTACTGGCTATTATCAGCAGTAATGATGAACCCGACCGGAAAGAAGCTAAATTGCGTGCTTTGCAAGGTGGAGCGGCCTATCGTTATGTATTGAATAATATTTTCCCGTCATTACGTCGCTCTGAATACCGTATCGATTATACGGTACGTGAATTTACCGTAGAAGAAGGACGTGAAATTATCAAGACGCGCCCGCAGCAGTTGAGCCTGAGCGAAATGTTCGCTATAGCCAACAGCTATGAAACGGGTAGTAAAGAATATAATGATGTGTTTGAAGTGGCTGTACGCATGTACAGTTCGGATCCTGTGGCGAACCTGAATGCCGCAAATATATCTATAGGAAAAGGCGATTACGCGGCTGCAAAGAATTATTTGTTGAAAGCAGGTGATTCAGCTGAAGCAATTCATGCCCGTGGGGTTCTGAAATTAATTGAGGGTGATTTGGATGGTGCTGAAACTCTTTTGAAGCAGGCAAAAGCTGCAGGTGTGACAGGTGCTGCAGACAATTTGAGTGAATTGCAGAAGAAAAGAGAGGATAATGCCCTGTTTGATAGTTTCAACATACATAATTGATTGGTTTACCATGTATGATTTGAAAGAATTAGGCATACTTTTGTATCAGATTGAATCATGAAAAAACAAACGAATAATAATATGGAACTAACATCATTAGTTGAGAACGTTTTAGTAAACGAGATTGACAACCAGAATGGAGTACATCTCTACCTGGAGGGGAATAAATGGTGTGCCTATGAACGTTCCGCTTATTACCTGGCACAGTTAAAAGTACCGGTGGTAATAAAAAAGGAAATTGTTCGCGAAGGCTATGATGTGATCCTGTTGAAGGCTTTTTTTGAAGTAGACGACATGTGTTTGCCTCTTGCTCCTAAAACAGTCTTGAAACAAGTTGCTGACGATAAGTTATTATTTCAGATAAATGATAACATCGATGGTTTTCCGGAATGGAAGGCCTGGCAGCTGAATAAATTACCAGCATAACGTAAGGCCGTGAGGTTTTAATATACTAAGTTGTAAAATTGAGGGTGTATTAAGTCCCCGGAAGTGAGTGGTTTCCTTCCGGGGCATTTTTTTTATTGACGGTTATGCCGGAAGAGGGGTTTGGAAATAGACGATCAGCCGGGCATCGGAGGAGAGGGTGAGCGTGAAGCTTGTTCCCAGGGCTTCGTTGAGGGATCCTTGCCACCAGGCTGTCAGGCGCCGGCGGGTAATAGGCCAGCGCAAACCTTCGGTGGTTATTTCTCCGCAGGGATACATGGAAAAGATCGATATTTGCTGGCCGGGTATGCTTGGCAATGTGGCTGTTTGCAGTACGGGGATGAAGCGTCCGTAATCGGAGATCATTTCTACTGTTTCGAACAGGGGGGAGAAATCCGTAAGGAGGGATATGTTTCCCAGTGTATGGTCTTCCCGCAGGCCGGTTGCTCCCAGGATCAGTAATTTTTGATAGCCGGAAGAATGGGCGAACCGGACGGCTTTTGTCAGGTCGTTTATTTCCTGGTCTTCCACCACATGGATACGGTTGGCGTATATTTCGAGCATATCAGCAGGAATGCTGTCGAGGTCGCCAACAATGGCTGTCGGTATCAATCCCCGTTCATGCAGATTTTGTACAGCCCCGTCGCAGGCAATGATAACGGGGGTATTCTTCAAAAGTTCCAGCGGCCAGGTTGTCTGCGGAAAACTTCCGTTAGCAACCACTACACAATCATAAGGTGTTATCATTTGTTTTTATTCCTTTCTTTATTATTGTTTATTCTTTTAATTCAGCTTCTATTTCTTCAATAGACGGGAGACTTCCTTTGAAATTCTTGTTGTTTGATATGTATATCTAGCATACTGCGACTCCAACCGTATTCGATGGTTTTATGAATATAGAACAGAGCTTCTTCTATTGATTGGCATTGAGCAATGATGCGGAGATTATGCCCCCAAGGAATTTGAGATACTAAATCTTGAATATTTAGTGTGTTCTCTAATTGGCCAACAACTTGTTGGCCAATTGTAATATGCTTATAATAAAATAAATACCACTGTTTTATATATTTGATATTGCTGATAGAGAAACCTTTCATATCAGGAAACTCCTGTTGCAGATCAGAGCTTAATTGTTTGATCAACCCATCGCCCCACTGTGATTGTTCTTGCTTGGAAACAATTTCCTTTCCTAAATCCCAATATAAAATGATTAATTCGGTATTAACTTTCAGTGCAGCCTTGATTTGACTGTTTCGAATACGATATTTAAGGTCAATAAGCCATTGTTTGTATTCGAGATCGGATTTAAGAATTGTGTTCATAAGGTTTTGTTATTAGTAAATTTGTATGATTTCACAAATGTAGAGGTTATTTTCAATATTTCATATTTGTTTTGTATTTATTCCTTTCTTTATCCATGTAATGTAACCGGCTATTGCTAAAACTGCGTAGCAAATATACAAAAACATTGTAGGGTAAAGGCCCCGCAGGTAATAAAGATATACCGAGACGAAGTTTACGACAACCCAGAATATCCAGTGCTCGATGATACGGCGGGCCAGCATCCAGGTGGCGACGATGCCGACTGAAGTGGTGAAGGCGTCGCCCATCGGGATGGGAGAGTCGGTGAAGTTATGCAGCACGTAATAGAGCAGTCCGTAGATGGAAAGGATAGCCAGGGCTATCCCTCCGAATAACGGCCAGGTGATATGGCAATACAGGATCGTTTCGGAGGCAGGTTTTTCCTTATCCGCCGTTTTATCTGTCTGCGCCCATTTCCAGAAACCATAGATGCTGATCGCAACATAATATATGTTCAGCCCCATATCGGCATATATTTTCGAGAAGAAAAAGACAAAGACATATACCAGGGAGGTGAGGAACCCTACCACCCACATGGCTTTATGCTGCCTGATTTCCAACAGCAGGTAAAGTAACCCGGTTATGACTCCGAAATATTCCAGTATTTGTTCCATTGTTTTTAAAATTTGAAGGTGACGCGCGCCATTGCACTGGTGCCTGCCTGGGTGAAATAACCGTCGTCCTTTTTCAAGGTTCCGTTCTCGATATAGGAGTATACCCAGGCATTCGTTTCATATTGTTCGTTGAAAAGATTGTTGATCGTTACATCCACACCGATTTCCTTGATGAATTTCGGTTTGAAAACATATCCAACACGTAGGCTGTTCACGAAATAAGGATCGATCGAACGTCCTTTGTCGGAGGAATTGTCGATGTATTGACGGCCTACAAACTGCGAATTAAAGCTGGCGGAGAATCCTTTCAGGTTGAAGTCGAACATGCTGTTGGCAATGATACCGGGTGAGAAAGCGATATCGGTTGTTCCCAGATATTTGCTGTTCTGGCCTCCGGTATCCCAGTTGTCTATATATTGGGTGAAGTTTTTTATTTTGTTGCGGCTTAGTGTAACATTCCCGTTCCAGTCGAGCCAGTGGGTGATGCTTACGCCACCTGTCAGTTCGATCCCCATGCGGTAACTGTCTTTGATGTTGGTGGTCAACGCTTCGCCGATTTCGCTGATCTTTCCGGTCAGGATCAGTTGATTGTTGTAATCCATATAATAGAGGTTGGCTCCTACGCGGAAGCGCTGGTTGCCGAAACTGTAGCCGGCTTCGTAGTCATATAAAGTTTCATGAACGGGACGTTCGTCGGGGGCGGCTTCCGTGAAGTTGTCGCGGTTCGGTTCGCGGTTGGCTACCGAGAAAGAGACGAATGCGTTATGTCCTCCCTGCTGGATATTGATGCCGGCTTTCGGGTTGAAAAAATTCCAGTATTTATTGACGTGGACGTTTTCACCGGCTTTGTCGTCGCTACCCTTAATGGAATAATGGATGCCACGGTATTGTAAGTCGAGGTATCCGTTCAGCCAGGGGAGTATCCGGTAGTTTGCCTTTACATAGGCGTTATAATCCAGTTTGTTACCGGTATTACGGTAGTACTCGAAATCCGGCTCCGGAAGTGCTTCACTGTTCTTTACCCACATGACACGGCCGAAGTGATTGCCTGTATATTTGTTAACGGCCGAACCGAAGCTCATCTGGAGGCGTTCGGCACGATAATTGGCACTGTAAACGGCTCCGTAGAAATCGTTGTCCAGCCATTTACGGCGAACGAGATCGGAGCGTGTTATTGTATCTCCCTTTCCGTTGATATAGGAGCTGAGTTTGTAGGATTTGAATTTGGCATCGGCCTTATAGTCTTCGTAATACCCCTCACCGTGCGTATAGTGGAGGGTCAGGCTCATATTCCATAAATCACCCAGACGCTGGCTGGCCATCAGGTGATAGTTTTGCTGCCAGTAATTATCTGTTTGGTTATTGTAGAATTTAGTGATACCGTTCTCGGTGTATTCACCGCATGGATTATAGGTGCGATCGCTTTCCAGCAGATAGGAGGGGACGCCTGTCCATGCCTGGTATGTTTTTTCCACGTTGCCGAAAGTCTGGAAACGGATCAATGTGTTATCTCCGTAATAAGCTGCGGAACCAAAGTAGGAGTGCATGTTGGCCGTTGCCCGGTCGATATACCCGTCACTTTGGATATTGGAATAGCGGGCGTCGAATACGAAATGTTCATGGAGTAGTCCTGTGCCTGCTTTGACGGAGTTTTTTACGGTTCCGAACGAACCCGCAGAAATAGCGTATTCCGCATAAGGCTTCAGGTCGGGTTTCTGTGTTTGCATGGCGACGGTGGCACCGAAAGAGGCGGCTCCGTTGGTGGATGTTCCCGCTCCGCGCTGTATCTGTATGTTGTCGACGGAAGAAGCGAAATCGGCCATGTTCGCCCAAAAGACGGTATGCGATTCGGAGTCGTTGACCGGAACGCCGTTGACGGTGATATTGATACGGTTGGCATCCGTACCACGGATACGGAAGCCGGAGTATCCGATCCCTGTTCCGGCATCGGATGTCATGATCACGGAAGGTGACTGGGAAATGAGGTAGGGAATACCCTGTCCATCATTCTTCCGGGTGAGTTCTTTTTTTGATAATTCACTGTAAGCTACTGGCGTACCTTTGGCTACCCTGGTGGCAGTGACCACCACTTCGTTTAAAGATACATCACGGGAAATTTTGAGAGAATCGACAGGCTCGGGACGGTTTCCCGCTGCTGCGAATGAGGCCAGAGATCCGGCACAGATAATCAATACACTTTTCATCCTTTTGTCCTTAAAGTTTAAAACCTGATAAGTGAATAGGTGAGGTGTGTTGTGTGAAGAAGTATACCATGTTTTACAATTCCCTTCGCCGGCATTATCCGTATCAGGTAATATGGGTATCATCTCAGCCTGCGGTACGTTCCATGTTCAGAACGCTGCAAGCACCCCCTTGTATTCGGAATGCAAAGGAACGGAAAAAACCGGAAGATACCAAATGGCCGGCCGGGATGATGATTTTCTTCATTTTCTTATAAAAAGATAGATTTTATTTGAAAACTCGCTGATTATTTGTATATTTGCGGGCGATTAAGCGAAGATGAGGAGGGGGCGGGTAGTCCCCTTCTTTTGTTCTTAACAGTATGTTTATGATTGAAAAGGGAGTAATAACTCAGTTGGTTGAAGAGAAATTGGCTTCTTCCGACAACTATTTAGTTGACGTGGTAATTAAACCGGGAAACCTTATTATTATCGAGATAGATAATGATGAGGGTGTTTGCATCGACGATTGTGCAGCATTGAGCCGGTATGTGGAAGAACATCTGGACCGTGAGGTGGAAGATTTCGAACTGGAAGTCGGATCGGCAGGCGTTACTTCTCCGTTCAAAGTGCTTCGTCAATATGTGAAGAATATAGGAAACGAAGTGGAAATGTTGCTGAAAAGCGGCGTGAAGCTGACCGGAGTATTGAAATCGGCTGATGATAACGGGGTGGTAGTTACCGTTGAAAAACAGGTAAAACCCGAAGGATCAAAACGAAAAGTTACCGTTCAGGAAGATCAATCCTATACATTCGATGAAATAAAATATACAAAATACCTAATAAGATTCAAGTAAAGAAAGATTATGGCCAAGAAAGTGGAAACAATCAGTATGATTGACACCCTTGCGGAGTTCAAGGAGTTGAAAAATATAGATAAGGATACGATGATCAGCGTATTGGAAGATTCCTTCCGTAACGTAATCGCTAAAATGTTTGGTACGGATGAGAATTATGACGTAATTATCAACCCTGAAAAAGGTGACTTCGAGATCTGGAGAAACCGCATTGTTGTGGCTGATGACGAACTGGAAGATCCGAACCTGCAACTTACGTTGACCGAGGCCCGTAAGATCGATGCCGACTGTGAAGTGGGTGAAGAAGTGACTGATGAAGTCTTTTTCGCCGGTTTCGGACGTCGTGCCATCCTGAACCTGCGTCAGACGCTGGCTTCAAAAATTCTTGAATTGCAGAAGGATAGTTTATATGCTAAATATAAAGACAAAATAGGAAATATTGTAGCAGCTGATGTATATCAGGTGTGGAAGAAAGAGATCCTGTTGCTGGATGACGAGGGTAATGAGTTGCTGCTCCCGAAAACAGAACAGATCCCTTCCGATTTCTACCGTAAAGGGGAAACCGTTCGTGCAATTGTACAAAAGGTGGATAACTACAATAATAATCCGAAGATCATTCTGTCGCGCACAGATAAAATGTTCCTGCAGCGCTTATTTGAACTTGAGGTTCCTGAAATTAACGACGGCCTGATCACGATCAAGGCTATCGCACGTATCCCGGGAGAAAGAGCAAAAGTGGCTGTTGAGTCGTACGACGACCGTATCGACCCGGTAGGTGCCTGCGTAGGAATGAAAGGTTCCCGTATCCACGGAATTGTCCGTGAGTTGAGAAACGAGAATATCGATGTAATTAACTATACATCCAATGTATCGCTGTTTATCCAGCGTGCATTAAGCCCGGCGAAAATTTCCTCCATACGAGTGAACGAAGAAGAACATAAGGCAGAGGTTTATCTTCGTCCTGAAGAAG
>OGJY01000709.1_pt1 | contig 45018 bp, 39 predicted proteins | sample 1572231 | NCBI WGS metagenome assembly OGJY01 (sample SAMEA2582121, study PRJEB24529) | metagenome | biome: Human gut stool | place: China | collected 2011
GATCGTCTTCCGACAGGGCATTGGGAGCTATATCATAACTCCTGCGCCAGATAAGTACCTGTTCGTCACCGTATTTGGCAGCCGTCTCGCTTTTATTCAATCCTTGCAGATCGCCATAATGCTTCTCATTCAGACGCCAACTCTTCTCCACCGGAATCCAGTCCTGATCCATCCGGTCGAGCACACAATTCAGCGTTTTCACCGCTCGTTTAAGGTACGAAGTATAAGCTTTATCGAAATTAAATCCATTTTCTTTCAGTAGTTCACCCGCTTTGCAGGCTTCGGCAATTCCCTTTTCTGTCAGATCGACATCGGTCCAGCCGGTAAAACGGTTCTCCTTGTTCCATGCACTTTCTCCATGACGGAGCAACACAATCTTTTTCATTCAACTCTCCTTTCTTTAGGTGTTTATTATAGAACATTTGTATTGAGTACAAAGTTCACGAAAGTAAAAGGAACAGTCAATACCTAAAAATGATGAAAGTGAGTTGTAAATTTGCCACAGAGTACACAGAGAATGCAAAAGACCATTCTTTCGAAGTAAGAGATAACTCTGTGTGCTCTGTGTTTGAATATCAACGATTTCTCTTTAGAAAAAGGCGATCGGTAATGACAGAGGGCAGTTCCGACTCATAATGGGTTACCATAATCATCGTTTTATCTTCACGGCAGCAGAAGGCCTCGATGATCTTTTTCACCCGCCGGCGATTGTACGTATCGAGTCCGTGCAGCGGTTCGTCCAGAATAAGTAATTCCGGATCTTTCACGAAAGCACGGGCCAGCAATGCCAAGCGCTGTTCACCACTCGAGAGTTGAAGAAAAGGTCTGTCTTTCAGAGCGGCAATGCCAAACACATCCATCCACCACTCGCAGGTGGCCATCTGGCTTTCCTGTGGACGCTTATACAAGCCGATGCTGTCATGCAACCCGGAAGCTACAATCTCAATGGCCGGCAGATTCTTAAGATAGGCACGGTGCATTTCGGGACTGACGTAACCGATATGCTTTTTTATCTCCCAAATGCTTTCACCTGTACCCCGCTTGCGTCCGAAAAGGCTGATGTCACAAGCATACGACTGAGGATTATCCGCACAAACCAAACTAAGCAACGTAGATTTACCGGCACCGTTTTCTCCGCTCAATGCCCACTTCTCGCCCCGACGGACAGTCCAGTCGAGTTCTTTCAGGATGGTACGGTCATCATAACGGATGCTGACCTTATTTAATTTTACCACCTCCCCGGAATCATAGTTGGTTCCGTCATAAGGCAATCCGGCTATACGTTGTTGCAATGCGTCCAGAGTCACGGGTACATCGGTCACACGGAATGCAGTCAGGTAAGCCCCTCGTTCCATTTTCGGAAGCACAGTCAAGTCTTCTACCGGAATCACATGGGTAATGAACGAAGGAATATCATCGAGCATCGAAAGCACAAGGATGATTTGCACAGACGACAGCCGGGTGAGGCGTTCGAGCAGGGAGAAAAGCAGTTCACGGGTCGGTGCATCCAAACCAATAAAAGGATTGTCCATTATCAGTACCCGGGGGGCAGTCAGCAAAGTTTTAGTCAGCTGAAATTTGCGCAACTCCCCACTGGAAAGGAGAATGATCTTCTTGTCCAACAACGGCTCGATGCGGAAGAGTTCAAACAATTCCTCTTTCAGCCGTTTATCTTTGATTTCCCCCAGCATCTCCCGCACGGAGGGGGCATCTTCCTGATCGTGGGCATTCCAGCGTTGCTGATAATAATAGTTAGCATCTGCTGCACCGTATGTATCACGAAAAGCAATGTATTTCACGTTATCATATACTGTCTGAGTAGAAGAAGGAGAAAAATCGTATTTCACCGTACCTTCACGCAAGGGATATTTACCCAGAAGCGTATCTACAAACAAACTCTTCCCTCCGCCGTTGGGACCTACGATAGCAATGTGTTCGCCGGCAGCGATTTGTGCTGTGACAGGTTGTGCCAAACGTACAAGCGGGTTGCGTGCTACGCCACCCGCTATACTGAATGTGTATTGTTCCATTATCCTATTTCATTATTAGGCGGAGCAAAAGTATATCAAAATCCGCACAAAGAGACAGAATAAGAGTAAAAAAAATCGTAGTATTGGGCAATCGTAGCCGGTCAGAACCTGAATTTAGGGTTTTCCGGTTCGGTATGCGACTCTTCCATCAACTTCGTCAGTTTCCGGACAATTTCCGGATATTCGCCTGCCACATCGTGCTCTTCCCTGAGATCCTTCTCCAGATCATATAACTTCATTGTAGAGTTTCCCTTCCGGATATTGTCGATAATTCCCTTCCACTTACCCATACGAATGGCTTTCAGACCGATCACCGGATCGGGATATTCCCAATACAGATATGCATGTTCTTTCTGCTGTCCGGTCTTGCCGAGCAAAGTGGGCAGGAAACTGATTCCGTCAGTCGGCGGACAATCAACCTTCGCAATATCCGCCAAAGTAGGCATTACATCCTGAAATCCGCAAATGTGATCGCTTTGAGTGGAAGGTTTGATCTTTCCGGGCCAGGTAACAATGGCAGGTATCCGTATTCCCCCTTCATGAACAAAACATTTTCCCCAGCCATACTCCGACTTGAAAGGGCCTCCGCTATCGAACCACGGTGAATCGCTTCCGCCGTTAAAGGTTGGACCGTTATCGGAAGTGAACATGATAATGGTATTATCATACAAATGATCTGCCTTGAGTTTCTCTATCAGTCTACCTATCTGTTCGTCGAAGTAGCTGATCATGGCAGCATAAGTCGCATGCGGATACCGGCAAGGCATATACCCGGCTTTCCCGGTGTAAGGCGCCTCGTCTCCAAACTTTTCGACATAGTGTTTCACCCACTTCTCCGGTGCCTGTAATGACACGTGCGGAAGCGGAGTAGTCCACATCAAAAAGAAAGGCTTCTTCTTATTCTGTCCGACAAACGAAATCAGTTCATCAAAAATAAGATCATTAGCATACTCCTTCTGTGAAAATTTGGCATAACTGGCTTCATCGCGGGGATCTGTTCCGGGATCCAGCCGGGCAGTGTGAGGGTCGAGCACTTTATTGTTCAGATATACACGGTCTTCATCCTTATACAGAAATGCCGGATAGTAACTGTGCGCTTGCCGCTGGCAGTTATATCCGTAAAAACTGTCGAATCCCTGTTTATTGGGAGTACCCTCCGATCCCGGAGCACCCAACCCCCATTTCCCATAACATCCGGTGGCATATCCCGCCTGCTGCATCATCCTTCCGATAGTCATTGTATTGGCCTTCAGAGGATACTGTCCCTCCAGATTCGGATGCACATACATGGAGTCATAATTCATGATGGCTCCCCGGTATGCCATTTCATCATTGGCCCGTATCTGTGCATGTCCCGAATGCATACCTGTCATCAGCACACAGCGTGCCGGTGCCGAAACAGGCGATCCGGTATAGTGCTGGGTGAAACTGATGCCGTCTTTACACAGCCGGTCTATGTTCGGAGTTTCTATTTTTCCGGAACCATAACAACCAATATCCCCATACCCTAAATCGTCCATGATAATATAGATGATATTGGGTTGAGATTCTTTAACCTGACTTTTTGCCGATAAAGCAAATACGGATAGTCCGATATAGATTTCTATTCTTTTCATGCTAAGTTTCTTTTTTTAATCCCATTTATAATTTACGTCTACCTCCTTTTTCAGGGCAGGGCCGAATGAATACCCCTGTTGTTCGAACCATGGTTGCTTCAGAAGAACTTTACCGTAAAACTCATCGAAACTCAACGGTTTGCCGGAATACCACATTTGTTCGGCAAGCGCAAGAATACGCGGAAAGACACGACGGTCGATCCTATCTTCGGTTACTCCATCGTCTGTCCACAGTGCAGAACTCATTCCGAGGATAAGCGGGTTTTCTTCCCGTGGCCTGTAAGAGGGATTATGCAGATACACATCTTCCAGATCGAAAGTGCGGTCTTTGGCATATCCCCTCCAAGGAGTGAGCGGGAAGTTCAGATAGGTGTAATAGTTCGTACCGCAAATCACCGGGTAATTATGCCTGACAGCGTTCTTCAAAGCCAGATCCTTGTGCCCTCTCCAGTTCCACCACTGTATAACCACATTATCCGGCAACGGATAACCGTCCTTATAAATCACATCGCCCCAAAAGATAGCCTTCCGTCCTTTCTGTTTCAGGTAATTTGCCATTCGGGCCGAAAACCATAATTGCAGGTCATGGCTGTCCTTCAGTTTTTCTTTCGCAATCCGTGCCTGACAATCCGTACATTTATCCCAGTTTCCCTTAGGAGCCTCATCGCCTCCGAGATGAATATAAGCGGATGGAAACATCCGGCACACTTCGTCCAGTACATTCTGCAGGAAGGTGAGTGTACTGTCTTTGCCGGCGCAAAAAATATTCTGTGTAAAACCGCTTTGGGGCACTTTCACCGGAATGTTGAAACATCCCAACCGCGGATACGAATTAAGTGCGGCCTCCGCATGTCCGGGCATGTCGATCTCGGGAACAACCGTGATACCGAGGTCTGCCGCATAGCTGACAATCTCCTTTACCTCTTCCTGGGAATAAAATCCCTGTTGCTCCGGCCCCTGTCCTACGAAAGCTCCGATCCGTGTCAAAAGCGGATAGCGTTTTATCTCGATACGCCAACCGAGACCCTCGGTCAGATGCCAATGAAAATAATTCATTTTCAGCATCGAAGCCATATCGATATATTTCTTGATGGTAGAGACCTTTTGGTACTGGCGTCCCGAATCCAGCATAAAGCTACGCCATTTCACTCGCGGAAAGTCAGTGATTTCCGCACAAGGAAATATAAGTTTGTCCCCTTCCCGTGTACCCCATTGTCTCAGGCTCTGAACGGCATAAATAAAACCGGCGTTATCTGCCACACGAACAGTCATTTTCTCGGGAGTAACAAGAATGCGATAACCCTCTGCGGGAAGTGTGGCATCTTTCTCCCAGGAGATTTGGCTGTGCCCCTTTTCACTACACCATTCCACGGCACTTTTCGGTATCAGTTTTTCATAAAACAAATGCAGGAAAGAAGCGGAAGCATCTTGAGCATGCATCCGTATCTTGCCTTGGAGTTGCAACTGTCCATTGGCTTTTTCGAGGTAATCAGGTGTAGGTAAGATCGTTTGTCCGCACAGACGGACGGCGTGCGAACCGAGGAAAAGCAGTATTAAAATCAGGTATTTCATCTAAACATAGTATTTATAGTGTGACAAGAAACTGTCCAAAGATAAGAATTTCTCGGGACAGTTTCTTATCACACGGTTAAAACCATTTATCAATCAGGAAGGGGCTACTCTACTCCGTCATCCCAACCCGGATTTTGAGCAAGCTGAGGATTCAGCACCCTTTCATTACGTGGAATAGGATTCAAGTAATAATATTCGGGCCAAGTATGGGTTTGTACAGGATGGAATTCAAGATATCCCTCTGCGCCACCTCCGTCAATCGTCACCTTCGTTCCAGCGGGAAAGTCCGATGTCTTGACATACATACCCAACTTCTTCTTTAACGCGTAATGGCACTTCTTCCATCTCCGCAGATCGTCGAACCTGAACCCTTCGGAGAATAGCTCGATACGCCGTTCGCGGCGAATCTCCCATAACAAAGGATTGACAGCATAGTCACCCGGATAAGCAGGATCGCCCAGATCGCGCTTAGGATCGAAAGCGGCGTTGATTTCCGCCACTTTCATAGGTGCCACGTTAGCACGGATACGCAGTTTATTAATTGTCTGATCGGCCGCGGACTGATCGAATTCACCCAACTCACACGTTGCTTCAGCATAATTCAGCATCACCTCTTCTACCCGGAAGATGGGCATATCGGTCTCTTCATTTCGCTGCGATCCCATCGACAAATAAGTACAATAATACTTCCAATTATTATACCCGAAAGCCGACTTGTACCAAGGCTGATTTTCCAAATAGAAATCGAAATGCGGAACTGCTCCCAGAATACCTCCGTCATACCCCTGGCGGAAAGGTAACGTCTTCTGTCTCTCTTTGCCGCTTCCATACCCTATTCCCAACCGGATATTCAGGCTATCGATAAAGCTCCTGTCCTTAGCGACATCGGTAAATTCCCACTTATTCCCCCAAGCATCGGTAGAAGCCGATCGGTCAATTCTGTATGGAGGAGTCACTTGCAGCCAGAGTCGATGATCCCGGCAACTGAACTCACTGTACATATCCTTATCTCCCTGGAACAACGGACTGTTCCAGCGGGTTTTCCCATCCGAACAGAGATAGCTGTCCACCAAGTCACGAGTCGGGTTATAGTAGGACGATCCGGTTGTTCCCTGAATGCTGGTATCATGTACTACGTTTTCCGCATTCGAGAACTCCCGATAGAGTATGACTCCCGGTACATCTTTCAGGTCGAGTGAACAAAACAGATCATCGTAGTTACTGCAAATTTCAGGATAGCTGCTCATAACCTCGGCAGACACCCGTTTACATTCTTTCAGAAAAGTTTCGGCATCATTCAATCCATGATATTTTCTCCATGTTCCTTCAAAAAGACAGAAACGGGACATAAATGCCTGTACGACGGCTCTGTTAATCGTATTACTGCCATCACCATTGACGTTGATATGCTGCTCGGCATATTGCAAATCTTCAAGAATATGCTTCGCGATTTCGTCTCTGGAAGCACGGGGACCGTTGATCAACTCTGTATCATTATCACTTAATACTCGGTCTATCCAAGGTACGCCGCCGTAAGCAGATAGTAATGAAAAATAGCGGTATGAACGAAAGAAGTATCCGACACTTTTCCAATGCGCCTTCTCAGTCTCAGTCATCTGGGAACCGTCTATCCGTCCCAACATCAGATTGACACGACGGATAAAACCATAATAATCCCAAGTCGTATTATTCCTCTTATCAGGCACAGTGACCAGTCCCCTGATCCAGTTGCTTTCGCTGCTTCCCCGCGTCTGATTATACGAGATATCGTCTGTTGAAGTATCACCGTACCCTAATTTCGGAAGTGTTTCATACAATCCCCAGGCATATGCCTTAAAGTTATCATACGTCACAAAGGCCGTCTCTTCCGTCGGATTGCCCAACGGATACCTTTCCATAAAATCATTGTTCAGGCAACCGGTAAAAGCGATCGCACAGAATATAAACAGGGCAAATGTATATTTCTTCATACTATTTCGGTTATTTAGAATGTGACATTAAATCCAAGTGAAAATTTCTTCATAAACGGATACTCCCATGCTCCTTTTGAAAGCATATCCGACTCCAGACCTTCCGGTAAATGATCCCATGTATGAAGGTTTTCCCCACTGAAGAAGACCTTGACTTCGTCAAAGTAAACTTGTTTAGACCACGCTTTAGGCAATGTATAAGACAAGGTGATATTTTGCAGTTTCACATAAGCCGCATTGGCCAGATACTTGGTTTGCTTCCAGCGATTCGAACCGGTATTCACACCATTGTTTGCATATACTCTCGGAAAATAAGCATCTGTATGCTCCGGTGTCCAGAAGTTAAGGGTTTCTTTAAACAAACTTCCCCATGTACCTGTAGGCCATGCAATCTGATCAGTACGCCAAAAGTCACGCTTACCCACACCACGAAGAAAAATGGAAAGATCGAATCCCTTCCAGCTCAAACCTGCATTGATTCCGTAATGGAAACGCGGTGTAGAATTACCGATAATACGTTGGTCACCCGGATCGTCTGCTGTCCCTTTTCCAGTCCAGATGGTACTGGCATCATCATCAAAATTCTTATAAAGCACATCCCCCGGATACACTTTTCCAACTCCCTTCGGGATAGGAATACCTTCTTTAAGGGTTCCGTCGGCATTGAAATCGTCTTCTCTATAAAAACGGTCGGTTACATATCCCCAGATCTCACCAATCTTCTGTCCTTTCCGATAAGTACCCAACAAATTGGTTTCATTGTTAAACTTAGTAATCTCACTCTGTGAATCATAGAGATTAAATCCGATACGGTAACTGAAATCTTTGATACGGTCTCTCCAGTTGAGTTCCAGCTCCCAGCCATAGGTCTTCAGATCCGCGGCATTTTGCTTGGCGGCAGCTACTCCCACCACCCAAGGCAAATCCATACCCGGTGCCAGCATACCTTTCGTATCACGCCGGTACCAGTCGAAAGTTCCGTTCAGCCTGTTATCAAAAAATCCGAAGTCGACACCGAAGTCAAGCGTATATACTTTCTCCCAGGTAAACGCATTGCTGACCATAGCCGGCGTAGACAGAGTCGTAGGTCTTTTGCCGTCTACCAGCCAATTGGTTAGTCCCGGAGCCATTTCCGGTATATACGGATAATTGTCCGGTGTACCGTCAGACAGCAAAATGATCTGATTTCCTATCGATCCCCAGGACGCACGAAACTTTAAATTAGACAGAACACTCCGGGTTCCTGCCATAAAAGGCTCTTCCGAAATGCGCCACCCTCCCGAGAAAGAAGGGAAAAAACCGAAACGATTGTTTTTAGGGAAACGTGAAGTTCCGTCATAACGTCCGTTAGCTTCGACCATGTACCGATCCTTGTACGAATAATTAACGCGGTAAAAGAGTCCCCTAAGGGCATATTCATTGAATGTGTCTGTAGCCGTTGTAGTTCCGGTAGCTCCCGATATGGACGGCAGGTTGCTCAACAACACATCTTTTCTTTCCGTCCACTGTGATTCAGCATGATTCTCTTCCTGGTTGAATCCACCCATCACCCCTATATTATGATTACCTATTGAAAAGTCGTAATTTGCAAAAACGTTGATCGCATTGTAGTTGTTAAATCCCTGAGTCAGTGCATACCGCGTGTTCTCCGTATTATTCAGGACACCGGTAAAATTCATTCCGATGTATTTATACTGGTTCACATACATGCGGTTGTAATTCGTCACCCTGTTATATGTGTATTCACCTGTTATCTTCAGGTTCTTCAGAGGTGAAATAATAATACGTCCCAAAGCTCTGAAGTCAGTTTTTTTAACGATGCGCGGTTCTCCATAACGGATGTAAGTGGCGGAAGTTTCGGCGGGATAAGTAATCCCATCCACTTCATAAGGCGAAATATTCTGATAAGAAGGGAGTTGCATGGCACTTCCCCAGATTCCGTTCCTTCCGCCTTGTTCCACTTTGTTCTGGGTAGAATTGGCATACCGTATATCCAATTGGGTCGTCAGCCATTTGTTGACCTCCACACTAAGGAAGCTCGACAGATTGGCACGTTCATATCGGTCCTTATCGGTAATCAGAATTCCGTCTTCGTTGGTATAGCCCAAACCGATACGGTAATTCGTTCTGGAACCTCCTCCCGAAACCGAGAAACTATGGTTTTGCATAAAGCCATAATTGTCCATCATATCCGCAAACATGTCGTTTTCTCTCATCAGGAACAGATTCCCGTTTTCGTCGAAAACATACCCTTGAGGATATTTGGAAGGATTATCCATATAATCACGTATATACGTTTCCCACTGAGGTATATTCTTACCATCCACATACGTATCATTAGGCCATCCCATTTCCTTATATGCCAATATGGACTCCAGCGGGTTCGCCTTTTGCGGTAATTCCAATGCCTTGGAGAACGAGAAATTGTTATTATAATTAAACTTAGGCGCCATGTCCTTTTTTCCCTGCTTAGTGGTGATAAGAATCACTCCAAACGCTGCACGCGCCCCGTAAATGGCTGCAGAAGCTGCATCCTTCAAGACAGAGACCGATTCAATATCCTGCGGATCGATCATATTGATATCCATCGGAACATTATTAACCAATACCAGAGGACCGCCACCATTGATAGAAGTAGTTCCACGGATGTTATACGACAAATTGTCACCGGGTGTACCGGTTGTACCTTCAATTTTTAATCCCGGAACAACTCCCTGCAGAGCTGCCGTAACATTCGTTATCGGACGGTCACCCAGTGTCTCCTGTATATTGACGGAGGTAACGGCTCCCGTCAGATTGACTTTCTTTTGTGTTCCAAAGCCGACCACTACCACTTCATCCATCAACTTTGAATCCTCTTTCAACTGAATGACGAGTTGGGTTTTCCCATTGGTACTGACCTCTTGTGGCAGATAACCGATATACGTAACCTGCAGTTTGCCGTCCGCAGGAACTTCTAACGTGAACTCTCCGTTGAGATTCGTGATCGTAGCCTGCTTACTGCCTATGGCAAGTACATTGGCCCCTATGAGAGGTTCACCGGTAATGCCGGTTACCTTACCCGTTATTTTTTTCATCTGGACAGTTTGTTTGGCAGCAGCTTTCTCTTTTGGCTGCACAGAAGGAGTAATAACTATATGTTCAGGTTCATAGTTACAAGTAAACCCGGTATTCTTCAAAAGAGCATCCATCACAAAAGAAAGCTTTTTGTCTATAAAGTTTTCCTTAATTTTCTTGTTTACATCCAGCTTGGTCTGATTGTATGTCACACTTAACTTGGTTTGCTGCTCTATCTGTTCGAATACTTTTTGCAAAGATTGATTGTTACCATAGACACTTATTCGCTGATTCTGCCCGTAAGCAGTGTTATAAATGCATAAAGCGAGAAGTAAAAGGACTATTTTATGAATTTTTACGGATAGAATATTCCTTAAATTGATTTTTAATTTCATAATTTTGCGAGTTAATCAATTAATACTGTTTAAAGTCTCTAAAGGTTAAAAAGTTTTTGATTGATTTCGGGGATCGGAAATGGGTGTGGTAATTTGTTTCCGGTTCCCTTTTTTTCATATGACAGCTCTCCTTTCTTTTATTTTAGCGGACAAATAGATATGGTTTCGTCCTTCTCCACTTTATAGGTGATACCTCCTACAGTTTTTGTCACAATGTCCAAAACATGAGAGATACTATCACGATACTTAAACTTTATTGTATAAAGATCCGAATTGATACGGTCCGATTCTGTCAGATCGGATGATAACCGGATGGATACGGCATATCTTCTTTCCAGCGTTTTCAGGATTTCCCTAAATGATTGAGAGACAAAATTCATTTCACCCTTAGTCCAGCCCGAATAGACGGAGGCGTCTATATTCCTTTTATAAAACTTTCCATCCCGGTTTTCATACTCCAGTTGCTGGTTGGGTTCCAAAGTAACAAAACAATCCGTCTGATTCTTCTTCCTAACGGCAACAGAACCGGTCTCCAATGTGGTAATCGTTCTCTTATCCAAAGGATACGCCTGCACATTAAACTGAGTACCCAGCACACAGACATCCAGGTGATTAGTCTCTACCACAAAAGGAAGTTTCTTGTCTGGTGCAACCTTAAAATGCCCCTCGCCCGAAAGATATACGGAACGAGTGTCGCCTGTAAAATGTGTGGGATATAAAAATACAGACCCGGAATTCAGGGTGATGACCGAACCATCGGGAAGTGTGACCTCTTTTTGATCACCCTTGGGGACAATACATTCGACAAAACGGACATCGTGCGTATGCAGCCTGACATATACATAGGCAGTAGCAATGGACACCAACGGAATAAGTAGAAAAGCTGCTATGCGTGCCCACCGATAAAGGTTTGACGGCTTACATAAAGGAAAGCCTGCTTTTTTTTGAAACTTCCGTAAAGAATGTCGGGTACAGGCATCTGCCGCAGGATGATAATCATCCCATATCTGATGGAGTGCTTTTTCTTTCCGTTCCTTGCCGGACGAATCAAGAAGCCATGTCCAGACTTTGCTTTTAAGATCCGGACTGGCTGTAAAAGCCATAAAGTTGCGTATAATTTTGTATGCGTCAGACATAGTATATTTTATGGGTTATGTATATAAGATACGTAACCCGCCAAACACACACAGTCCGAAAGAGATTTTTTTGAAATAAACTACTAAGTTTATACGATGGTAGCCATAATAACCAAGAACAATATTTTGCGTATATCGGCCAGAGCCTGGGTCAGATGATTTTCAACCGTACGCTTACTAATGTTTAATTCACGGGCTATTTTCTCATTACTCAGTCCCTGTTCGCGGCTCATCCGGTAGATCTTCTTCCTTTGGGCAGGCATTCTCTCTACAGCGATGGCTATGATCAGTTCCAACTCCTTTGCATCAAGTTCCGCCTCTGTTTCACAATGTTCCGGATGATCATCCGATGTTTGCCAGGATTGATAATTCTGAAATAGCAGGGAGCGTTCGATATGCCGGAAAACCGCATTCCGGGCAATACGGAACAGATATGCATCCAGATTGTCTATCAATTTCAAGTTCCCCCGATTCTGCCACAATAATGCAAAAATATCCTGAGAGATATCTTCCGCCTCTTCAGCATTCTGCAACAAGCCATTAATGAACCCTTTTATTCGAGGGTAATAATCCAGAAAAAAAGCCTCAAACTTTTGAGGACTTTCCAGATTATCCGTATCGGCCGGAGACTTCCTTATAAATTTCATCATACAGATATTTTAAGATTGCTCTATGCACACATATCCCACAAATCAGGACAGTTTTTTTAGAGATAATCCACTTAGGTTAACTTTATATTTGTTTTTTATGCCCTTACAATTTTTTATTATCAGCATTTACAAAGTTAAGCCCGGATTATCTCCGGGCTTTCTCCATATCACTGATACTACTGGTGAATGATCAGTGCCGACTGTGCCGGAACCGTTATCTCCGGACCGTACAACAGCCCCAAACCTCGCTCATCAATTACCCCATCTTTGCAGACAACGGAGTATTTGCCTTCAGGTATTGTCAGTTTGGCAGGAACGGAACGAGCATTGAGCACTACGATTATATTGTCCCAAGAGTCTCCGTTCGCACGGTCTTTCAAACGAAAAGCTATCAGGTTAGTGCCCTCCACCGGAAGAAATTCCAGATATTTACGCACCATCTCCGCATCGCCCATACGGAAAGCGGGATGTGCCTTACGAAGACTGATCAGACGTTTATAGTAAGTGAACACATCTTCATGGAGGGTTTTGCGGTTCCAATCGATGGCATTAATGGAATCGGGGCTTTCAAAACTATTATGCACCCCTTTCTTATCGCGCATCACCTCTTCACCGGCATAAATGAACGGAATACCTTGCGAGGTAAACACCGCCGTTTGTGCCAGTTTATCGAGCCGTGCAAGCTGTTCGGGAGTAATATCGGGAATACTTGACTTCAGACGGTCCACCAGGCACATGTCATCATGGCAGGACACGTAACTGATCATTTGAGTCGGCTGGGCAGCCCAAGGAGCTTTGCTGTAATTCACAGAGTCGTTGTTGACTTGAGGATGCTGGATAGCTCCGACAATTCCGAATTTAATGCTTTCTTCTCCACCGGGAATTCCGGCGAGGAAAGCTCCTTTATGGTTATCATTGAAAGGACCACGCAACGCATCACGCAGTTCGTCGGAGAAAGCGGCAATACCGGGCATCTCGAAAGTATTGGCCTTCATAGCCAGCGAATCCCCCGGATACTGTGGTGCCTCCGCAGCCCAACCTTCACCATAAATAATGATAGAAGGATCAGTGGCATTGACTGCCTTGCGGATTTCATTCATTGTCTCGATGTCGTGAATGCCCATCAGGTCGAAGCGGAAACCGTCTATATGATATTCTTTAATCCAGTGGAGCACGGATTCGATCATATACTTACGCATCATGGGACGGTTGCTTGCCGTTTCGTTGCCGCAAGCCGAACCATTTGCCAGCGAACCATCGGGTTTCTGACGGTAGAAATATCCCGGCACCGTACGCTCAAAGTTGCTTCCGTCAGTATTGTACGTGTGATTGTACACCACGTCGAGTACTACCCGAATACCGGCTTTGTGGAGCGCCTGCACCATCTGTTTGAATTCACGGATGCGAACAGCCGGATCATAAGGATCAGTAGAATACGAACCATCGGGCACATTGTAATTTTGCGGATCATATCCCCAATTGTATTTATTTTCATTCAGTTTGGTTTCATCCACTGAGGCATAGTCATAAGATGGCAGGAGATGTACATGGGTGACTCCCAGTTCTACCAGATGGTCAATACCGGTAAGCAACTTGGCAGGATTCAGTGTCCCATGTTCGGTCAGAGCCAGAAACTTCCCTTTGTTCCGAATGCCCGACGTGGAGTCAACAGAAAAATCACGATGGTGCATCTCGTAGATGACTGCATCCGCAGGTGATTTCAACGGCGGACGCTGATCGTTTTCCCACCCCTGCGGATCGGTGGATTTCAGGTCGATAATGGCGGCACGCTTTCCGTTTACCCCCACCGCTTTGGCATTGATACCCGGCGTATCTCCCATCCATTTATCGTTTACCTTGACATTGAATGTATAGAATTTCCCCATCAGATCTTTACTGACCGTTGCTGTCCAAGTGCCTTCTTCCCCCGGCTCCATAGGAATTGTTTCGTAAGCATGCCCTCCTTCACCCGAATCAAACAACATCAGACGAACTTCATCGGCGGTAGGTGCCCAAAGGATAAACTTAGTAGCCTCCGGTGAATACTCCATCTCCGTGAGACTGCCCGAACGCACCGGATACAGCTCGTAAGACGCATATTCTTTCTTGGCAGGAGTACAACTGACTACAGCCGTGGCCGCAGTCACTCCGATAAAGGCAAGATAGTTCATTTTCATGGTTTTTCTCTCTATTAAATTATTATCTGATTAATTGAGTAGCCCGCGGCTACTTCACCCTTTCCGGGTTTTTGGCTATAAAATCTTTCCAACCGCTATACCCTTTCTCCATCACAGGACGCCCCATCTGCAGGAAATGACAATAGGCAGCTGCCAGTCCGTCGGTAGCATCCATAAAGACAGGCATGTCTTCTTTGGCAAAATGCAGCATGCGTTGCAGCATGTCGGCCACTTGCTCTTTTGAAGCCTGCCCGTTACCGGTAATAGCCATTTTTATTTTAAGCGGAGCATATTCGGTAATAGGAATATCTCGACTCAGTGCGGCAGCCATTGCCACTCCTTGTGCACGTCCGAGTTTCAGCATAGACTGCACGTTTTTCCCGAAGAAAGGGGCTTCAATCGCCAGTTCATCCGGCAAGTAGCTTTCAATGATGCTCAGTACCCGTTCATGTATATGGCGCAGTTTAAGGTAATGATCGCCGAATTTACGCAGGTCGATAATCCCCATGGCAATCATCTCCGGCTTAGTCCCCCGGACACGCAGCACTCCGTATCCCATGATCGTTGTACCGGGATCGATGCCCAGAATAATCTTCTCTTTAACCGGCTGAATCACTCCAATACCTCCATCAATGTCGGAAATCCGACTACTTTATCCTTGAATATCTTTACCAACTCTTGGTTAAGCCGTGCACCTTGTTCCTGATGCCAGCGATGCAAAAGGCTGGAATTATCCACCTCCCATTGGAGTGAATAAGAAGTGCCCTCGTCACGATGGCTCAACACACGGCAGATACGTGGTGCACGGAGTGCTCCGTGTTTCTCTACTTCAGAGATATAACTTTCTTTGATCCAGATCAGGAAATTGTCATGAACCTCGTCATCCACCTGAAAAGTGGTATTGTATATCAGCATATTTTTTATCTTTTGATGATTATTTCCGCAAACATAGCAATTATTTCAGAATAATGCATTATATTTGCCGCATCAAAACAGATAAACGTTCGCAAACGTTATCATGAAAACAACGGGGGGTTAGCTCATCTGGCTAGAGCGTAACACTGGCAGTGTTAAGGTGATCGGTTCGAGTCCGATACTCTCCACACCCAATTAATAAAAATAGTAAATATTTCATCATTAAAATGGGGAAATCCGTGAGGACTTCCCCATTTTGTTTTTTATCCAGTTCTACATCAGTTTGCCACAGATCATGGACCAATGTTCCTCCCAGACTCGATAGCCTCTTCCCTAGAGCAACTACACAATTAATGACCAAACCGGAAACGAAGTTTATGCCAAAAGCCATCTTCTTTCTTTTTTCCTTCCACCGATGCAACCTCAGAGTCTGTATGTGTCGTGGTCTCTGCTTCCACTTCTGTTACCACTTCTTGTATAGAGACCTTCACCTTTTTCTCAAAATTCCTTTTAATCCAAACTTCAAGTACTATTCCGGCATAATCCCAACTGCGTATAATTTTCAAATGATTTTCCAATAGCTGTATCTCCCACTCGATTTTTCTTACCTCTTCACGCAAACTAATGATCCGGTCATACAGCTTTGATTTGCAGCATTGCAATTTCCCCACTTCAGAACGTTGACCGCGCAGGTCTGTCGGCACCTCCGATGTCTCTACAAGCGCTTCTCCGGAGCTTGCGGCATCTTCGTCCTTTTCCGGCCCGACTATTTTTATACGCTCCCGTCCGCCAAGTACCTCTTCCAGTGTTTTTAGACGATTCGACAATTCATCTTTCTCTTTTTCCAAGCATCTATTCTGCTTGGACAGACTCTCATTTCTGTTCCACAAATCAGTATTACGTCTGCGCGCAGCTTCTATCATTTGCCACTCTTCCATCTGTTGCTTCTTGAACCACTCAACGCTCTTCCGACTTCTGGAAAGTTCTGATTGAAGCCCATTGATGATTTCGTTTGTACTTGCGGGCAGATCACTCAACGTCTTCCTGAATTCCTTGATGTATTCGCATACAGAATCGAATCCCATTCTGGCGGCCACCTTTGAAAGAGGAGAGGCGGCAAAGGCACTATTAAACAGTTTTTGCTCTTCGGTACTCAAGCCACCCACCACCATAGACAATATCCGGCGCACGATGGGCGCAAAGTCATCAAAGAGGCGCATCTTAAGCGCGGCATCTTCGTCCTTCTCAAGTTCCGCCTCGATGCGCCGTTCAAACTTCCCACAAAGTTGTTCGTAATTAGTGGTCAGGCGCGCCAACCGCTTCTCGTTTCCGATCAATCTCTGCACACTCTCGTCGTCAATCAACACCACGCTGCCCACAGTCGAAGAGGTTATCTCACACTCCCGTATCCATCCGAGCACCCGCGATTCGCTGATCCCATACTTATCAGATATACTTTTTACTGACATCCAATCGGCCATATCCATACAATTTAAGGTCTGCAAGATTGTACATAAGATCCGAAGCATCCGTAATTCACCTTATGACGAAAAGAATAGCTATCGTGCCCAATCACTCCCCCGCATCGGCTAAAATAATCATTTTTCACAGAACAACCTATTATTTGTAAAAAGAGAAAGTTATTTTTATTTTATCTCTTATATATGTCAATATGGTAGCGGTTGGAAAACCATTGAAAGGCATGCACGTTACCGACTCACTGCCCGAACTTATCTTGAAGTATCAACAAACCGAAAAAAGAAAGAAAAACATCTCTACCCTTCTGATTATTATACACCAATGAAAAACTGAAAAGCCACAGAAGTCATAAAGTAATTACCAAAGAAACATCTTTTTCCTTTATCATAGAGTTTCACTTCTTTGTTTCTCCTTTGTGTACCCCAAGTACTCTGTGATGAATTCAGCCGACTGACACATTTTATTTCTTTCTATCTCCTTTGATTGCAATATTATTGTTACTTTTGCAGCAATTTAAAGAAAAACCGAATAACAATAAATCGCAAGATATGATAGCTAAGATTAATCAACTTCTTGAAGAGGTAGCAGCCTTGAAGGCTGCCAATGCCGAAGAACTCGAAGCTCTCCGCATCAAATACCTTAGCAAGAAAGGAGCCATCAACGACTTGATGGCAGATTTCCGTAACGTGGCTGCCGAACAGAAAAAAGAAGTCGGCATGAGGCTCAACGAGCTGAAAACTAAAGCACAAGAGAAAATCAACGCACTGAAAGAACAGTTCGACAACCAAGACAACGGACAGGACGATCTGGACCTGACCCGTTCGGCTTACCCTGTGGAACTGGGCACACGTCACCCGCTCTCCATTGTACGCAATGAAATCATCGATATCTTTGCCCGTCTGGGATTCAACATCGCCGAGGGTCCGGAAATCGAAGATGACTGGCACGTGTTCTCGGCACTTAACTTTGCCGAAGATCATCCGGCACGCGACATGCAGGATACATTCTTCATCGAATCACACCCCGACGTGCTACTACGCACACACACTTCGTCGGTGCAGAGTCGCGTAATGGAAGTTTCACAACCACCTATCCGCATCATCTGCCCGGGACGCGTTTACCGTAACGAAGCCATCAGCTATCGTGCACACTGCTTCTTCCACCAGGTGGAGGCGCTGTATGTGGACAAAGACGTTTCTTTCACCGAACTGAAACAGGTGTTGCTTCTCTTCGCCCAGGAGATGTTCGGTGCCGATACGAAAATCCGCCTGCGTCCATCCTACTTCCCGTTCACAGAACCCAGTGCTGAAATGGACATCAGCTGTAACATCTGCGGCGGAAAAGGTTGCCCTTTCTGCAAACATACCGGATGGGTGGAAATCCTGGGATGCGGCATGGTAGACCCCAATGTGCTTGATGCCAACGGAATTGACAGCAAAGTCTACAGTGGCTATGCCTTAGGTATGGGTATCGAACGTATCACAAACTTGAAATATCAGGTGAAGGACCTCCGGATGTTCTCCGAAAACGATACCCGTTTCCTAAAGGAATTCGAAGCGGCATATTGATTTACGATCAGGCGATTTACAATTTACAATTGAAATTACCTCCCGACATGAAGGAGGTAAGAAAGATGTGTAGAGAGTAAATCGTCTAATTCGCTTCAAACTTCGTGTTCTTCACAGGATGAAGTGGCTTCAATCGCAAATCGTCCAACTGTTAATTATGAAACCATAATGAAAGATAGGCTTGTCACTCCCGGTTATGTCTTGATACTGGCAGCAAACTTCCTTTTATACTTTGCCTTCTACTTGATTCTGCCTGTACTGCCTTTCTATCTGACTGAAGTTTTCCAAACCGGAAATGCGGCAGTAGGCGTTATTTTATCATGCTACACTGTGGCCTCGCTCTGTATTCGCCCCTTTTCAGGCTATCTACTGGACACACTGGCACGCAAACCGCTCTATCTGATCGCTTATTTCGTGTTCATAACCGTGTTCGCGGGATACATCCTGGCGGGAGTACTGTCATTATTCATTATGCTCCGTGTAGTGCACGGACTGGCCTTCGGTATGGTGACCGTAGCAGGAAACACCATTGTAATCGACATCACTCCTTCTTCACGACGAGGAGAAGCAGTAGGCTACTACGGACTGATGAACAACACCGCCATGAGTTTCGGACCGATGATCGGGCTTTTCATGCACGACACTTGTTCATTCGAAACCATCTTCCTCTGCTCACTCCTCTCCGGCACAGCCGGTTTCGTAGCTGCATGTCTGGTGAAAACTCCTGTCAAGCAACCGGTCAAGCGGGAGCCAATCTCACTTGACCGCTTCGTTTTAATAAAAGGTATACCGGCCGGCGTTGCCCTGCTCTTGCTATCTATCCCCTATGGCATGACAAGCACTTACATAGCCATGTATGCCAAAGAAATAGGAATCACACTCAGCTCCGGTCTGTTCTTTACGTTCATGGCAATAGGCATGGCCGTCTCACGTATGTTCTCCGGACGGCAGGTGGACAAGGGACACATCACGCAGGTTATCACTCTGGGACTTTATCTGGTGTGCATTTGTTTCTTCACTCTTTCTGCCTGTGACAAACTGATGCAGATAAATCCCGAACTAACCGATGTGCTTTTCTTCATGGTAGCACTGCTGCTGGGAGTCGGGTTTGGCACCATGTTTCCAGCCTTCAACACGCTGTTTGTCAACTTGGCTCCGAACAGCCAACGCGGCACAGCCACTTCCACCTATCTCACCTCGTGGGATGTAGGCATCGGAATCGGTCTGGTTCTGGGCGGCTATATCGCCCAATTTACCTCGTTTGACATGGCCTATCTCTTCGGAGCCTGCCTGACAGTGATCTCCACCTTCTATTTTAACTTGAAAGTCGCACCTCATTATCATAAGAACAAATTAAGATGACAAAGAAAGAACGTTATGAAAAAGTAATCGCCTGGTTTCAGGAGAATGTACCCGTAGCCGAAACGGAACTGCATTACAACAACCCGTACGAACTGCTGATTGCCGTTATCCTCTCCGCACAATGTACTGACAAGCGGGTGAACATGATCACCCCGAAAATCTATCAAGACTTCCCCACCCCGGAAGCACTGGCCGCTACTACTCCGGAAGTGATATTCGAGTACATCCGCAGTGTCTCTTACCCTAACAATAAGTCAAAACACCTGGTAGGCATGGCACGAATGCTGGTGAGTGACTTTAACAGCGAAGTGCCCGGTACCCTTGAAGAACTGATCAAACTGCCCGGAGTGGGACGCAAAACAGCCAACGTCATCCAGTCTGTCGTATTCAACAAGGCGGCCATGGCTGTAGACACACATGTATTCCGAGTGAGCCACCGCATCGGACTCGTGGGTGATGCCTGCACGACTCCTTTCAGTGTAGAAAAAGAACTGACGAAAAACATCCCCAACGAATTGATTCCCATCGCTCACCACTGGCTTATTCTACACGGACGTTATGTCTGCCAGGCACGTACACCCAAATGTGAAACCTGTGGTTTGCAATTAATGTGTAAATATTACTGTGAGAAGTATAAAGTTAGCAAAGACACACCGAAGAGGAAGAATAAATAACGATTTCATAGCAAAAAAGAGAAATTAATACTAACTTTGCGGTCATCATAAAAGAAACTAACACTTTTAAAGTAAATAAATAAAGTATTATGCAGACAATTGACAATTTCAATTTTGCCGGTAAAAAGGCATTCGTTCGCGTGGACTTCAATGTACCCTTGGACGAAAACTTCAACATTACAGACGACACTCGTATCCGTGCTGCACTTCCTACGCTAAAGAAGATTCTGGCAGACGGTGGCAGCATCATCATCGGCTCTCACCTGGGCCGTCCGAAAGGCGTTGCCGACAAATTCTCTCTGAAACATATCGTTAAGCACGTGTCAGAACTGCTGGGCGTTGAAGTTCAGTTTGCTAACGACTGCATGGGCGAAGAAGCTGCCGTGAAAGCTGCCGCTTTACAACCGGGCGAAGTGCTGTTGCTCGAAAATCTCCGTTTCTACGCTGAGGAAGAAGGCAAACCGAGAGGACTGGCTGAAGACGCAACCGACGAAGAAAAAGCCGCTGCCAAGAAAGCCGTGAAAGAAAGCCAGAAAGAATTTACAAAGAAACTGGCTTCATACGCTGACTGCTACGTAAACGACGCATTCGGTACGGCTCACCGTGCACACGCTTCTACGGCATTGATCGCCAAATACTTCGATGTGAACAATAAGATGTTCGGTTACTTGATGGAGAAAGAAGTGAAGGCCGTTGACAAGATATTGAACGATATCAAACGTCCGTTTACAGCCATCATGGGTGGTTCTAAAGTGTCTTCTAAGATCGAAATCATCGAAAACCTGCTGAACAAGGTAGACAACCTGATCATCACAGGCGGTATGACATATACTTTCACCAAAGCTATGGGTGGACAGATCGGTCTGTCTATCTGCGAAGATGACAAACTGGATCTCGCCCGCGAACTGATGCAAAAGGCTAAAGACAAAGGTGTAAATCTGGTATTGGCTGTTGACGCTAAGATCGCCGACTCTTTCTCTAACGATGCCAACACTAAATTCTGTCCTGTGAATGAAATTCCTGACGGATGGGAAGGTCTTGACATCGGTCCTAAATCAGAAGAAATCTTTGCCGAAGTGATCAAGAATTCCAAGACTATCCTTTGGAACGGCCCGACAGGCGTATTCGAATTCGAAAACTTCACTCACGGTTCACGCTCGGTAGGCGAAGCTATCGTAGAAGCTACTAAGAACGGAGCTTTCTCACTCGTTGGCGGTGGCGACTCTGTAGCTTGTGTCAACAAGTTCGGCCTGGCAAACGGTGTATCTTATGTTTCTACCGGCGGTGGAGCATTGCTTGAAGCAATCGAAGGAAAAGTTCTTCCGGGTATTGCCGCTATTCAGGAATAAGACTAAAGTGAATCACTATAAAACAGAAAAGGCAGCCCCTCACGGAGTTGCCTTTTTTAAAAGGAAAAAGTCAAGAGTGAAACTCTTTTTCAGCATCATACTACTGCTTCTTTTATCAGCCTGTGCAGACAAAAAAGAGGGACATACACTGTCATCCGAACTTCAGCCTCTGACTTTCGGACTAATGCCTTCTTTCGACGGACTGCCTCATCTGATTGCCGCCCGTTACGGTGTTTATGATTCGCTGGATATAAAAGTCAACTTCATCACTTATGCCTCGGCAACCGATCGTGACGCTGCTTTCTTATCGGGCAAACTGGATGGTATGCTCACCGACTATCCATGTGCCGCCCTTTTACAGACCAAAGGAGTCCGTTTGCGTCTGGTTATGGAAAATGATGGCTGCCTTAGCCTGATAACAAGCAAAAAATATGATGTCAGGAATCCGGAAGACCTAAAAGGGAAAAACATTGCCATCTCTTGCAATACCCTGATAGAGTATGCCACCGACGAAGTAATGAAACAGGCCCGTCTTACTCCCGGTGAAGCGAACAAACCCGAAATCAACAACATTTTTTTGAGGCTGATGATGTTGGAAAACGGACAGATCACAGCATCTTTCTTGCCCGGTCCGGCAACGGCAATCGCGGTAAACGACGGACACACAGTATTGCTGAATACAATCCAAATGGGGATACATTCCGCCGGAACGGCTTTCACAGAAGAGACCATCAAAGAAAAAAACGAAGAAATAAGGAGGTTTATCACCGGATACAATCTCGGCGTGAAATACCTGCAAACTTATCCCCGGGATAAATGGGGGGAGATATTAACACAAGAATTCGGACTGCCGGAAACAGTGGCTGCCCAGGTGGACTTGCCCGATTATCGACCTGCCATGTGTCCGTCTTCTCACGACATAAAAAAAGCTATTGCCTGGCTGAAGAACAAAGGAGCAATCCCCGGTAACTATCAGGGTGAAAACTTAGTAGATACGACCTTCATTCCCGGCCAATTCAAACCATAATAAATACAACAAAGTAAAGATGAAAAACACATTCCTATTAACACTTGTGCTGCTACTGGCAAGCGGCAACCTGAATGCACAGGAAAAAAAAGAGGGTATGACGGTAAACAAAGTCGTCAATACGCTAAAAGAACGGATCACCCTTGCCGGATATGCGCAGCTGGGATATACTTATGACGATGCAGCGAAGAAAACCAATACATTCGACATCAAACGAATCATTTTCATGGCTCACGGACGAATCACCGACCGTTGGACCTGCGATTTCATGTACGACTTTTACAATGGAGGTATGCTGCTCGAGGTTTATACCGATTATCAGATTCTACCCGGACTGAAAGCCCGCATCGGAGAATTTAAAGTCCCTTATACGATCGAGAACGAATTATCACCCACGACAGTGGAACTGATTAACTGCTACTCACAGTCTGTGTGTTATCTGGCAGGGGTAAGCGGCAGTGACGTAGCTTGTGGCATGACATCGGGACGCGACATCGGTGCGATGATCCACGGAGGACTACTGAACGACCTGCTATACTACAAACTGGCGGTGATGAACGGACAAGGACTCAATATCAAAGATAAAAACAATCAAAAAGATATCATCGGCAATCTGATGGTAAATCCACTGAAATGGCTGTCGGTAGGCGGTTCGTTTATAAAAGGAACAGGACATGCCGTCGCCGATTCGGAAATAACCGGTATCCCGGCAGGGGAAAACTACACCAAAAATCGCTGGAGTATAGGAGGTATCATCACGACAAGCCCGTTCAGCCTCCGTTCCGAATATCTGGCGGGAAAGGACGGAACTGTGAAAAGTGACGGTTTTTATGCCACCGGAAGTTGCCGGCTCCTACGCAACTTCGACCTCGTAGTTTCATATGACTATTTCAACGCAGATAAAGCCATCGGCCGAAAACAGACGAATTACATAGCCGGACTGCAATATTGGTTCTATCCCAAATGCAGACTGCAAGCACAATATACTTTTTGCGACCGGAATAAGGGAAAAGACAGTAACCTGTTTCAGGCGCAGGTACAGGTAAGATTCTAAAACGATAATCAATGGAACATAAAATCAGCGAACCCAATGCCCGTGTAGACGTGGCCGATGTACTGAGAGGACTGGCTGTGATGGGGATCATCATCCTGCATAGTATCGAACATTTTAATTTCTACTCCTTTCCGGATGCCATCCCCGGCGAATGGATGAAGTTTACCGACAGAGCTATCTGGAACGGGCTCTTTTTTGTCTTCAGCAACAAAGCTTATACCGTATTTGCCCTGCTGTTCGGCTTCAGTTTCTATATTCAGGATAACAACCAACAACGCCGTGGTAAAGATTTTCGCCTCCGGTTCATCTGGCGGATGGTGCTACTGTTCATCATCGGACAGTTCAACGCTGCTTTTTTTACAGGTGAAATACTGACGATGTATGCCATGCTCGGTCTGATACTCCCTCTGTTCTGTCGCCTCGGTAGCCGCAGTGTAACCATCTTCGCTACCCTGCTTATCCTGCAACCGATAGATTGGTTCAAAGTCATCTATGCTCTCTGCAACCCGGATTATGTACCCGGTCCCAGCCTGGCTTCCCACTACTTCGGGATTGCTTTCGACGTGCAGAAAAACGGTACCTTCCTTGAAACGATCTGCATGAACCTCTGGGAAGGGCAACTTGCCAACCTGACTTGGGCATTGGAGCACGGACGCATTCTGCAAACGCCTGCCCTCTTCCTCTTCGGTATGCTGGTGGGACGTAAGGGACTATTCCTTTATAGCGAACAGAACGAACAACGCTGGCTCAAAGCATTAGGTATGTCACTCTTATGTTTCTTTCCATTATATGGTCTGAATAACATGCTGCCGGGATTCATCACGCGCGATGCCCTCCTGATTCCCTTGCAACTGATCATAAGCTCTTTGAGCAACCTCAGCTTCATGGTATTGCTGGTCAGCGGACTGCTTATCACTTTCTACCGTGTCAAAGACCGCAGATTCCTGATGCGTTTCACCTCGTATGGCAAGATGAGTCTGACAAACTACATCGGACAATCCGTCATTGGCTCACTTCTTTTCTACCACTGGGGGTTTGAATTGGGACGTTTCTTAGGAATTACTTACAGTTTCTTTTTTGGCATTCTTTTTGTACTTCTTCAAATGACCTTCTGTTCCTGGTGGCTCGGTCACTTCAAACATGGTCCCTTCGAAGGCCTATGGAAACGCCTCACTTGGATTGGAAACAATAAACGAAAGTAAATTATGAACGAACAACTTATCAACGAACAATATCAATACATCCTCCGCCTGATCGGACAAAAACGACTGAAGGAGGCGCTGACTCAACTGGAATCATTCCTCTGGAAGTGTCCGGAATGGTCGCTCCGTACCCGCCTGGAGCAGATACAGACTTCGTACAACTATATGCTGCAATACATGCGCCAGGGGATAGAAGACCCGGAGCGTAAGAAATTATATCAAAGATTGCTGGCCGATACTCTTGAAATCACCGATCAGGCACGTATTACACTACTCGACAGCGTATCAAGCCATTATTATCATCAATATCGTACGCGACGTACTGAGGAACTTTCTCCCCTTACCCTGGAGATGCTGATACACACGCTTGAATCGTTCAATGATGACCTGGCCGTAAGCGGATTCATTTCGGATCAAAACATGGATGAAGTTTTGAAACGTCACGAAGATAATCTGCGGATTCTGTTCTTGCAAACCTGGACCAATAGCAACTGGAGTACGGAAGAAAGTACAACTGCACAATCCATGCTTCAGTCCGAGTTACTTCCGGTGAACGATCTTTGCCTTTTTACAAGTGCCGTTACCCTTAGTCTGATGGAATGTTTCGATCTCCGAAAACTTCTGTGGCTGATAGATGCTTACCGTCACCCCAATGTACAGATCAGCCAGCGGGCTCTGGTAGGAATCGCTTTTATTCTCCATGCCTATTCACCACGTATCGATTTCTATCCGGAAATCAATTTACGTATCACGGCACTGATGGAAGAAACCGCGTTCGAAAAAGAACTGCTACGCGTACATATCCAAATACTTCTCAGTCAGGAAACGGAAAAAATCGACAAAAAAATGCGTGAGGAAATCATTCCCGAAATGCTGAAAAGCATGTCTCCCATGCGCAACATGAAGTTTGGTTTCGAAGAGTCCGATGAAGAGAAAGATGACACCAATCCCGACTGGGCCGATGCTATAGAGAAATCCGGACTGGGTGACAAGTTGCGTGAAATGAACGAATTGCAACTGGAAGGTGCCGATGTATATATGAGCACATTTGCACAACTCAAAAGCTATCCGTTCTTCAGGGAAATCTCCAATTGGTTCTATCCTTTCGACAGGCAACAATCGACTGTCATTAAAGAGTTTCGTAACCGGGAAACAGAAGGAGGAAGTCTGTTGGAAATCATCCTGCAGTCGGGTTTCTTCTGTAACAGTGACAAGTATTCGCTGTTCTTCACCATGCAGCAATTGCCGCAATCACAGCGTGACATGATGTTGAGCCAGCTCACGGAACAACAAATGGAAGAATTGGCAGATCAGTCGAAAGCCGAAACACTGAAGAAATTTTCCGAACGCCCCGATACGGTAAGTAACCAATATCTGCACGACTTATACCGCTTCTTCAAATTGAATATGCGAAGACAGGAATTCCGCGACTTGTTCAAAGAGGCCATCTGCCTGTACAGCAATCCGGCATTGGAAGACATGTTGTTCAACCCGGATGCCTTGCTGGCTTTAGCCAACTTTCACTTCAGAAAAGAGCACTGGGAAAAAGCAGCCGAAGCCTATGACAAAGTCGCCTACATGGTCCCACGAGAGAATGAAGCTGAAGTTTACCAAAAGCAGGGCTACTCCCTGCAAAAACTGAAACGATATGCACAAGCCATCGAAGCCTATCGGAAAGCAGATACCCTCAAACCGAACAACTTATGGACTAATCGCCATTTAGCCATTTGTTATCGTCTCGACCGACAATTCCGCAAAGCTTTGGAATATTACCGAAAAGTGGAAGAAGTATTGCCGGAAGACACAAAAGTAATTTTCTATATTGGCAACTGCCTGGCAGAGACATGGAATTACGAAGAAGCACTGAACTACTTCTTCAAACTCGATTTCCTGGAAAGTGATTGCATCAAAGCATGGCGTGCCATCGGTTGGTGTTCGTTCATGACAGGAAAACGCGAACAAGCCATGAAGTACTATGATAAAGTGATTGCCCAAAAGCCGATGCCGGTAGACTACCTGAATGCCGGTCATGTGGCATGGTCATTGGGAGATATAGAGAAAGCCGTGCCTTTCTACTCCAAAGCCGCAGAACTCTATGGCAGTAAAGAGCAGTTCCTTGAGATGTTCCGCAAAGACGAGGATATCATCATAGGAAAAGGTATTACCCCCGATGATATTCCATTGGTTCTTGATCTGATTTAAAACAAACAAGAAAGAAAAAACGAACAGGGTGTCCGATTGTGGGCACCCTGTTCTTTTTATAATCTATTAATAATGAAGCTTCTAAATTCTGGCATACCTATTGATTCTTACTCTACAGAAAATAATCTGAAAAAAGATTGTATACCCGTGCAACTTAAATTCAAGTAGCAACGTCTAATAAACAAAGAAAGATATAAACTAATTAAATAATAAAGGATATGAAAACAATTACATTTTTCAAAAGAGTATTAGCCTCTGCAGCATTAGTTTCGGTATGTGGATTTGCTTGTGCAACAAACAACGGTAAACAGTTTGTCCATAACGATACGATGGAGAAGGGAAGACTCGTCTGCCGTGAAATATATTCTATGGATAATCCCGTTTCAGGCATACTCAGTCCGGTAAAAATGCATAAATACAGCTACGATACCGACCATCAGAAAACGGTGAAATCCACCTATACATGGAATGTATTTAAAAACGCATGGGAAAAAGAATCTTTGACGGTTGTCTCCCGATATGAAACAGAAACTTCGGTAGAGTATTCTGTATGGAATAAAGAAAAAGAATCATTTAGCCCATCAGAAAAATATATATACATCACCAACAGTGATAACCAACTGATAGCCCAATACGCATACAAAATGAACTCCCGCACCAACCAATGGATATTGGAGAAAGACGCCTTAGTACCCATTTACGAGAACATTTATGCAACAACCCGTTAATGGAGATTCCGGATTTCACAGATACGGAAAAATCAGGTAACATAATCAAAGAAACCGGGACATCAAAGAGAAAGAATTTAAAATCCGGAAGTTGATAAAAAAGTAGTTATCCCCATCTCCTCTTTGCCAAGACTCTCTTGGGAGTTCAAAACATCGAATCAAGACAAAGCATTTATAACCAAACAGATAAATACACTTGGTATCTGAATATAGAAAGTTAGTTTTAACACTGTATTAAAGTTTGTTCTTCAAACACAGACAACAAGTCTTTTGCATGCAAAAGACTTGTTGTTTATATTCGGGAAAGTAAAAACGGAAATTATACATTAACAATGTTAACGATCCACAGGTTGACTTACTTTTACCCAGTCTATCTCCATCTTCGCAGGCAGTTCACTATCCGTTATGGTACCAGGCCAAGTACCTGCACCGCCCAAAGCATAATTTAAAATCAAATAAAAAGAAGTATCAAACGGCCATTGCTTTTTGACGCTCTCATCGGCCAAATGCAAGTTAGGATAGACTAAAGTGGTAGCTCCATTCACTTTAAAAGTAAGAGACTCGGGAGTCCATTCGATACCAAATACATTGAATTGCCCTTTATTGTAAGGAACTGTTTTTGTTGGAACAGGCTTAGTGAATCCCAAGTCATTTTTGTAGTGGCTGTGAATTGTTTGATATACAATGCCGTCATGATTCAACTGCTCCATAATATCTATTTCACCACAAGCAGGCCATCCACTGTAAACGGGTTTGGCAGGCATCATCCAGATGGCAGGCCATCCGCCCTTTGCCGTCTTGGTGAAACGGGCGCATATCTCTATCTTACCATATTGAAATTCCGCTTTACCCAATGATTGCACTCCTCCTGTCTTATATACTCCGTTCACTTTTTCGGCAACCAACACTAATTTTCCATCGTGTACATAAGCCTGATCATAGCTTTCGGATAAATATTTGCTCCAGGCCGGGCTTCCCTTCTTACACAAACTCCATTTATTTCTATCAGGAATACTATCTGCCTGGTTGAAATCATCTTGGAAAACGATCTTCTCCGAAACTGCATCCGCCCTTGTCAGAGGCGCATCGATCATTGAATCATCAGAAAACGAACAAGCATGGAAGAAAAGTGCCGATATGGCAACACTGCATGATAAGACAAGAAATCTTTTCATAATACTAAGATTTTAGAGTTAAACATAAAATTACTAATAAGCAACAAACCGTATATTTATTTAGTTCATCGTCCCCCATTGTTTTTTTATACAATCTGATAGAGATGACAAATCTGTCCGATTAGAATTTATGTAAGTATCAATAAAGTATCGTGTTGTCTATCCCATTCAAAGTCGTCGGCTATGAAGCCAACGCTATTTCCCCTTCCGAAAGAGGGAAAGCGAGACCGGGCACGTGCGTACCACACAATTAACATTCTTTAATCGATTGTGCGTAGGGAGATCAGACCATTTCACTGTCATCTTAATAAACGATCTCAAGAAGATATATAAAGAACCCCTAAACCCAAAACATGAATAAAAACTAATGGATATGACAACATCTTCCCAGAAGGATATTATCAATGATATTCTTTCCGCCATGCAATGTTATCCCGAAAACGAAGCATTCATTATTGACGATAAACATTATACTTATGCCCAACTCGGTGAAATAACAGCTTCTATCACCCATTCGCTATCAGAAATAAAAGATGAAAAAATCGGAATCGTAGCGGAAAACCGGATTGAAACCTATGCTGCTATTCTGGCAGTACTAGCCGGCGGAAAGACCTATGTTATCCTGCATCCTGCCTACCCGGAAGAGCGTAATCTCAAAATAGCCGCTCTGGCCGGACTGCGTACTTTGCTCTGTACAAGTGACACTGACCGGTCAGCATTCGGCACCGGACACTTCAGAATCATCGATACGGACCGGCTACCGGGAAAAACACTGTCAGAACAGCAGTCCCATTCATCGGACGAAGAAAGGAACGCTTATATCATTTTTACATCGGGAAGCACAGGCGAGCCCAAAGGAGTGCCCATCACACGGGCTAACTTGAACGCCTTTTACCGGGCATACAGTTCGCTCGACTGGAATCTGGATGAACATGATCGCATGTTGCAAATGTTCGAACTTACATTCGATGTATCCGTAGTATCTTTACTGTATCCTCTTACTTTAGGTGCTGCCGTTTATACGGTAGGCCATCAGGATGTAAAGCACTTCAAGGTGTTTGAACTTCTGGAGAAGTATCAACTGACCTTTGCCACTGTCACTCCCTCACTGCTACAACTCCTTTCACCCTACTTCGACGAAATCAATCTGCCCTCTCTGAAATATCTGGGAGTATCGGCAGAAGCATCGCAAATCGAGCTGTTGGAGCGATTCAGAAAATCGGCACCCAACGCAACGTTCATCAACCTATACGGACCGACCGAAGCTACGATTTACTGCACCTGTTACCGTATTCCGGCTTCGGACAAATGCAAGCATTACAACGGAATGGTGGCTATCGGAAAACCATTTCCCGGCATCCGCGCCATCATTGCCGACGAAGAAGGAAACGAGCTACCTCAAGGAGAGACGGGAGAACTTTGGGTATCCGGCCGGCAGGTAATGAAAGGTTATCTGGACGACCCGGAAAAATCGGCATTGGTTCTGATACACCGTCCCGACGGACAAATCTATTACCGGACCGGAGACTTGTGTATTCTGGATGGCGACGGGGATATTATTTATTGCGGACGTAAAGACTATCAGGTGAAAATACAGGGTTTCAGGATAGAACTGAGTGAAATAGAATATACTGCCCAGTCGTTTTTCAAGACTCCCTGCAGCGTGGCTGCCGTTCCGTTGCTCTGCGACGGAATCTGTAACGAATTGCACCTGGCCGTCGAGACAACTGAATGTACTCAAAGCGCATTGATAGAATATCTGAAAGAAAAACTGCCCAAATACATGCTGCCGAAGCAGATTCATTGTATTTCCCAATTTCCGGTGACCAATAGTAATAAAACAAACCGTAAAAAGATTGCCGAACTGATAAAAGAGAAGAAACTCTAAAAACAATAATAAATATGAATCGAGAAGAAGTATTAAAACAACTACAAAGCATTTTCCGTAATATCTTAAAAAAGGACAACGTATGTATCGACGAATCATCTACCTCAAAAGATGTAGATGGCTGGGACTCGCTAACCCACATGCAAATTATAGCTCAAATCGAGAAACATTTCGGAGTACGTTTCAATTTCAGGGAGGTCATTAAGTTCAAAAATGTCGGCGATTTGTGCAGTGCCTTATTAACCAAAATGGAATAAACGATGCAGTTCCTCTCTTTTAGTTTCCTGGCCCTGTTTACCCTCTGTTTCTTCCTCTACTATGCAGTCAAAGGCCGTGCCCGCAACCTCATACTACTGGTAACCAGTTGTATTTTCATCGGATGGTACTATCTGCCTTTCCTGTTGACGGCAGTAGTGGTAGCACTGTTCACCTTCTTTTGGGCACAATGGATGGAAAGCAGGGCAAAAGCCGGAAAAAAGACCAAACCCGTCTATATCGCAGGAATCATCGCCCTGATCGGCGGATGGCTCCTTCTTCATGGCACGGTCATAGATGATATCATCTTTCCACTTGGGATGTCATTTTACACATTTCAAGCCATCAGTTATCTGACAGACGTGTACTGGCAAGAGCAACGCAGCGAAAGAAACTGGGTGGATTTCCTGATCTATATGCTTTTCTTCATGAAGTTTCTCTCCGGCCCTATCGAACGGGGTGGAGACCTGTTGCCACAATTGAAAGATCCCCGCCCGTTCATCTACTCAAACGCGGTGACCGGACTGAAATATATTTTACTCGGACTGATCAAGAAACTGCTGATAGCCAATCAGATCTCCCCACAAACAGATGTCATGTTTCATTCGATTCATGACCTCTCGGGTGTACAACTGCTAATGACTTGCCTACTCTACCCTATCGAACTGTATGCCGATTTTTCGGGTTATACGGATATTGCTATCGGAGGGGCCTATATGTTCGGCATCAAGTTGTCTCCTAACTTCAACCGCCCGTTTGCAGCACGCTCGACTGCCGACTTCTGGCGCCGTTGGCACATGTCACTCTCCTTCTGGGTACGCGATTATCTCTATGTACCGCTAACCGCCGGTACCCGTAACTGGGGACAGTGGGGAATCTACTTCAGCCTCCTCATCACCTTTCTCGCATTGGGTTTGTGGCATGGGGCCGGATTGACTTTCGCCATATACGGCCTGATTCAGGGTGTCCTTATCTGCTGGGAAATGAAAACAGCTGCTTTCCGCTATAATCTGCCCCAATATATAGGAAAATATGCGGCCGACAGCTTGCTGATTGTCCGGACTTATCTATTGTTCGCACTCTCGCTTATATTCTTTCGTGTACAATCGCTGAGCGATGCCTGGTATTTCTTACGGAACATCTCGTTCGAGGTACATTCTTCCTGGAAAGAAATGAACATCGGCATACGCGATCATAATTGCATCGTAGCAGGTTCGGCCCTATTACTAGTATTGATCTACGAATATTATGCATCTAAGTACAACCTGATGGAAACACTTGAACGCCAACCCGCATGGTTACGGTGGAGTGTCTACTATCTGTTGGTATTCGCTCTGCTGATGTTAGGCAAATTTGACACGGAAACTTTCATCTATTTACAATTTTAACCGAAACCCTTTACGCGCATGCTACATCATTCATCGAGAATCTCCCCCAAGACACGTTTTTGCCTGAAGTTGCTTTTACTGATCCTGCCGCTGATCCCGATAGTGGTTGTCTATTTTATGTTTGATCCTTATAGGGTATTACACCCCTACAAACGATTCGACGACTCTCCCATGCTACTCAACGAAGCCCATGTGGGATGGCAGAATTATCTGCAGAATCGCGATTCGATAGCCTATAACTCCTTTATACTCGGCAACTCCTGTACCATGGCATTCCTGACAGGAGAATGGGAAAAATACCTGGATAAGAACGACCATGCCGTACGCTTCTATGACAACGGAGAAAGCCTGGGCGGCGTCCGTCAAAAGCTTCAGCTGCTCGACTCTGTAGGTGCACCCCTGAAAAATATACTGATCGTTCTGGATAAAAAATCACTGGACAAAAACGCTCCTTTATCGGGCAACAATCATCTGTTTTCGGCCGAAGCAGCCGGCATCAGCCAATTGGGATTCCAGTTGAGATTCCTGCAGGAGTTCCTTTATCCGGACAGAATGATTCCTTACATAGATTATCTAATCCGACATAAGTATGCTCCTTATATGAAAGGGGTTATAAATCCGGGAGATCCCGTCAGGGAGCCTTACACGAACAATTTTATCAATCCCAGAGAAAAAGAGATCGCGCAAGATGGCGAAATATACTGGAGCCGTCATGAAAAAGAATTCAAGAAGCGAACGAATGCGGGTATGGAAGAACTTCCTGTTATATTTGCCAGCCAGATTCAGGTACTTCGCTCCATCAAAAAAATCTGCGATAAGCACCACACGAACCTGAAGTTCATCATCGGTCCGGATTACTATCAGAAAAAGACCAGCCGGGAAGACATAAAAATATTGAAGGCTATACTGGGTGATTCCGCTGTCTGGGATTTCACGGGAATCAACGAATACACAGCCGACATACATCATTATTACGAACCCGGTCATTATCGTCCGCTGCTGGGAGCACGCTTACTGAAAGCCATTTATCAGGATCAAGACACCTGCCACAGGCAATAAAAGTTCCTCCCATAACAGTAGCACACCCAGAAGAAGAGCATCCTCGATCCGAAAGAAATAATTAGATCAAAGAAAACAATTATATCACATTAAAAACTTAGATTATGAAAAAGATTTTATTATTGCTATCCGTCTGTATTTCATTTTCATCATGCTGTACATTATTCAGCAGTTCCAAACAAGATATCACCTTTACGGGAATGAATGGAACTAAAATCTACGAAGCATCGACCAAACAGAAAATAGCGGAAATCAAAGAAGACAATAGTGTCACTGTACAAATCAAAAAGAAAAGGGAAGACAAACAACTAGTAGCCAAAAAGGAAGGGTACCAAACGACTCCCTTTGTCCTGGAATCTACATTTAACAATGCCTGCCTGTGGAACATTCTATTTTGGCCGGGCTTTCTGGTAGATTTGGGTACGCAAAAGATGAACAAATGGGATAACACAATTATCAATATCGAAATGGAGAAAGAAAATACAGAAAACAAATGATCAAACTATAATTTCGCATGGCACTCTTCTCCTTCCACGGAGGGAGTCGCCATACGGAATCATGCGACCTACAAGGAAGGCATAATTCACCACAAGGCAACACAGAGTTTTTTATAAAAGTTCTTTAGAGAATAAATCTACTCTGTGAGACTCTGTGCTACTCCGTTGTATATACGAGTTTCGGCACACTCTCTATAGTTGTTTCAATTCCCTGTATAATTTCTGAATGGGAAGTCCCATTACATTGAAGTAGCTAATTACACAATACATCTATTTAATTATCAAATAATTAACATCACAAAGCAATATTCAATAAAACATTTGTAAAACAAATAACTATTTTAAAGTAAACCAAGTACTTCTCATTATTTTCTTTTGCGAATATATTGCATTACTGTTAAAAATCAAAATAATTAATAGACTACATAGATACGGTGGATATTATGATGATGAAGGGATAATCAATTCCCATCATCTTATCGGAGCCATCAAGAAACACGAGGCTGTAGTTGTGCTAATTGCCAGAATCATCGAGAGAGGCACTGTATATGGGGAAGGGGCGGTGGTGGACTCGATTTGGGTATACCATGGGCTTTCTCGTTTTGGAAGGTCAGGTAATCGCACATGCGATTCCGGTCGGTGGAGCGATTAATCTTCTTGCTTTTAGGGGGAGGCCGAGGGTGTAAGGTTCTATTTGTTTGCACTTGGCAACTGCTTCGTCGAAGGTCATTTTGTTTTTTTGAAGTAAAGACAGTAAAAAAGACCGTCCAGAGTAGCGATACCCCAGACAGTTGTTTTAACTAGAATCTTAACTGTCAAAAAATACAAAACTTTTCTGGTGCTATTTTCTACATTTCTCTAATTAAAAGGGTCTTTATGGTATTCAGGGAAAAACAATAAAAAAAATAAAATTAGCAACAAGGACTACCTTTCTCTTCTTTTTGATCATGAAGCTTGATTCCTTGTTTTTGTGGAGTATATCCAACATCATAAAATTTCCAGTCGGAATCTATTTTAGCACCCATTATATGGCAATAATTTTTACTCGGATCATATGAAGATATATTTAGATAACGTTTATCATAGCATAAAAAACCTATATTCTGCGTATAACCATCTTGGATTTTCGGTATGCGACAAAAAAGAATAGATTCATATGGTACATTTAGGAATTGAGTTTGAATATTAGCTTTATAATCTACAAGACTAAATTCAAACTTTTTATCCGCTGGTTTAATATGAAAACGAACAAGACTATCATACTCTTTTTCAGGCAGTTTAATTGCTTCTGGTATTTTTGTAAAGTCTATATTAGCATGAATAGCGCAAACTTCATCTTTCTCATTTTTGTATGCAACGAATAAACAACCGGTCAATGCGCTTGTTAAAAACAAATCAACATCTAAAGTATTTAACACTATATTTGTTGTACTATTAGGCCGATAACGTAAAAAACAAGTTTTTACTTTTTCATTATCATGACATGTATATATACCTAATTCATAGTCATCAGTAAGTCCATCTTCTACTTTTTCATAACCCTGAAAACTATTAGATTCTCGAATAGAATTATAAATAGATTGTAGTTGTTCTTCTGTCATTTTATGTAATATTATTCCTACTCTCTTCTCGGCTTTTCGGAACCCGCCTATAAATTAACTATCTCTGTAAGCTTACATTGCAAAGATATAGGGATAGATAACCGACAACAATTATAAATTTTAGATAAGGGAATCAGTTTTTCGGGTACAGAAAGATTTCTCTTGAATGAAAAAGCCCCGACTCATAAGAATCGAGGCAATTGATATTAAACTTAACTTTCTACTTCAAATCCATGATCGAACTATTTCCTAAGCGCAAAGACCAAGGTTTAGAATTATCTTCCCAAATATAAACCTGAGCAACATAACCCGCATCGAAGTACTCTATAGATTCATCCTGGGGGAATTCGACAATATAGTAAACCTGACCATTCTTAGTACCATAAAAAGGGCTAGCTTTAGGTTCTTCTAATTCATCTTTCTTCGACTTAAAATGAATCACCTTTTTCGTAATAACAGGTTTTCCATATTCTAATAAATATTCAGGAGCTTTTTTCTCCAATACCTTTTTAGAAACGCTAATTAACACACTGTCTCTTTTGTTTTTAGAAAGAGATCGTAATGACTGTGCACAAAGAGGTGTAAATAGCAGCATTGCTATTATTGATAACAAACTTTTAATAATTACTGTTTTCATATTTTCTATTTTTTAGGGATGTATATATCTTTCTAACTGCATCAGAGGTATGCCCACCTATTACATAAAAAACATCATTTTGATTACTCTTTTCTCCTACATAATCATAAACAATAGATAAGATAAACGGTAAACACAGCCGACTCGTCAAATTAGCGATTCAAGGTACAGGGAGGAATTGGAAGCTTAAACAAAAACAGCTATCAGGGCATTATACCACTGACATCAATCAGATTATAAGCATTAATTGTACTTACCCAACTGCATGTCAATTAAAACAATAAAGTTGTTCCTGTGGAATGGGACGTTTTTTGAATGAAAAAACAACATATAGTTTAACTGGAAACCTGTAGTTACGAACATATAATTTGGAAGAGAATGTCCTAAAAGAAAAAGGTAGCTTATTAGGCTACCTTTTAACTATAAAATATCAATTACTTCAGTAAAGTTATTAGTTCACTAGGAGTAGAAATCACATAAGTTGGTTCAACACTTAACAATGAGCCTCTGTTATCACTTCCCCACAAACAAGCTACACTATCAATTTTAGCAGTATTTGAAGCAATTATATCATTAGGATCATCACCCAAAGAGATAACGTCATTGGGGGTTAACTGAAGTTCAGAAAGTGCAAGATACATCCCTTCTGGGTCGGGCTTTCTCCGAATAACATCATGATATGCAACAACCGTATCATAAGGTATGGCAAAATGTCCCAGTGCTTTTTGTACATATGGAGAAGGAGCATTACTAACAATACCAACTTTAATACCATGATCTGTAATATACTCAAAAACTTCTTCTAATCCCTCAAATAAAACGAACTGTGGAATCAAAGAATATACAGATTTCCAGTCTCTCTTATCCCGATACTTCTTAGCTAAAGAAGAATCTACTAAAGTTTGGTCTAAATCAAAAATAACACCTCTTTTCATTCCATTAGTATTAAAAATTCAGTTGCATATCTGGGTCCTTTTGTTTATATTGGATTTTTTGTCCCGATTGTAGAAAATCATACAAAACATTTGCATCTCGAAGCGGGAAAGCTCCTCTTTGCTTTATCAAATAATCATTTCCACACACATTTTCAAGTTCTCTTACTCGCTTTTCTCGATAAGAAACTGCAGCCAATATCTTATTATTATCAATAGTTGTTTGAACAGCATGCATTGTTCCACCTTTGAGACCTGTTTGAATAACAATAGTTGCTATAGCCAATCCAGCTTGTAATCTATCTCTCTCTACAAAATAAGTCTTAAAAGCAGGAGTCCCATAAAAATACTCTGATAAAAGTACCCCACCTCTTTCTATAATCTCTTCTGCTATTCTTTCATGAGCTTTTGGAGAGACCATATGTAAACCATGTGCCAATATAGCTGTCGTTGTTCCACCAATAACATTTAAGGCTGCTTTATGCGCAATTGTATCACATCCCAATGCCAAACCACTAACTATGTTATATCCTTTCTGGGCAAAATAACCTCCATAATAATTTCCTGCATTTTCTCCTTCAATAGATGGCTTTCTTGTCCCAATTATTGCTATAGATTTTTTATAATTAATGCTATTTATATCACCTTTATAATTAAGAAGCAATGGTGCAACGTCTTTAAATTTACCATTGTTGTATAACTTTAGTTCTTTAAGTTGAGTCGGAAAAATACTATCATATTGAGAAATAATAAAAATATTATTATTCAAGGATGTATTTATAATCCTTTTGGCTTCATCAATAGCTTTCCTGTAATGTTCAGAAGTTAATTCTTTATTTAATCTTAAGTAATTAGTTTTAACGCATTGCTGCACGTATTCTTCAATATCATTATCTAAAAATAAGTTATACTCAATCATAGGCTTAGATACTAATTCCACATTTTTAGGTCCAAAACCAGGTAAATGTTTCAGTTTAATAATTAGCTCTGTTTCTTTAGATATATTCATAATAATTATAATCTTTGATTGGAATGTACATCATAATTTGTTCTCGCAATGCAAAATAAATAAAAAATAGCATTTGGCCACACAGTCTTCAATGTTTTTATCATTTCAGCAGATGTAACACATGCTGTTGAAATATCATCAACTATTAGGATCTTCTTATTATTAAGATCGACTCCCTCCATGTTTTCAATTTCAAATACTCCATCCATTTCTGCTTTTCTGGCAGCTAGATTTGATAAGTTGTGTAAAGGGGTAGTTGCTCTTTTCTTCCTTAATAAGCATGGCAAGTACATTGCAGATGTAGTTTCTGCAATTTTTTTTGCTAAAGGTACCAACTTAGCATTTGGAAGAGGAATTACCTCAGAACTTCCAAGCATTCGAATTACATAATCAAATTCCAAATGCGCATCACTTATCGCTTCAACACAATTATCAATTATTAATTGATCATTTTCAACATCACTACCCCACTTGAATTTTTTTATTCTTTCCGTCCAATTTGTAGTGTCTCTGTAACCAGAAGGAATGTAATATACAATATGATATGCCTCTTCTAGTCCTGCATCTGTATATTGCCAATTATCAGATAAATATTTTAACTCCATATTATTATTCTCTTGTTGTTTTGGCTAAGAAAATACCAGTAACGCTTCTAGCTCCTGTTTCTAAAAGTTTAGCTGCAATTTGCTTAAAAGAAGTGCCAGATGTAATAACATCATCAAAAAGAAGAATGTTTTTGCCATTATACGATTCTGGGTGTAGTACCACATACGGTATAATACATTTATTACTACATCCTTTCGTCTCTTTATGTTCAACTGCTGACAGGTAATTAAAACCGTTTTCTATGCCTAAAGCCTTAGCTACTAAGCTACAAAAACATTGAAAGCGTTTATTAGTTTTCTCTGGTTTTGATGCAGGTATTATCATTAGGCATGTATTTTCAAGATTAATTTCCCTCTTTTTAATACTTTCCACTATAATATTAGCGGCATATTCAACGTCCACCCTCTGACCATCTTTAAAACGGAATATGAAACGTCTAACATCGGCAATTCCACAATCAACATCATATCCGATTCCCGATATTGGGTAGTAATCGTGAATAGCATAACATTGACACTTTTTTATATAAAAGGTCTGTGATGAAACAGCAACGTACTCGTTGAATTGAATACGAAATTCACTAATGTTTTTATTATACTTCAATTTATGCATAATATTAGTTTTGAAATTAACAATACAAAGATAATAAAAACTAAAAAGCAATCATTTTTCTATACACATGTTTAGAAACATAAAATCAGTGGACTTCTACAAAATTTTACCATATATATTACAACTTACTCTCCAGTATAGGAACTCAAATTATTTGCCAATTTCCCTGTCCTCTTTCTGGTTCTTCCTGCTTTGGCCATAACAAATAGACTTTACACTTCCAAGCTTTTAAAATTCACTAATATTAAAATCTATAAATATAAGAGAATCAGAAACAATCATAAATTTGCGAGATAGGAGAAATCAAACTTTCAAATACAAGAAGACTTCTCTTAAATGAAAAAGCCCCGACTCCTAAGAATCGAGGCCAGCAACTTAATGATAAGGTGCTTCTACAGTGCGAAGATACTATTTCTTTCCGATAAGGGCAAAAGAAAGCCTCGAATCAGAGAGACGGGACAAAAGTTTTAATAATATTCATTTGGCGAGACAACTTTAGAACGCTTCATCATACTAATATATGAATCCAAAAACGCTTTAGCTACTTCCAGTCTTAATTCTTGATTCGAAGGACGATAAAGCCCAATTCCTTCAGCATCCTGCGGTTTGGTTAAATGGCTTGTGTACCAACAATAATAACCGCCTTTTTTTTCTATTTTCGCACATACATCAACTATGTTGCCATATTTATCTTCTACCTTATATGTGAGTTTTTCGATAATTTTTGTCATAGCTATTTGGGTATTTATATTAAATACTCAATCTTAATTTTAAATTAGACTTTGATGGACAACAAAATTTAGTAATAACATCAAAAGGCAAACTAAATGCAGATGCCATCTCCTCATTTGAATATTCAAGTTCATCCTTATGTAGTCTATAAGCTTCGTAATAAATATTGGGGGCATCTATATACACACTAACAGGTTCATTTTTTCTGTATCCTCTTCTACTTAGTTCTATACTGAAATATTGATATTTATCATTTGTGATACATTTTAAATCCTTAGCTCTACGTACAATAGACGCCATAGAGGTCAACCAGTACCTTTTTAGTTCAACTAAATATTGGAGTTTTAACCCCCGTAAAGAATTTGTAATTACATCAGATGGCATAAGGAACTCCGAAGCAAATCTATTTGCTTCTTCTTCTTTATCTCTATAATCAGGAATAAGAAACTCGTTCGAAGTGTGCATTACTATATGTCCTAACTCGTGTGCTAAGGTAAATCTTTTATGATCATTACTGAAGTTTTTATTAATTATTATAACATAATATCCCTCATCTGTGACGAAAGAAACACCGTCAAACAAATCAACTTCATAATCTAATTCTATCACTATTACACCATTTCTTTCTAAAAGTGTAACAATGTCTCTTACAGGTTCATCTCTTAGTCCAAGATATTTACGTATAAATTGAGCGACACGTTCTGGTGTATATCCATCTTCAATATCAATCATTTTAAAACACATATCAGGAAACTCTATAGATTCTGCCATTTGATCAACAATATAGCCTATAAGTTTGTTAGAATATTCAATTTCCGATCGCTCTTTTTTAGTCATTCCTTTTTTTCTGCGATAATGTGCATTCTCTGCAATATTTGAAATTTTCTTTTCATAAAAGGATAACGGAAATCCTAAAAAATCAATTATTCGATTTAGTACATCAGCAGATAAAGTTCCAACACCTTTCTCATATTTAGATAAATTGGACTGTGATAACCCAATAATTTTTGAAGCAAGTTCAGTCTGTGAATACCCACGGTATTCACGAGCGAATATTAACTGCTTATAATTGATTCCCATAATTGCTTTCAATATTTTTATTTAGTATAAAATCCGGTGATACCTCAGATTATTAATTATTTGCCCCTTCTTTCTTTGTGATGTTTTGGCGAACAGAAAGAGGTTTATTTACAGGCTGAACATCCATTACTACATCAGTAGTTGAAAGATCATGTTCTGAAATCCCCCACCTTACCTTATTTTCATCAATATAAACTAATTTAGGATTAACGATTTCTCCGAAACGACTTTTGTTGTATCCAAAAAACAAAATTGGTTCTGTTCCATCGTCATACATATCAAACAAATGACCTTGCTCTTGGTTTTGGATAGATGATGAAAAACGTGTTGGAACGTTCATTGGCATATCTTTGCTGTTTAATTTCTTAAAGAGTATAATATACCCATTTTTCCTAAGCATAAATCTTTTATACTTTCCAAAGGTCCAGTCCCCCTTAAAAATAGATTGTATACTTTGAATTAATTTAGAATTCAAAAGTGATGCCTCAAATCCTCGGCATCTAGCTTCAAAGGGGGTCTGTAAAATCTCCTTTTCATAGTTACGTACGGCGTCCCAAAAAGCTACGAAAAGCTTTTCTAAGGATTCACGAAGATCGTGTTCACATTCTTTAGCGTTTATTATACGCTTTCTTTTGGCTGGTTCAGCCACATTGCATATGTTTGTAGACATATAAATAAAATATTAAAATATTAAATATTCGGTATCACCGGATAAAAGTTTATCTCTGCGCCAACAGAGATATTCTTTTGCAGCAAAGATATATATTATTTCCGAAATATTGTATCTTTTCATATATAATTTCACCAAATAATTGTATTTCTGTAAAAGAAAGCAATTTTTTATCTGCTATTTATACCCAATTACCACGCAAACAAATTATAACTCACCCCGACCCCGACATAGGGACTCAGTTTATTTCCTGTAATCCCGTATCCAGCCTGCACACCCAGCCCGAACCGCTTCCGCTTCACCCGCCCTCTGACGAACATCGTACGCGTTTTACTGTACACCTCGATACTATCCAGCTTGGCCCGATAGCCTGACACATAAGCCGTATAAAGGCTGCCTTTGTAGGTTTTCTGCGTAATAGGCAAATACAATGTATCCCGAACCGTATCACCCGGTACAGGGACGGGAACAACGAACGGGAACGAATCTACAACGCTTTCATAAACCGGAACGGGAACTGTACCCCAGACCGTATCAATACGATTTGTAATGATCGTATCTCTGACCACTTCACCCGGTACGCGTTCCACCCTTGTCGGGCGGAATACGATAAACAGGACAAGAATGATTATGATAATGTAAGGCAAAGATTTCATGGCCGTATGATTACAGGTTTCATAAAATTAGAGAACTCCTTCCGTACATCGAAACATGGACAAGCCTTGATATATTCAAACGGTTCTACCTCCCCATTATCATTTAAGTCAGGTGATGTATCCCGGTGTCCAAGTACCTCGATAATAGGGTAGTCTCTACAGAGCTTCTCTACCAAATCGCGCAAAGCTATTCGTTGCGCTTCTGTCCGGGTATCAGCAGCTTTCCCATTGACATCCAGGCCGCCGATATAGCAGATACCAATCGAATGTTTGTTATACGACCGCCCACTGTCCCCTTTCGTATTGCAATGTGCCCCGTCCACAGACAAGGGCCTACCGTTCTCCACAGTCCCATCAATATCTATTACGTAATTATACCCGATCTGATTAAAGCCTCTCTGTTTATGCATCCGGTCAATGTCTTTTGCACGCAAATCCTGTCCGAAGCGCGTGGCCGAACAGTGAATAATGATTGAATCAATTGTTTTCATATTGTTTATTTTTTTATTAGTTTATAAAACTTTTCAAGAGTTAAGTTGTTAAGGAGATAAAACATAACATAAATCAATAACTTTGTTGCCTTAATAGCCGTTTGTAACGCTTTTGCCTGTGAAGGTAGAAGCGTTATTTCTTGTTTTCACATTTTTAAATACAAATTCATTACACAAGCTCAATAATTATCCTTATTTATTCCCTCCATGAAAATATCTCCATGATAAAAAATATTATTATCCCACAGGTTTATAAGCATTTTTAATAGATACACAATGAACTTTTATAGGAATAAATATGCTATATAACATGCTTAAACTTTAAAAACACGGTTATGCGGTCTGTGAAGATAGTACGCCGTATCTTATTGCATACAGATGAAAAACTATATCTTTCAAAATAATAAATGCATTTAAGATAAATGCTATGTGCATCCATTATTAATAAGTCAAAAACCGACTCAATTAAAAAATAGTCCAATAACAACTCCTGCTTTTTTCTTCATCGCTAATGTAACATCAGCCATTCCGTAATGATAGCCACCGAATGTTGCAACAGTGTCTCAAGAGATGATATTTATCCCAAATTGGTCAAAATATTCTAAAACAACCTCGCTAAACAATGAATTACTTTAACTATCAGAACATTACTTGTTCCAAGCACTGTAACCACATCGCTATGACTTAATTCTTGGAGTAAAAATATTGCATATATTATTCTTTTAGCGGTTTTATTAACACTTTTATTAAAAATAAAAATCAACCTTTGTATTCCAATATTTTATATTTTGTAAACTTGGTCTGGGAAGATAAAGTTATACATTTGTTTGTTTTGTTTGTGTAATTCCCCGTCGCTAAGCGTAGCGACGGGAGATTTTATCTAAACTACTCTTTCTTTCCCGAAACATTATCGAACCCCTTCAGCTTATTTATGATAGCCTTCGGGAAAAAGCCCGGGCAAATCTCTTCTACGTTCTCAATAATACTTAAGGCCTCACGTATCATTAATGCCGTACAAGCGAAATACCGGAACCAGACGAAACTATCGACCACCTGACCGGCGATCGAGAAATTACCCATCACATGTGACAGGATCAATACACAACTGTAAATGATAAGCTTACGCCCAATCATACCATATGCCTTACTACTGATGTCTTTGGATAACCAGTGCTTGACAAAGCCGAGCACCGTATCAACACATACAAGGACAATCAACCATTTGACAAACTCCCAGTCACCAAAGACATAGCGCTCAAAGAGTTCCAGCAAAGGAGAAAGAGGCAAGGCAATCAATGCAATCATCTTCAAATTTTTCATATTCTTGGATATATAAACTTTAATCGTATATTTGCCGCGTTAATATTAAATTACGCACTTCATGCGGTATGTATAAACTTTCGTTCCTCATCCATACCGCATCTTTCCGCCCCATCTGTGAAGACAGGGCGGATTCTTGTTACTTGGATTTAGATGCCGGTTTGGGCTCTAAAGTGGCTTTTACCTCTTTGGTGATCTGATCGAATACTTCAAAGTGCGCTGCAACATTCTCCGACTCCGGAAGGGA
>OGJY01000712.1_pt1 | contig 44893 bp, 42 predicted proteins | sample 1572231 | NCBI WGS metagenome assembly OGJY01 (sample SAMEA2582121, study PRJEB24529) | metagenome | biome: Human gut stool | place: China | collected 2011
GTTTCTGGATTCATTAATTGATATTTTAATGATGAACTTCCACAGTTAATTACTAAAACTTTCATTATTATCTCCTTAAAATAAATTTTTTATTATTCTGCTGCTTGAACTGCTGTTATTGCTACTAGGTTTACAATGTCGTCCACTGAACATCCTCTTGATAAGTCATTAATAGGAGCTGCTAAACCTTGAATTAATGGACCATATGCATTAGCTCCTGCTAATCTTTGTACTAGTTTATATCCAATATTTCCAGCTGCTAAGTTAGGGAATATTAAAATATTAGCATTTCCTGCAACTTTAGACTCTGGACATTTTTTCATAGCTACTGACTTAACTATAGCAGCGTCTGCTTGAACTTCTGCTGTATAGTGGAATTTTACATTTCTTTCTTCTAATATTTTTCCAGCTTCAATTACTACATCGATATCTGGGTGATGTGCTGAACCTTTTGTAGAGAAAGTCATTAACGCTACTTTACCTTCCATTCCAACTACATTGTGAGCAGTTACTACTGAAGCTTCAGCTATATCAGCTAATTGTTCTGCTGTAGGTACAGGAATTACTGAACAGTCTCCAAATAATAATACATCTCCATAAGTATCTTGTCTTTCTGTTAATTCCATTACAAATACTGATGATACAGTTTTTATTCCTGGTCTAGTTCCTATTATTTGTAATCCTGCTCTTAATACATCAGCTGTTGGAGAATCAGAACCAGATACCATTGCATCTGCATCTTTCATCTTAACCATCATTGCACCATAGAAGTTAGGGTCATTTAATAAAATTTCTCTAGCTTGCTCTATTGTCATTCCTTTTTTAGCTCTTAACTCTGCTAATTTTGCTGCATAAGTTTCTAGTTTTGGAGGATTTTTAGCTTCTATAACTTCTACTCCTCTTAAGCTAATTCCTAAGTCATTAGCTATTCTTTCCATGTCTTCTCTGTGTCCTAAAACAATTGGTCTTGCAACTCCTAACTCAACTATTTTAGCTGCAGCTGTAATTACTCTTTCATCTGTTCCTTCTGGTAATACAACAGATTTTTGTACTTCTCTTGCCTTTTCTCTAATTTTTACTAAAAAACTCAAAACACTCACTTCCTTAATAATTATATTTTATCTTAATTTTTTATATACTAATTTAACAACAACTTTACAGCCGTTAAGTATATACTAACAAATTTTAATTGTAATTACAATTATTTTTTTTGAAAATTTATAAAATATATAATTTTCACTAATCGAATATAGCTTGTATATATTCATTTGCATTAAACTCTCTTAAATCTTCTATTTTTTCTCCTACCCCTATAAATTTAATAGGTTTTTTTATCTCTTCAGATATACTAAACACTATTCCGCCTTTAGCGGTTCCATCTAATTTAGTTATTATAAATCCTGTTAACTCAGTAACTTCATTAAAAACTTTAGCTTGATTAAGAGCATTTTGACCAGTAGTTCCATCTATAACTAAAATAGATTCGTATTTTTGTTCTCCTAATTTTTTCTTAATTATATTATGTATCTTCTCTAACTCTTTCATTAAATTATTTTTGTTATGAAGTCTTCCAGCAGTATCTATTATAGCTATATCTGCTCCTCTTGATTGAGCTGCTACTAAAGTATCAAAAACAACTGCCCCAGGATCAGAGCCTTGAGTACTTTTAACTATCTCCGCTCCTGCTCTATTTGCCCACTCTTCTAGTTGCTCTATGGCTGCTGCTCTAAAGGTATCTCCTGCTCCTAAAATAACTTTTTTCCCTTCTTTTACATATTTAGAAGCTAATTTCCCAATAGTTGTTGTTTTTCCAACTCCATTTACTCCAACGACTAAAATAACATTTAATTTCCCATCTTCTATGCGAATCTCATTATTTTCTTTTATTAAAAATCCTTCCATTACTTCTCTAAGTACTGGATAAACTTCTTTAGGGTCTTTTACTCCTCTTCTTTTAACTTCTTTCTCAAGCTCTTTTACAATCTTAACTGTCATATCCATTCCAATATCTGATTGTATTAATATATCTTCTAATTCTTCATACATCTCATCATCTATAACACTTCTACCTAAAATAAATGACTTTAATGTACCAAAAAGTCCCTCTCTAGATTTTAAAAGTTTATCCTTTAATGTAGCAAAAAATCCTTTTTTTTCTTCTTTTGCTTCTTTTATTACTTGAACTTCTTCACTATTTTTTTCAACAATAGCTTCATTTTTTATATCATCTTCTATCTCTTTTTTAGCTTCAACTTTTTCAACTTTCTTTTCTATACTTTCTTGAACAGTCTCTTTCTTTTCTTTAACCTCTTCTGAAATCTCTTCATTTTTTTCTAATATCTCATCTATTTCTACCTCTGCAATTTTTAGAGGTTCTTTTTTTTCTTCATCTTTTTTTCTACCGAACAGTTTACTTAAAAAACCCATTTTTTTCCTCCACTAACTCTTCTTACTCAATTTTACCATAATTTCTTATTTTTTTCAATTCAAAGCTATAAAAAATGGTGCTTTTTTCTCCAAAAAATGAAAAACAAAACACCATTTCTATTTTTACTTATTAATTATGTCTCTTACAGCAAGTATACCCATTACAGCAGCAATATTTAATCCACTACCATAACCTGAACTATCTCCTACTGCATATAGTCCTTTCATCGATGTTTCCATATGCTCATTTATCTCTAATCTTGTACTTCTAAATTTTATTTCTGGGAAATATAACAATAAATCTCCAGAAGCAAAACCAGGAGTTATTTTATCTAATACTTCAATAAATTCCATTATATTATCTAAAAGTCTCTGAGGACAAGCTAGAGCAATATCACCAGCAACATAATCTTCAGTTGTTGGAACAATGTTTAATCTCTCTAATCTTTCATCAGTTGATCTTCTTCCTTCTTTTAAATCAGCATATGATTGAACTAATAATTTCCCACCAGTAAGCATAGATGACATCTTAGCTATCGCTGTAGCATATTCAAATGGTTGATTAAATGGCTCTGTAAATTTTTTTGTACAAAGTAGAGCTAGATTTGTATTAGTTGATTTTCTGTCCTTATATGCATGACCATTAGCTAATATAAAATCATCATACTTTTCTGCTGCAATAAATCCACTTGGATTACTACAAAATGTTCTCATCTTATCTCTATAGTTTCTTGAGTAATAAATCATTTTAGCTTCATAAAAGTTTTCATTTATCTCTTTCATTATTATATCTGGAATTTCAGCTCTTACTCCTATATCAATAGCTCCATTTTCATATTTAATATCATGCTTTTGACAGAGCTCTTTCATCTTTTTAGCTCCACTTCTACCCATTCCTGCTACTACATTATCAGAATAGTATCTTTCCTCTTTTCCCTTATGTGTAACTATAATCCCCTTTACATGATTATCCTCTACTATTAGACTTTCAATCTCTCTTTCAGTTATAAACTCTACACCTTTTTCTAACAGATAATCTATAAGTTGAGTATAAAGTCTTCTCGAACCATCAGTTCCTAAATGCATAGTTGGAGTATCTACTAATTGTATTCTATTTTCAATACATCCTTTTTTTATTTTCTCCATAGTTGGATTATATTTTAATCCAGTAGGCTCCTCATTAAATCCAAATTTTCTATATACCTCCACTACATCTTTAATAGTATCGTTTACTATTTTTTTACCTGTTACAACATGTACATCTCCACCAACTCTATAATCCATATTAAATTTTGAATCAGAAAAAGCTCCTGCTCCACTTACTCCATATATTATCGCACAAGTTGGACAATTTACACATTTTCCTAGTTTTTCTTTAGGACAAACTCTTTGTTTTAACATTTTACCTTTATCTAGTACTAAAATTTTTAAGTCTGGCTTTTTTTCTATTGCTTCATAAGCTCCAAAAATTCCAGCTTGCCCTCCACCTAAAAAAATGATATCATACTTCATAATTTTGTTCCTCTCTTTAACTTATTTTAATTAATATTCACACCAATTGATACCTTGGAAATATATATTATTTGGAAGATTAGCATGAATTTCTCCAGTATGCCCAGAAAAATCAAAGTTCCATCCTCCGTTATTATTTCCCTTAGTAAAATCTGAAACATCATAAACATTATTATTTTCTAACACTTCTTCTGTCCCAGAAGTTTTTGGAATAGAATCATGCCCATAAATTTGAACAAAAGATATTAACTCTCCTTTTTCATTTATATAGTCTAAAAGTTTTAAGTTATCTTTTACCCCATCTCTTGTCAATTCAGGGTAGCTATTTGTTAACTGATAATAAGTTTCTAATGCCACTCTTAATTCCATTAAATTATTTAATGTTTTTTCTGCTTTTTTAACCTCTTTCAAATCCTTAACATTATATCCACCTAAAATAACTACTCCTATTAAAACTATCACATATAAGACTGCTGTAATGAGATTTCCTTTAATATTTTTTTTATCTATTTTCATATTCACATCTTATCTCTTTGGTTTGATAAAAGCATCTCTAATAATAATTCCTGCTTCTTTAGGAGCAGTTATCTCTATTTCTAAAGGACCTCTTTTTACAGATATCCATCCTAATCCTTTAAATACAAGCTCCTCTCCTGTTTTAACTGTAACTCTATGTTTTATTTTTTCTAACTTTCTATATTCATCTATACAATTTTCACAAGGTGGAGTTAATAAATCTCCTCTGTCTGTTTTTAGTAATTCCTTTAATTTATCTTCATTAGTTTCATGGAAAGTTACATCTTTGGCTGCATATAATGAAAATATTGGTTTCGTTTCATCTTCATTTAAAACTCTAAACCATAATAATTCTCCTATTATTAAAGCTCTTCCTTTAGACATTTTAAAAGTTTTCCTTGAAATTTCATTAGCTGGAACCATTTTTAAATTACAATTTTCACATACTAAATCAGATATTCTTCCCTCTGGAATAAGCCCTGGAGTATCTACTAAAGTAATTTTAGTATGTGGAATTTGATTTCTTACACTTTTTAAAGTTGTTCCTGGATATTTTGAAACAGTTACTTTTTTAAGTCCAAGAAGTCTATTTACTATACTTGATTTACCAACATTTGTAACTCCTAAAACTAATGCCTCTACTCCATCTGGATAAAAATGCTTTATTTTCTTAAAGATTCCATTAATTCCATACCCATTTTTACTACTTACAATAGCTATATCTAAAGGAGCTATTCCTTCTTCAGCAAGTCTAATTTTTACCCAGTTAGCAACTTCTGAAGGGTGTTTTTCATCTGGAATAAGATCTAGTTTATTAATTACAACTATTGAATCCATCTCTCTTAATACATCTAATATCTCATCATCAAAAGAACCTTCAAAGTCTATTATATCAAAAACAGCTATCGCCACTTGAGAATTTACCATTTCTTCTTGAACAACTTTTCTATAGTCATCTCTTGTAAGTCTTACAGGCATATATTTCCCATAATTTTTTATTTTAAAGCATCTTTGACAATAGTGTTCTCCAGGTTCTTCTAATTTTGCTGCTGGAAGGTATCCATTTTTTTCTGGGTAATCACTTTGTAGTTCAATTCCACAACCTATACAAATTTTCTTACTCATAATATCTTCTCCTCACTATTTTATTACATCATAGGTAATATTTGAATTAGTATATATACACATCTCTCCTGCTATTGCCATTGCTTCAATAGCTATTTGTTCCACTGGCATATCCTTACCATGTAGTAGAAGGGCTCTAGCTGCTGCATAAGCATAACTTCCACCACTTCCTATAGCTGCTATATCTCCATCAGGTTCTATTACATCTCCATTTCCTGAAAGTACTAATATAGTATCTTTATCAGCTACTATAAGCATAGCATCTAAAACTCTTAATGCTTTATCATTTCTCCAATCTTTAGCCAATTCTACAGCAGATTTTTTTAGATTTCCTCCAAACTCCTCTAATTTACTTTCAAATTTGTCCATTAGAGCAAAAGCATCCGCCGCTGCACCTGCAAATCCAGCCATTATATTATATTTTTCTATTTTTCTAATTTTTTTAGCATTACTTTTAAATACTACTTCACCAAAAGTTACCTGCCCATCACCAGCCATAGCAACCTTTCCATCTTTTTTTACTGCAATTATAGTAGTAGCTTTTATCATCATCTCTCTCCTCATTGCTCTATATCTTTAATTTTATTAATTCTTGATAGACTTTTGTACTTTCCAAAGTTACATGTCCCATTAATTCTTTCAAATAGAGAATATCCATTCCATGAGAAAGCATATGGACAGCAAATGTATGCCTAAAACTATATGGACTAATCTCTCTTTCTATTCCTGCTTTAATAGCATACCTATCTATTATTCTACGTAAAGATCTATCACTTAATCTCGTAGCAGAACCATTTACAAACAATATATCAGGATTATATTTCTCCTTATATTTTTCTTTTTTTGCTTTAATATACCTTTTGAAAAATTCTCTTGTTCTTTCGCTAAAAAATACTACTCTTCTACTTTTTCCATTAGATACATACAACTCTCTTTTATCTAAATCAAAAACTCCTTCCCCTACTCCAAGCATCTCTACAGATGTAATTCCACTTGAATATAGTAATTCTAATATCAACCTATCTCTTAAACCATTGGCATTTTTTAACGATATTACTTCTCTCAATTTATTTATCTCTTCAAGAGTTAGTATATCTGGTTTTTGAGTATAAAAACTTGGAGATGCTATAACTTCTACTGGACTTTGATTTATCCGTTTTTCTCTTACTAAATACTTAAAAAATGAACGAAGTGATGATAACTTTCTATTTATAGTTCTTTTAGTAATACCATTCTCTTGAAGATTTATTATGAATCCTCTTATCATTACTGAATCAATAGCCATACAATTATCCACTTTTTCAATTTCATTTAAATATTCTGATAATTGGAATAAATCTTTTTTCATAGATTTTATAGTATTTGGACTTTTATTATTACCAAACTCTTCAAAATATAAAAAATCTTTTATATCTTTTTCTATATTCCAGTTTGCCATCTCTACCATATCACTCCATAATTATACCTTATTTTTATTATTTTTTCAATTTTCTACTTTAATAGATAAACTATTTTATCTCATCTAATTTTGTATCTAAATACTCTAAAGCTATGCTAGAAATTTTATTATATCTTTCTTTTTTATCTCTTATTCTTTCATCTAAGCTTCTAATTATTCCAAAATTTGGCCCCATAGGTTGAAAATTTTTCTTCTCTTCAGTAATATATTTTACCATTGCTCCTATTGCACTTCTATCATCTAATATAAATGAAGATTTTTCTTCCAATCTATGAGCTATATTTATAGCTGCCATCATTCCTGTTGCCACTGAAGAAACATACCCTTCACTACCTGTAATCTGTCCAGCAAAATAAATATTATCTTTTGTCTTTAATTTTAATGTTTCATCTAATAGCTGAGTAGAATTTATAAAGGTATTTCTATGCATAACACCATATCTTATAAACTCAGCATTTTCAAGTCCTGGTATCATAGAAAATACTCTTTTTTGCTCTCCCCATTTTAAGTTTGTTTGAAATCCTACTATATTATATAGTTTTCCCTCTTTGTCATCTTGCCTAAGTTGAACTACAGCATAGTCCATCTTATCAGTTTTAGGATTTATAAGTCCTTTAGGTTTTAATGGACCAAAAACTAAAGTTTTTTCTCCTGTCATAGCTATTCTTTCAACTGGCATACAGGCATCAAAAATTTTCTCCTCTTCAAAGGCTTTAAGTGGAGCTCTCTCTGCTGTAATAAGAGCATTATAAAAAGCATAGTATTGCTCCTTATCCATAGGGCAGTTGATATACTCTCCTTCTCCTTTTCCATAACGAGATTGACGATAAGCTATATCCATATTAATAGATTCTAATGTAACTATTGGTGCTGCTGCATCATAAAAATATAGATAATCACTGTGAGTTAGTTCTCCTATTTTTTTAGAAAGAGCCTCAGATGTAAGAGGTCCAGAAGCCATAAGTACTATTTTATCCTCTGGTATCTCTATCAACTCTTCTTCTATTATCTCTATATTTTCCATTTTTCTTAGTGTAGATGTTATCTCTTGAGAAAAACCATCTCTATCTACAGCAAGTGCTTGCCCAGCTGGAACTCTATTGTTATCAGCACTCTTTATTACTAAAGAATCTAATCTTCTAAGCTCCTCTTTCATAAGTCCAGAAGCATTAGCTAAATTATCAGCTCCTAGAGAGTTACTACAAACTAACTCTGCAAAATCATCACTTTTATGAGCTTCTGTTTTTTTTATTTTTTTCATCTCATAAAGCTTTACTTTTATACCTCTTTTTGCTAATTGATAAGCCGCTTCACTTCCAGCTAGTCCAGCTCCAACTACTACTACTTCTTTATTATATGTCATTAATTACTCCTTATTTTTTCTCTATTTTTCTAATATTCTTACACTCTGGATATCCTGTACAAGCTAAGAATTTTCCCCATCTACCTCTACCAATTTTAAATGGTCTTCCACACTTTTCACAAACTCCAGCTTCTTTCAATATTTTTTCATCTTCAGCTAGCAATTTAGATAGATCAGCATTAATTAATACTACCCCATCTTTTTCTATAACTTGATTATTAGCTAGAGCTTTTCTTATCTCTGGTGGTAATGGCATTCTTAGATTATCTTCAGAGTATTTTTCACTCTCTAAATAACTTCCAAATCTTCCTGTTTTTAGAAGATATCTATCACCATTTTCTGTTTTTACATCTGTTGGTTTTCCTTGCTTAGCTTTTACCAATTCTTCTACTTTATTTTTCACAAAAATTTTTCCATTTTTTATATCTTCAGCAGGTATCTCTATTCCCTTTAAAGATATTTTCTCTTGACATCCTGTTTCTTCATCTATATGTGGACAAGCTAGGTATCTTCCAAATCTTCCTGTTTTTAAAATCATATTACCTTTTCCACAAGAGCAAGGGATATCTGATTCAACAATACGATTCGATTCCTCTTCTACTTTTTTGGCAAATTTATCTATATACTCTTTCAACTCTTTATAAAAATCTGAAAGAAGTTTTACCCAGTCCTTTTCTCCATCAGCTATCTCATCTAATTCATTTTCCATTTCAGCTGTAAATTTTACATTCATTATATTAGGAAAGTTTTTATCTAAAGATTCTTCGATTTCAAATCCTAATTCTGTTGGTATAAAACTTTTTCCCTCTATCTTTACATACTCTCTTTTTTTCAATGTTTCTATTATAGTAGCATAAGTAGATGGTCTTCCTATCCCTTCAGCTTCTAATTTTTTTACAAGAGATGATTCTGTAAACCTTGAGGGTGGTTTTGTAAAATCCTCTTTTATATGAAGTTTTTCCAATTTAGTTTTATCTCCTACTTTTATATCTGGAAAATCTCCAAGTGGTAAATCCTCTTCCTCTTTAAAAATTTTATAATATCCATCAAAAATTATTTTATTGATTGTTCCTCTAAAATCAAACTTATCATAAGTAGCTACTAGTTCAAATTGTTCATATTTCATTGGTGCTAATTGAGAGATTAAAAATCTATCCCATATTAATTTATATAGCTTTAGTTGATCTTTATCTAATGAATTACTTAAACTATCTGGAACAAGATTAATATCTGTTGGACGAATTGCCTCATGGGCATCCTGAATTTTTTGTTTACTCTTACTTTCTTTCTTTACACCTAAATACTCTTTTCCAAAGTTTTCAAGTATATAGTTTTTTGCCATCTCTTGTGCATCTTCAGAAATTCTTGTTGAGTCAGTTCTCATATAAGTAATAAGCCCTTTATGAATTCCATTTACATCTATTCCTTCATATAATCCCTGAGCTATTCTCATTGTTTTTGAAGCTGAAAAACCTAAATATGATGAAGCTAGTTGTTGTAATGTACTAGTTTTTAATGGAAGAGGAGAGTTCTTAGTTCTTTTAGTGACCTTTGCTTCTGTAATATCAAACTCTTTCTTTTCTATTTTTTTTATCTCTTTTACAATAACTTCATCTGTGAGTTTATCTATTTTTTTATTTTCCACTTTATAGAGTGAAAGTTTTAAATTACTACTAAAATCTCCTTTTACTTCCCAAAATTTTACTGGAATAAATTTTTTTATCTCCTGCTCTAAATCACAAATAAGTTTTAGTGCAACTGATTGAACTCTTCCAGCACTAGTATTAGAAGCAACACTTTTCCATAGTAATGAACTTATACCATATCCCACTAATCTATCTAAAATACGTCTAGCTTGTTGAGCATTTACTTTATCCATATCTATTTTTCTAGGATGAGTAATAGAATCTTTTATTGCATGCTCAGTTATTTCGTTAAACTCTATTCTATTAGCATCATTCTCATCTAATTTCAGTGCATGAGCTATATGCCAAGCTATTGCTTCTCCCTCTCTATCAGGGTCGGAAGCTAGATATACTTTATCTGATTTTTTAGCTAAAGCTTTTAAATTTTTAATTACCTCTCCTTTACCTTTAATTGTAGAGTATGAAGGTGTAAAGTTATTTTCTATATCAACTCCTAATTTACTTTTTGGTAAATCTCTTACATGTCCAAAAGATGCTACTACTTGAAATGTCTTCCCCAAGATTTTTTCAATGGTTTTAGCCTTTGCAGGCGATTCAACTATTACTAAGTTTTTTTTCTCTACTGCCTTTGCCAATTTTCTCACCCCTGTTGCTCTTTCTTCTTTCCCGTTTTATTCTACTAGATTATATTAAAAAAATCAATATTTAATATTTTCTTCTATATTTTCCACCAGCTATACTAACTATTACCTTTTTTACCTCTAAATCCATTAAAATCGATAATACTTCACTAGCTTTCATAGAAGTTTCCTCTATAATTTCATCTAAATTTTTCTCTTTTACAAGAGTATTGTATATTTTTTTTTCATAATCTGTCAAATCTAATTTTTCCTTTTCTAATTTTTTCTCCCTATTCCAACCAAATTCCACTAATATATCATCAACATCTGTTACTAATTTTGCTCCTGAATTTTTTATCAGAATATTGCAGCCCTCAGAAGCTGGAGAAAATATCTCTCCTGGAACAGCAAATACCTCTCTTCCCTCTTCTAAAGCCAACTCTGCTGTAATTAAACTTCCACCCTTAGCTTTACTCTCTATCACAACTACCCCTTGAGAAATTCCCACTATTATTCTATTTCTCATAGGAAAATTATAAGCAAATGGTTCTGTTCCCAGTGGATATTCACTTAATAACAATCCCTTTTCTCCAATCTCTTCCCATATTTTTCTATTTTCATAGGGATATATTATATCTAATCCACTTCCTACAACAGCAATTGTTTTTCCTTGAAATTCTAAAGTTTTTTTATGGCAAATTCCATCAATTCCATTTGCTAAACCACTAACTGTTGTAACTCCATTTTCTACCAACTCTCTTACTAATTTTTCACAAGCTATTTTTCCATAAGAGGTTGCTCTTCTTGTTCCAACTACTCCTATTCTCTTTCCTGCTAAAAGTGAAATATCTCCACGATAGTACAAGAAAATAGGTGGTTTAGTTATATTTTTCAACTCTTCTGGATAATCTTTATCCTTTATAAAAAGAAGAGATATCTTATTTTTCTCCAATTTTTTTAACTCATCTAAAATATTGACATCTTTTGAAGAATATATTTTTTCTAAATCTTCTTCATCTAAATTACAATATTTTTTAAGATAAATTTTATCTAATTTAAAAATATCTTCATACTTTTCAAATTTTTCTAAAACTCTTCTAAAACTACTATCTTTTAATTTTTTTACTGCTAACCTATACCACTCCAAAGCCCCCACCTCTTCTGGTAAATTAGTTATTTTTTAATTCTGCATATGTTCTAATTAACATATCTTTTATTACTTTAGAATTAGGATATCTATTTCTAGCTACCTCTAATATTTTTTTAGCCTCCTCATAGTTTCCAGTTACCATATATACATCTCCAAGACCTGTATACACAGATTCATCTTTTTTATATTCCATATATTTTTTAAAATCATTTATTGCTTCTGAATAATTACCTATATTTCTATTTACTATTCCCCTTCCTAAATATGACTCATAAAAATTTGGTGCCATATCTATTGCTTGGGTATACAATTTTAAAGAGTTGTCATATTCATTTAAAAATCTTGCTGTAGTAGCTGCTCCAAAAACATTTTTTAAGTTTGTACTATCTTGTAAAAAAACTTCATAAGCCTTTTCGTATCTTCCATCTCTAAAATAGTAATCTCCAACTTTGAATAACTCTTCACTATCTTGTTTTAGGTATTCCATATATATATCAAACTCTTTTTTATACTCTTTGTAGTTTTTCTCTAAATTTTCTTTATCTTTATCAAAAGATATCTTTTTATCTAGCTCTTTTATTTTCTCCCATCTTAGTGTCATCTCTTGTTTTTGAGTTTCTAATTTTTCCCTCTCTTCTGAATTATTTCCAAAAAATAAAAAACCTTCTCCATAAGCTAAACTTGTAAGTAATATAAATACTCCTATTATTTTTTTCATCAAACACTCCTATATTAATTTTTATAATTTTTTTTAATTAAAAAAGTTATTAAACCATTTTTTTTACTTCACTTATAATATTTCCATCATTTACTTTAATATTTATCTCATCTCCTACTGTTAATTGAGAAACACTCTTTACCCCAACTCCATTTTTAGTTACTACACTATAACCTCTCTCCAAAGTCTTTAATGGATTGAGAGTTATAAGCCTATGTACCCTGTTTTCAAGTTGATTTTTTTTACTCTCCATATAATATTCAATTACTCTTTGTAACCTATTTTCTCTCTCTATTAATAAATTATTTTTCTCCTCTATTACTTTAGAAAAGTTTTTCAGATAATAGTTTTCCTTTCTACTTTCTAACTCTTTTCTTTTAGATACTAAAATATTTTTCATAAGAGTTTTCAAATATCTTTCTCTATCCTCTAAACTTTCTATGCTTTTTCTTCTCTCTGGCACTGAAAGCTCTACAGCTTGAGTTGGTGTAGCTGCCCTCACATCTGCTACTAAATCTGTAAGAAGATTATCTATCTCGTGTCCTACTGCTGAGATAATAGGTTTTTTAGAATTGAAGAAAGCCATAGCAGTTTTCTCTTCATTAAATGACCATAAATCTTCTATACTTCCTCCACCTCTTCCAGCAATTATCATATCTATCTCTGGAATTTTATTCAATACTTCTATCCCTCTTACTATCTCATCACTAGCTCCTACTCCCTGTACTTTAGCTGGATAGATATATATATCTATAGTATTATCTCTCTTTTTTACAGTTTTTATTATATCTTGTACAGCTGCCCCTGTTATAGCTGTAACTACTCCTATGGTTCTTGGGTATCTAGGTAAAGGCTTTTTATAAATTGAAGAAAAATATCCCTTTCTCTCCATATTTTTTTTTAGTTCTTCTAACTTAGCAAACATATCTCCCAACATATTTTTCTTTTCAATATGTCTCACTAAAATTTGAAAATCTCCTCTATTTTCATAAAATCCTACATCTCCAAAAAGTTTTACTGAATCTCCATCTTTTAAATCTTCAGCTATTCTTTTAAACTTATATTTAAAAGCTACACACTTTATCTGAGCATCTTTATCTTTTAAATTAAAATATAGATGCCCACTTTTATAATAAGTTACCCCTGAAAGTTCCCCTTCTAAAAAAAACTCTCTCAAGCTAGGATTTTCCTCTATATATCCTTTTACCATTCTATTAAATTCACTTACTGTGTAAGTTCTCTCTTCAAACATAAATCTCCTTATCTAAAACTCTAGCAGTAATTTTTTTAATTTTATCATCTCATCTCTTTTTACAATAGCCTTTTCAAAATCCAATTCCTTAGATAATTTAGTAATCTCTTTTTGAAGTTTAGCTATCTCTTTCTCTATATCTGCCTTAGATGAGAATACCTTTTTATCTTTTTCTTTTACAATTTCATCTGGTAATCCATAATCAAGATTTATTATATCTTCACTTATCTCTCTAATTACAGTTTTAGGGTCTATTCCATTTTCAATATTATATTGATTTTGTATCTTTCTTCTTCTATTAGTTTCATCAATGGCCTCTTTCATAGAGTCAGTAATAATATCTCCATAAAGTATAACTCTTCCTTCTACATTTCTTGCTGCTCTTCCTATTGTTTGTACAAGAGAACGTCTACTTCTTAAAAATCCCTCTTTATCAGCTTCAAGAATTGCTACTAATGATACCTCAGGTATATCTAATCCCTCTCTAAGAAGGTTAATTCCCACTAGTACATCAAACTCTCCTTTACGAAGTCCTTTGATTATATCTATTCTTTCAAGAGTATCTATATCTGAGTGCATATATTTTACTCTAAGTCCAAAACCTAAATAATACTCTGTTAACTCTTCTGCCATTTTTTTAGTAAGAGTTGTAACAAGCACCCTTTGATTTTTTTCTACTCTTATTCTTATCTCTTCCATTAAATCATCAACCTGATTTTTAGTAGGTCTCACCTCTATTTCTGGGTCTAGTATTCCTGTAGGACGAATAAGTTGTTCTGCTATATTTCCATTTGACTCTTGTACTTCAAAATCTCCAGGTGTAGCTGATACAAAAACTGTCTGTCCTGTTATTTTTCTAAATTCTTCAAACTTAAGTGGTCTATTATCTAATGCTGCCTTAAGTCTAAATCCATTATCTACAAGAGATTTCTTTCTAGCTCTATCTCCATTATACATTCCTCTTATTTGTGGAATAGATATATGAGATTCATCTATATATGTTACAAAATCCTTTGGAAAATATTCGAGTAAAGTATCTGGAGTTTCTCCAGGTTTCTTTCCTGAAAGATATCTAGAATAATTTTCTATTCCCTTACAATATCCTATCTCTCTTATCATCTCTATATCATATTCTGTTCTCTGTTTCAATCTTTGAGCTTCTAAAAGTTTTCCCTTATCTTCAAAAGCTTTTACTTCTTCTAATTTATCTTTTTGTATCTCAGCTATAATTCTCTCTATATCTCCATCTTCAGTAAGATATTGAGTTGCTGGATATATCATTATTCTCTCTAGATTTTTTCTAATTTTTTGTCCAGTAAGAGTATTTATTTCAGAAATTTCTTCTAAATCCTCATCCCAAAACTCAAGTCTATATCCAGTTTCCATATATGAAGGATAGATATCTATTACATCACCTTTTATTCTAAATTTCCCTCTTTCAAAAGCTAAATCATTTCTCTCATATCTTATACTTATAAGTCTTTGAATTAACTCTTTTCTCCCTATTCCTGTTTGTCTATCTATTGGAATAGTCATCTTTTTATAAGTCTCTGCTGACCCTAATCCATAGATAGCTGAAACAGAAGCCACTATTATTACATCTCTTCTATTTATAAGAGCTGCTGTTGCTGCTTGTCTTAATTTCTCTATCTCATCATTTATAGAGGAATCCTTTTCTATATATGTATCTGTTACTGCTATATAAGCCTCTGGTTGATAATAATCATAATAAGATACGAAATACTCTACAGCATTTTCAGGGAAAAAACTCTTATATTCACTATATAATTGAGCTGCCAAGGTTTTATTAGGAGCTAAGATAAGTGCTGGTCTATTTGTCTCTTTTATAATATTAGCAATAGTAAAAGTTTTTCCAGAACCTGTCACCCCTAATAATACTTGGTCAGCTATACCATCATTTATATTTTCAACAATTTTTTTTATAGCTTCTGGCTGGTCTCCCATAGGAGTATATTTCGAGTGTAGTTTAAACATTTCATCACCTGTATCTTTCATTATCCTCTTTCATTATAACATACTTTTTTGATATATTATATTTTCTTTTATTAAAAATATGGCAATAAAAATAAAAAGAGAAACTCTTACTTTTAAGGTAAAGTAAAAGTCCCTCTTTGAATATTCTGTTTATATTTTAACAAAAATTTATTTGATTATTGTACTAACAACTCTTTTCAAAGAAATCTTCTCTTTTATTCTTAGAATTTTTTTCTCTTCTAGTGAATAGATAAAAGCCCCTATATATGTTGTCATTGGTGCTACTACAACTAATCCGATACTTCCTATGATTATCTTGATAATCTCTGAAGTTATCATCTTCATATTTAAGATTTGTAAAAGTGTCATATCTCTTTCTAAAAATAGTATCATAAGAGTTAAAAATCCACCTGAATAAGCTAATAAAAGTGTAGTTGTCATAGTTCCTATAACTGACCTTCCTACATTAAATCCAGATTTTACTAGTTCTCTCCTGTTAAGATTTGGATTATGATATTTTAGTTCTTCTATGGTAGCTGACATATCCATAGCAATATCCATAGCTGCTCCACTAGCTCCTATCACAATAGCAGCATAAAATATTTTTAAAATATCTATCTTCATTGCACTTGCAAATATAACACTTTGAGCAAAAGGTTGGCTCATTCCATCTATTCTAAATATATCTCCAAATAAAAATGTCAAGCTAGCAGTTGTAAAAAGTCCTGACATAGTTCCTAAAAAAGCTGTAAAACCTTTTCTTGTAAAACCAGCCACTAAAAAGATAATCAAAGCTGATAAAAGGATTAAAGTTATAATTGTTATTAAAAAAATATTTTTTCCCTCTTTTAAAGCTGGTATCAAAAATTCCCAAATAATAACTACACTTCCTACAAAAGATAAAAGAGATTGAAATCCTACTTTCCTAGCATAAACTAATAATAAAGTTATAAATATAAGTCCTAATCCTATAATTTTATCAATTCTTAGAAGAGATAAAACCTTTCCAGCTAATTTTCCATCATTCTCCATTACATACATAAGAACTTTATCATCTTTTTTATAAAATTCATCATATTCCATACTTCCATTTAATAGATTATTTATCTCTAAAACTTTTCCTTTATTTTTCCCAGTAAGAACTTCAACAGTTAAAGCTTGACTACCTACTTTAGATACTCCTTGAACTATTGCATTACTATTATCTACTACTAATACTCTTCCAATACTCTCCCTTTTAAAAATATACCCTTCTAGCTTCTGAGAAAAAGCTAGAAGGGCTAGGAAGATTATCACTATAATAATCCCTATTTTTTTCAACTTAATTATCCCCCTAAGGTTATTTTATTTTTTTACCCATACTTTCTGCTATTAATTTAGCAACATCAGTATTGTCTTTAAATCCTATAAATTTATCTGAATCTGCTCCTACAGCTGCTAGTGGAACTTGAGTTCCTGTATGAGCAAATGTAGTCCATTGCATTCCAGCTCTTTCTGAAAGTATATGAGCTACTGTAATAGCTGTTGGGCTATACTCTGCATAAAGACTAGTTGTATCTGCTTCACTATCTTCTAAATCCATAGCTTTTAGGATGCTCTCTTTTTCTTTTTCAGTTAAATTATTTAATCCCATATTTTTAGCTATATATTTAAAATACTCATCTCTATTTCCATTATAAGCTTTTTGTAAAGTATCTTCTATAGAAACTTTTACACCTTTTAATTCTTCAAGATTCATAAAATAATTATTTCCAAATCCTAATCCCATTCCTCCTGTTTCATGGTCAGCAGCTACTACTATAAGTGTTTCTTGAGGGTGTTTTTGGTAAAATTCATAAGCTGATTTTATTGCTTCATCAAAAGCTAGTGTATCATATATTGTTCCTACTACGTCTTGAGCATGAGAAGCATGGTCAATTCTTCCTCCCTCTACCATCATAAAGAATCCTTCTTCATCTTTTGATAATAGCTCAATTCCTTTTTCTGTCATTTCACTTAAAGTAGGAAGTTTTTCATTTATATCATCTACTGTATATGGCATATGTGAAGCTCTAAAGGCTGCAAATACTTTTTCTCCATCTTTTGGAGTCCATTTTTCAAATGCTTTTGTAGAATCTTCTCCTATAAATGTTTTATACCCTTTAGCTTCAAACTCTTTTACTAAATCTCTGTTATCTTTTCTTTTACTTGTAAGTCCACTATCTTTCCCTACAAAGTGTCTGTATCCTCCACCTGCAAAATAATCTACATTACTATTTACATAGTCTTCAGCTATTCCATTTTCATCGTCTCTATCTAAATTATGAGCTGCAAATACAGCTGGAGTAGCATGAGTTATTCTAGTTGTAGAGACAAGTCCTGTTGCCATTCCTTTATCTTGAGCTAACTCTAATAAAGTTTGAAGATTGTTTCCATTTACATCCTTAGCTATATATCCATTGTTTGTTTTATGTCCTGTAGCTAAAGCTGTTCCTGCTGCTGCTGAGTCTGTTATCAATGTATCTGCTGAATATGTTGTTGTTATTCCAGCAAATGGTAAAGAGTTTAATAATAATTTTTCATCTTTTTTTAATACTCCCTTTTTAAACTCTTCAGTAATTTGTCTTTGCCCAGCTCCCATTCCATCTCCTATAAAATAGAATACATATTTTGCTTGTGCAAAACTTGTTGCTGCCATTAAAGTCATTCCTGCTAACATTAATTTTTTTCTACTTAACATTTTATCCCTCCAAGTATTTTAATTTTCCTTACAAAATTATTCTAACTCTTGTATGTTAAATTAACCTTTATTTAATGTAAAAAATATGTAAATTTTAATATACTTTTATCTCTTTTTTCATAAACATCAATTCAACTTCACTACCTATGTTAAAGACTTTATTTTCTCCTCTATTTAATAAATCAACTAAAAATTCTACTCCATTTTTTTCAACTGTGTATCTTATTACACTTCCTATTATAATTCTATCTTTTATTACACTTGAAGTTTTATAGAAATTTTCTTCGTTATAATTTCTTCCCTCTTCTCTTACATAGATAGATTCTGGTCTCACTGCTACTTTATTTCCCTTTATTCCTAGTACTTTTTCAACTTCTTCTCCTTTAAAAATATTGTAGCTACCTATAAAGTCAACCATAAATTCATTAGCTGGATTAGTGTAAATCTCTTCTGGATTTCCTGATTGTGATACTTCCCCTTTATTTAAAACAAAAATTCTATCTGAGATTGCAAGAGCTTCCTCCTGGTCATGAGTTACAAAAATAGTTGTTATTCCTAATTTTTTTTGTATCTGTCTTAATCTATCTCTTAAGCTTTTTCTTATTTTAGCATCTAGAGCTGATAGTGATTCATCTAAAAGAAGTATAGTAGGTCTAGTTATCAAAGATCTTGCAAAGGCTACTCTTTGCTGTTGCCCTCCTGATAACTCTGAAGGATAATGTTTCTCCTTTCCTGTAAGTCCTACCATTTCAATCATATCTTTTATTCTTTGTTCATAATCTTTCTCTTTTTTTATTTTTAATCCAAACTCTATATTTTCCCATACTGTCATATTTGGAAAAAGTGCATAGTTTTGGAAAACCATTCCTATATCTCTATTTCTTGGCTCCATATCTGTGATATCTTTTCCATTTACAAATATTTTACCTCCATCTATTGAGTTTAGACCAGCTAAACATCTTAATAGTGTACTTTTTCCACAACCTGAAGGTCCTAATAATGTTACAAACTCTCCCTCTTCAATACTTATATTTATATTTTTTAAAACTTGGGTATCTCCAAAATTCTTTACCAAATCTTTTATTTCTACAAATCCCATAATCTATTTCCTCTCTCTTTTTTTTACAACTTTTTCCATGTTAATCGCAATATATGTAACTACAAATATGAAAATGAAAAATAAACTAACCATTGCACTTGTAAAGTGTCCACTTTTTCCTTTCATACTATTTAAATAAATTTGAAGAGTTTCATATCTTCCTCCAATTAAGAGGTTCGCATACATAAACTCTCCTAAAAGTATAGCTAAACTTAAAATTCCTGAACTTGTTATTCCTTTCTTTAAATTAGGTAGAATTACAAATCTAAAGGCATCTAAATTTGTTCCTCCTAAAATATTTACTGTTTCAACTAAACTTTGTAAATGCAAGGAATCTAATCCATTTTTTACCCCTCTATATATAAAGGGAAACGCAACTGAAAAATATGCTCCCAATATTATAATTGGAATTCCAAATATTGTGATATTAAGTCCTGAATAAACTTTTAAAAGCCCTACTGCTAAAACAACTGCTGGAACCATAAATGGAAGTAATGATAAAAGCTCTATTACTTTTAAAACTTTTGGAAAATAATAAGCTGATATAACTATTGATGGAATTATTACTATAAGGCTTATTACTAAAGAAACCACTGCTAAAAGTAAGCTTCTTTGTAACGAAAGTATGAATCTTGTATCAGAAAAAAGTTGGTTATACCATTTTAAACTCAATCCATCTGGTAATACAGTAGCTCCCCAACTAGAGCTAAATGAATATAATATTGTCCCTAAAACTGGAATTGATAAAAACAATAATATTATCCCTACTATAAAATAGTGTTTCTTATTTGTCATTTTTCTCTCCTAACTAATATTTCCTTCTTTGAATAAATTTCTCATTTACAAAGAAAACTACGGAAATAATTATGATTAACATTATCGCCAATGCAGAAGCCATGTTTGGCTTTAATATAACATCCCCTGAAATCAAAGCTCCAATTCTAATTGGAATAACATTATAATTAGATGTCATTATCCCAAAAACAGTAGCATAAGCTCCTATTGCATTAGTAAAAAGAATTATTGTTGTCCCTATTATAGAAGACTTTAATATTGGTAATCCTATCCTCAACCAGAAATCTTTTTTTGTTCCCCCTAATAAACTGCAAGCTTCTTTCCAACTTTCATTTAAAGCATCTAAAGCTGGATAAAGTAATAATGTTCCTAGTGGAATTTGAAAATATGTATAAGCTAGTATCAATCCAGCTTGAGTATATATATTAAACTCTGATATACCTATTTTTTGTAATATAAGAGTTATTGCTCCATTTGTTCCTAAAATAACTATCAGAGCAAAAGCCAATGGTAATCCTGAAAAGTTTGACATCATATTTGAATATAAAAGAACAACATCTTTTATTCTATTATTTAGTTTACTTATTGAATAAGCTAATTGAAAAGATATAACTATCCCTAAAATTGAAGATATTAAAGATATCTTTATACTATTTGCAAAACTTTGTTTATAAAACTTACTTCCTAATATATACATATAGTTATATAATGAATATGTTGAACTCCCATCTTCTTTTAAACTTCCTAATACTATTGAAATTATTGGAACTATTAAAACTAAAAAAGCTATAATAGCCAAAGGAGATAAAAGTAATCCATATTTTAATCTTTCTTTATCATGTTGTTTCATTTTTTCTCCTAATTTTATATATTTAAAATTTTTCTCATTATCTCTGTTATCTTAACTTGTGGTATTGGATCAATTGCCTCTACCATTTCACTACTATTTATTAACCAAAAAGGAACCTCTGCTTCCTCTTCTGCACTTCCACTATGATTTCCATCATAACTCATTCCATGATCAGAAGTTACTATTATTGTATATCCCTCTTCTATCCATCTAGGAACAAAATTTGAAAGTATTCCATCAACATTTCTTACCGCATTTCTGTATTGAGAACTTTCCGAACCATTTTTATGTCCTTTATCATCTATATTCATAGAATGAATCATTAAAAAATCTGGATTGCTTTTCCTTCTAATATATTCTCCATCTAAAAATACATTCTCATCTGGATAATGATCTAAAGTATAAAATATTCCATGTTGAATATTTTTATCTGAATCTTCTGTATACGTATCCTCTATTCTATTAAATGGAGTACTATTATAAAGTTCACTTACCCAATAATAAGCAGCTGCTCCTGTTTTTAAATTTGCTTTTCTACATAATGAAAATATACTTTCTTCCCTTGATAGTCTTGATATAGAGTTATTTACAACTCCATGCTCAACAGGAGTCTTACCTGTTAAAAGAGTTTCATATAATGGTCTAGAAAGAGAGGGCATCTCTGACGATACCCTTCCTCTTATTGCTAATCCTGATTTTACAAGAGCATTCATATACCCCATTAAGTTACTTTGTTTATTATTTAATCCATCTAAAAGTACAAATATTAATTTTTTCAATCTTTTCACCTTATATCCTATTAATTATTCATTTTAAATACTACTTCTTCTTGCCACATTTGTGCTATATTTTCAGAAGTCTTCTTCCATTTATCGAAATCTTTAACTGGTCTTGCATTTTTATATTGCTCATTTGGTAATAGTTTTGTTTTTACTTCCTCTGGTAATTGAACACTTGTTCTTATAGGTTTTGCATATCCAATAGCTAAGTTGATTTGTCCTTCATCACTTAAGATAAACTCTCTTGTTAATTTAGCTGCATTTGGATGTTTAGCATATTTATTGATAATTGTAGCATATCCACTGATTAATGAACCATCTGAAGGAATCAATACTTCAAATCTTGATCTATCTATTTGATCTCTATAGTTTAATCCATTAAAATCCCATACTAAAGCAACCTCTACTTCTCCTTTTTCTAGAGCAGCAATAGATGGATCATTTGATAATAATCTTCCCTCTTCTGCTATTTTTCCAAAGAAATCTATAGCTGGTTGAATATTTCCTTCATCTCCACCTAGAGCAAATGCTGCTGCTAGAACTGAGTTTGTTGCTTGTGAAGCGATTCCAACTGGTCCTATTGTTACCTTAGCATCACTCTCTCCTAACTCTTTCCAAGAAGTAGGTATCTTTGTAACTAGATCTTTATTTACAATAAAAGCTATTGTTCCTGTATATCCTAATACCCAGTGTCCTTCTGGATCTTTTGCCCATTGAGGAATCTCATCCCAAGTAGTTGGTTTATAAGGTAAAGTTACATTTTGTGCTTTTGTTACTGTTCCAAACTCATATCCTATATCTCCAATATCAGCTGTTGCATTCTCTCCTTCAGCTTTAAATTTAGCAATCTCCTCAGCACTAGACATATCTGTATCTACATGATTTAATCCATATTTCTCTTTTAGATCTGCCCAAGTTCCTTTCCAGTTAGCCCAAGCATCTGGCATTCCAACACTGTTTACCTCTCCCTCTTTTTTAGCAGCTTCTATTATTTGATCCAAAGTCATTGGAACTTCTGAAGCTACTTTAGTCTCCTCTTTCTTCTCTCCTCCACATCCGGCTAGTAATCCTATTGCAAATACTCCTAACATTACTTTCTTAAAATTCATTTTTTCCTCCTTAAATTTCTAAATCTCTATTTTTAATTTTTTTATTTTCAAAAGTACAATAGTGGGTAAATCCTAAATCTTTCAATATTTTTTTAACAGTTTCAAAATCTTTCATTAAATCTTCTGACTTATGTGAGTCTGAACCTATTGTTATTATCTCTCCACCCAACTCTTTATATCTTTTTAATATTCTTGTATGTGGATGAAAATTTTCAAGTCCATATCTAAGTCCTGAAGTATTTACTTCTAACCCTATCCTTTTTGATATTAATTTTTTTAGAATTTTCTCTATTATTTCCCAGTGTAAATCATAATTTAGTTCTTTGTAATTATCATATATTCCTGCTCCATATCTATTTATAAAATCCAAATGCCCATATACAGAAATTCCTGGAAATAAATCTATATTTTCTAATACTTCTAAAAAGTACTCTCTATGAGCTTCATCTTTTTCTTTTCCTAAAAAGAACTCTTTATTAGAAACATCTTTTCTAGAAATACTATGTGATGACCCTATTATAAAATCAATATCTTGATTTTTAAATATCATCTCATAGTTTTGAACAAGATGAGGTTGTAACCCTATCTCTATTCCTATTCTTACTTTTATATCTTTTTCTCTATTTTTCAGTTCCTTCACTTTATCTATATATTTATTAAAATCTAAAGTGAAAATATTAGGCTCCATTGGAAAATCTAAGTCTAAATGATCTGTTATTGTTATCTCATCCATTTTCAAATCTTTAGCTCTTTGAATTATTCTTTCTAGACTTTCAACAGAATCTCCTGAAAACTCACTATGTACATGTGAATCTGATCTATACATCTCTTTCCTCCGTTACTTATTTTCTAAATTAATTATAATAACTATTTGTTAATCTAATATTTATTTTTAGTTAAAATAGTGTAAATCCTTAGTAAAAATTTTGTTAACAATATAATTCTTATTAACTAATATAAAAGAGAGTATTTTATTTTTTATTGTAAAAGTTTTACAATCATTATTTCCAAAATACTCTCTTTCTTAAATTTTAGTAAAATTTATTTTAAAATCTTTTTTAATCTAATATAAATTACTTTCAATTTATAAAATCTTCTTTTTAAAAACTTTATTCAAAAAGTTTCACTCTCTGTCATAAAAATTTCTTGAGAATTTATAGGTATCTCTCCTATATGTCTATATCTATATACTCCATCTTTTTCTAATTCTCTGCTCTTTACATTATCTTTTAATATTATATCTATTATACTGTTTATTTTTTGCTTAATTATTCTATCTTCAATTGGACAACATATTTCAACTCTATTTTCTGTATTTCTAGTCATCATATCTCCAGAGGATATATATAATTTTTGTTCATCACCTTGTCCAAAAGAATATATTCTAGAATGTTCTAAAAATCTTCCCACTATACTTACAACCTTTATATTCTCAGTAAATCCTTCTACTTTTGGAATTATACAGCAAATTCCTCTCACTATTAGATTGATCTCTACATTATTTTTAGAAGCTACTATTAAAGCTTTCATAACCTCTTTATCTGTAAATGAATTACACTTTATAGTTATCAATCCCTTTTCTCCCCTTTTTGACTTCTCTATCTCTTCCTCTATTCCTTTTAAAACATTTTGCTTAAAACTTGTAGGAGCTACCCATAACTTTTCATATTTTCCATCTAAATTATTTACAGCCATATTTTTAAAAAATTTATCTGCATCTACACCAATCTCTTTATCAGAAGTAATAATTGAAAAGTCTGTATATATCTTAGTTGTTTTTTCATTATAATTTCCTGTTCCAACCTGTGTTATATATTTAAATCCTTCCTCTGTCTTATAAGTTATTTGACAAATTTTAGAGTGTACCTTGTATTTATCTGCTCCATATATAACTCTACATCCTGCCTCTTGGAATTTTTGAGCCCACTCTATATTATTTTCCTCATCAAATCTTGCTCTTAACTCCATAAGTATTGTTACATCTTTTCCATTTTCTGCTGCTGATATTAAATAGTTAGCTAATTTTGAGTCTTTAGATATTCTATATAATGTTATTTTTATGCTCTCTACTCTCTCATCTTCAGAAGCTTGTTTCAAAAGATTTAAGAATGGCTTCATACTTTCAAAAGGATAAAAAAGAAGTAAATCTTTTTCAAAAAGAAGATTAGCTATATTCAAATTTTTATTTATTTCTAAATTTTCTTTTGGCTTAAACATAGAAAATAGTAATTCCTCTTTATTTTCTATTTTTATTATATTTTCTAAAGTAAAAGTAAAGCTTAAGTCCAAAGGTGTTTTAGAAATAAAAAGTTGCTCATCTTCTAAATTAAGACTTTTTAAAAAATATCTAGTAAAAAACTTGCTCATCTCTTTTTGAAACTCTAAACGAACTGGGGCTAATTTAGAACGATTTTTTATAAGTTTTTTCATAAATTGTCTATAATCAGCATTTTCATCAAAACTCATATCATAATCTGTATCTATGTCAGCATTTCTAGTTATAGAGATAACTGTAGAATCCAAAACCTTATACATTGAAAATATATCCTTACAGAAATACTCTATTATATCTTCTAACAATAAAAAGGTATTCTCCATTCCCTCTACTTCTAACAATCTATTTATTTTTACAGGTACTGGAATTATTCCAACTAGCTTTTTCTCTTTTTTCTTCTCTAATTCAACAGTTACATATAGTTTTTTATTTTGTAAAAAAGGAAATGGATGCCAAACATCTATTATTTGAGGAGATAATATTGGTAAAATATTTTTCTTATAATATTTTAGTATTTTTTTCTTTTTCTCCTCATCTAACTCATCAGTTTTAATTATTTTTATTCCTTTTTCTTTTAAATCTTCTAAAACTTCTCCATATACTTCATCACGTTTTATATATAACTCTGTACTTCTTCTATATATTTCACTTAATTGCTCTTGAAGAGTTAAATTAGTTCTACTATCTACATACTCTTTAAAATATTTTTGATAATCAGTTAGAGTTCCTACTCTTACCATAAAAAATTCATCTAAGTTACTTGTAAAAATTGAGATAAATTTTAATCTCTCTAATATCGGATTTCCACTCTCTTTCTGTGCCTCTTCTAAAACTCTTTCATTGAATTTTAACCATGAAAACTCCCTATTATCAAAACATAAATTTTTATCCTTATTCTCCAATTTTTTCACCTGCTTCATCTTTTTCAAGAATTTCCTCTTTTACTTTTTCTTCAGCCTCTTTAATCTTTTGGTTTTCTTTTAAATAGTTAACTATTCTATCTATAAAATACCCTTCTCTTATTCCAGCTTTACTTATATTTATTTGTGTACAATTAAATTTCTTTACTATCTCACTTAAGATAGAAATTCCTCCAGCAAAAGAGAAAATACGTTCTGGAATAATTTTATATACTGACTTATATTCCTCATGTACCTCACTTTTCATTTTTCTAATAATTCCTTTTAATTCTACTCTACTAAAACTTTTACTTTCTGCTGGAACTCCAAATAATTCTTTAGCTACTTTCAAAGTTGCTCTAGCTGTTCCACCAACAGCATACATTTGAGAATACTCTTTATTTTCCCAATCCAATTTATCTAAAGCTTTACTTACTATTCTTCTCATTCTTTTTATATCTTTTTCTTTTGCTACTAATCCTGGTACATTTCCATCTTGTAAATTAAGTGCCCCAATAGGAATGCTTGTAAGCTCTCTTATCTCTCCCTCTTCAAATACAACTATCTCTGTACTTCCACCACCTATATCTATAACTATTCCATTCTCTACATCATACTCACTTTTTACTGCTAAAAACCCTAATCTAGCTTCCTCTTCTCCAAATAATATTTCTGGTTCCATTCCAGTTTTAGCTTTTATCTCTTGTAATACTTCATCTTTATTTTTTATATTTCTTAAAGATGCTGTAGCAAAAACTGAATATACTTTTACTTGAGCATTTTCTAAACTTTCTCTGTATTTGTTTAAAATTTCACAAGTTTTTTCTATCCCTTTCTCTGTTAATCTTCCATTTTCAACACAAAGAGCTAATCCTACTATCTCTTTTTTATTAGATAATAATTTTATCTTCCCATCATTATATTTAAAAATTGATAATCTTATTGTATTTGAACCTAAATCTATTATTCCGTAAATCATATGAACCTCCTAAATTTTTTAATTAATTTATTTAATAATAATACTCCTTTGTTAAAAAAAAATTTAATTAATGTAAAAGATGTGTAAATTTTTTATTGACATAAAATTTTTATAATTATATAATTTATTAAATTTTCTATAAATTAGGAGGAAAAATGAATTTTAGAGAGGCTAAAAAAGAAGATATAGAGAGTATCTTAGAAGTCATTTCTCATGCAAAAGAGTATATGAAAAAAAATAATTCCACTCAATGGAATGAAAATTATCCCAATAAAGAAACTATCATTAATGATATAGAAAATAGTATAGGCTATGTTCTTATTGTTGAAAATTTGATTAGAGGTTATATGGTAGTGGATTTTTCTGATGATGAAATATATAAAAATATAAAAGGAAAATGGAAAACTTTTGGTAATTACGCTTCTATTCATAGATGTGCTATACATAAAGAGTTAAGAGGTCAAGGTTATGGAAGTGAGCTTTTTAAATTTGCTGAAAAGTTAGCTCTTAGTAAAAATATTAGAAGTGTTAGAGTAGATACTGCTCCAGAAAATGAAACAATGAAACATCTTTTTAATAAAAATGGTTATGAATATTGTGGGACTGTTTTTATTGATGGAGAAAAGATTGCTTACGAAAAATTACTTACCTCTAGGTAGGGTAAAGGTAATATATTTTTTGGAGTTTAAAACAATAAAATAAAAATAGTAATAATATGAAGAGAGACTGAAAAACATCTAAGTTCTTCAGTCTCTACTAACTAGGTTAATTTCTAATAATCAAGAGAGTAAATACACAAAATTAATTACACTCTTAATTACCCACTCTCTTTATCCATTGAGTATTTTCTTATCATTTTTATTTTTTTATTTTTATCATAAAATTTCCATACTCCAATCCTTTTATTCTCAGAAAATTCTCCAGTAACAAATATTTCTCCTGTAGGATAGTAAAAATTATAAAAATCTGATAGTTTGTCATTGCAGTAATATCTCTCAGACTTTATATTTCCATTTTTATAATATCTTATCCAAATTCTCTCTTTTTTACCAAATTCATATTTTCCTCTTTCAATTAGTTGCCCATCTAAGTAAACTAAATATCTTCCATCTAATTTCCCATCAGTAAATTTTTTTATTATTTTTTTCATAATTACTCCAAATAATTAAAACTCAAATTAATTTTTAAAATATTTTTTATTTATTCATCATTATTTTTTAAAATTATTATTCCATTTTTCCAATTTATTTCAGATATTATTCCCTCTTCATAATGACTAATTTTACTTAGTCCATTTAGCTTCCCATCTCTGTTATACGATTCTTCTATTAAAAAAGCTCCGCTGTAGTATCTAACTCTTCCAAAATAGATTCTTCCATTATAATATAATTTCTTTTCTCGTAATTTTAAATACCTTCTACTATTAATATCAAATATAACCCTATAATCCCAATTATAATTATTTTTAAGTTTTGTTATTGTATCTCCTTTTTTAGAGAAATATTCTATATACTCCTCTTCATTTTTTATATCAATAAGTTTTCTACAAAATATTTCTCCAGAAGAATAAAAATATAAAGTTTCACTGACATTATTATTTGAAATTATTGTTTTTTCTAATTTTCCTTTTTCATTATAAATTATTCTTTCCATCAAAAATATCACATCTTCTTTTAATTATTTTATTTTATTATAATAAACAATTATCTCTACTCCTAATTTTAAAATAACTGCTGTCCAAAATAAAAGATAAATCATAACCATACTAAAATCTCCTAAAATATCTAGAAAAGAAACTTTTTTAAACTTTTTTCTTTCTTCTAAATCTAAAGTTTCAAAATATTTTTTACGAGCCTCTTTATATTCATAACTATATTCTTTATGTATAGCATAAATTATAGAGTTTATAGGTATTCCTAGTATATAAAATAAATCAAACTTTTCTTTTACTTCCAAAAGAGAAAAACTTAAAAACACTCCTATTCCTACAACTATTTTAAAGTAAAAATCTACTAGTTCTTTTCTTCTAACTCTATACTCTTCTAATATTTCCTTTTTTGATTTATCTTGCATTATATCCCTCCTTAATAATTATTAAAAAATATTCCTTTTATTTTTAAATTAATAGTTAAATTTTCATTATTTACTATAAGAGTTTTATTTTTTTCAATTGTTTCTATCTTAGTTTCTCCAACTTTTTCAATATCATATAGATATTCTCCTCTAGGTAATTCTTCAATATAAAATTTACCATTTTTATCTATTGGAAGTAAAAATAACTCTATTCCTTCACTATTTTTTATACGTAACAACAGATTTTCATATATTTCACTCTCTTTTTCAAAAAATGGTTTACTCTCTATTTCCACCTTTCCATCTATTGAAAATAAAGTATTTTCTACTGGAATAAATAAACTTTCTCCCTCTACTTTTAACTCTACTTTTTTTTCTACTATATTTCTTCCTTTAGAATTTATTATAACTTCATATTTTTTACCTATTTCTAATCCTGGAATCTCTGTTTCACCACTAGAGGAAATCTCAATTTTTTTATTATCAATTATAAACTCTCCATCAGTTATCAAATTATCCTCTATATCTAATTCACCATTTTTATTTTTATCAATGAAAGTTACAAAAACTACCTTTTTTTTATCCTCTATTACTCCCCTTTTCTCTTCTAATTCACCATTTTCTTTATATATATTTAATTCTAGCTCTTCTCCTATTTCTATTTTATCATCTTTCACTTCAATTATGGTACTATCTTTTGAAGATTTATACCCTATTAATTCCCCTTTATAATAAATTTCTAAATAACTTTCTGGTGTTATTTCTACTTTTAAGATTTTTTTCTCATTCTTTTCCACAATCTCCTCTTTATTTTTGTGTGGAATAAGAATTGTATCTCCTGCATAAATTAAATCTGGATTTTTTATTTTATTATACTTTAATATCTCTTTTACACTTATATTAAAATTTTTAGCAATTTTATTAAGAGTATCTCCCCTTCTAATTACATATGTTTCTATGTCTTCTGCATAAGCTCCTAAAGATATTACTGAAAATAATAAGCAACTATTTATTAGTTTATTTTTCATATTTTTCCCCCTTTAGTCTACTTTCTATATATTCTATTTTTTTATCTATCTCTGGAAGAACATTATTAAAAATTTCTTTATAAGTTAAAAAGTTTCTCCAAGATTTCTTATAATAATTTTCTGCTATAGTATTCTGCCTTTTTATTCTATAAATATTTCCAACATTCTCATCTTTCAAAGCTTGTTTTAAATTTTCTAACCCCTTCACTTTTCTATCTACCATTTTAAATTTATCTAGTTTATCTTTAAAATAAAACTGCCTTGCTAATATATAATAATTTAATCCTCTTTCAATCTTATACTCCAATCCAAACTCTCTTGATTCCAATACATTATCTCCAAGTGTTTCATACTTTTCTCCAAGTAACCCATATTCGCTAAATATTTTTAATTTCATATTTGGATAAATTCGGTTTGGATTTTCTATGTTATTTAATTTTGTAAGAGTTTTTATATCAGTTTTATATTTTTTAGCTATTTTTTCTAAGGATTCTCCTTTAGAAACAGTATGAAAATTTTCATTCATACTATAAAGTTGAAAACTTAATAGTAACATTATTACCACTGATTTTTTATTCATTTCTCCCCCTATTTTGAATTTTTAAGATTTTTTCTTTCTCTTCTAAAAGATTTTTAGCCATTATTTCCTCTAGTTCATCTATTTTCCTTGTATATAACTTTTTATTGTTGGAAAGTTTTTTAGCAATCAAAAAATTACTTCTTGCTTCTAAAAACCTCTTATTTTGTATAGAATATTCTCCCTTTATTCCATAAATTTCTCCCTGTTTTTCAAACTCCTGAAGTAATTGTGATAACTTTATAGCTTGATGAACCTTTTCGATGAACTCTTCATTTTTAAACTCTTTCTTTAGTTTTTCTACATTTCCATCTAATTCTTTTATCAACTCTTTTTTTATTTTAGCTAATTCTATTGAAATTTTATTTATCTCATTTTTATTTTTTAAAATTTTTACTATTTCTAAAGCATTTAAATATCTTAAATATACATTTTGAAGATTTTCTTGTTTTTTATACTCTTCTGCTAAATGAATTTTGATTTTTAAAATTGATTCAAGTTCTTTTCTTGTAAAATTCTTACCTGCATAATTATATTCTTTTTTTAGAGTTACCTTTTTATTTTTTTCTTGTAAGATATTTTCTTTAATATAAGCTCCTGAAAAAAAACAAAGAATTATAAGAATAATAATCATAGAATATCTTTCTATTTTTGTTTTCTTTATCTCTATGAATTTTTCATATTTTGTTCCTCTATACTTACTTTTTATCTTTCTTTTATGCATATATTGTGCTAATCCACTTAAATTTCTATTTTCATCATCTAAATAATTTACTTTCAGGTAAATTCCTCTTTTTATATATATAAGTTTTAGCTCATCTTCTTCATTAATTGCTAATTTTAACAGTTCCTCCAGCTTTCTATTCATTAAAAAATTTTTAAAAACTAATTCTGAACTATTTTTCACTAGAATCCCCCTTCTATTTTATCCTATATTTTTGTAATATTTTAAATTTCCACCCCTATCCTACTACTTCTTTAGAAGTTTTAACTTCTTTTACTACTAAATAATACTAATATTCTTCTTTATTTTTTCCCCATCACTTCTATGTTAAACTTTTTATTTTCTTTTTTTATTCTAATTAAATTTGGACTTACTCTACCTCTTTATCTCCTTCTATTGTTGATTTATACATAATTTCTTCTTTATTACTGTTAGTTAGTTTCACCCCTTATTATTTCCTTGTCAAATCTTATATCATTTATTTCAAAAGAAAACCATAATGTTAAATATTATAAACAATACAATTTTTTTCTCATAATTTTTCTCTCATTGTTCTAAAAGAGGAAGTTTTACTCCCTCTTTTTTCTACCTAATTTTATATGTTGATTATCTTGATCAAATATTACCTTAGAAATCAATCTAGCTAATATTGCTCCTATTAATGGAGCTAACCAAAATCAATTGAGAACAGGAGTTTTCACAAATAAAGCTACTGCTACACTTCTAACAGTATTTACAGAAGTATTTATTAAAGGAATACTAATTAAATGTATTAATGTTAAAGTAAATCCAAAAGCTAAGGATATTCCAGCTACTCCTATAAATTCAGAAGCAAATATTGCACTTCCACATCCTTCTAATACCACCCAAAATGTCCCTATATACTCTACTCATAATTTTTTATTCCTCCTAGTATTTTAAATTATGTATAAAATTATTTAACTGTATATTTCTGTAAAATTTTTATTGTTTTTAACAAATCTATTCCTTCTTTGGTTTCTTCTTGAGAAGCAGAAGATTTTATCTCTTTAATTACCAAATAATACTGATTTTCTCCTTTTTTCTTTCCGTTTACTTCAATAGTAAATTCCTTTCTTTCAAAAGGTTTTATATTTAAAGTTGTAGGTTTAACCCTTACATTTTTATCTCCTTCTATTGTGAGCCTATATAGTTTCTCCTTTTTACTGCTATTTCCTACAGAAAAAGTCTTACTTTTCTTTTGTCCAGATAATAGTTCTTCATCAAATCTGATACTATTTATTTCAAAAGAAAAAACAAATGTACTACATAATATTAAAAGTATAATAATCTTTTTTACCATATCTCTTCTCCTTTTATAGAGAGAGTGTAGTGTCCACTCTCTCAAATATAATTATGGTATTATTGTAATAATTACTTCAGCTGTTCCTTTATACTTTCCTACTTCTGTTGTTGGGGTAGTAACAGCTTCTCCTTTTATTTTGAAATGGTTTTCATTTTTATTTTGAGTATTCAACTCATAGGCTTCTAACTTTCTAACTTGTATCTTTTGATTTTCTGCTGGATTAGATACATCTAACTTACTCATTTCAGTTGTAGAACTTTCCATCTCTACATTTATTTTAGCATTATGAATGTTTCTAAATCTAATAGTATCCCCTGCTTGCTTTATATCACCAGGGAAGAAATCACCAAAATCTAACTTTCCATGTCCATCTATAATTTCAAAACCATCACTATTAATTAAAGTTAGATTTACTGTTCTTAAAACTACTCCATTCTCTGCTTTAACTAACATTTTAAAATTTTCATTATAATCTATATTCTTGAATTTATTTACTATAAATCCCTGATTAGTATTAGAATATTTTAAAGTTGCTCCAAATTCGTCATTTTTCCATCCTGTATTCTCTAACTCTGTTCCTGTTCCACTATAAACCAAGCTATTCTTAGAATTATATATTTCTATTTTATTAGTTATATTAAACTCTACTACTTCATTTGGAGATGGAGTTATATTATTTTTAGGTGTTGTTATTTCGCTAATATCAAATTTCAAATTATAATTTTTATTAAAGATCTTAAATTCTACATTATCGAAAATAGTCCAGTTCATCTTATTTGGAACTCCTATTTTAACTAAACCTAAGTTAGTTCCTTCTATAGTTATATCTTGTTTATCAACTGCTCTACTTCTTTTCAAAGAATCCCAAGAAATAGTGGCTTCTGCTAGCATAGTTGAATCCTCTTCTGGTCTTAAATCATCAGTAACTCCATCTATGCCTTTTTCTAAACTAACTATATATTTATTATCTACTTCTTCAACCTTTGTATTCAAATTCTTTCTCACTACCTTAATAGATAATTGATCTTCTATAATTATTCCATTAGAAACAAAAATTACTGGAATAATTTTAGGAATCTCCATTCTTAAATTACTATAACTATCTTGATTTCCTAGTATTCTTAAATCAAAATCTCTTGTTCCTATTTGAAATTTAGCTAATTCTCCACCTAAGAATTCTGTTAAAGTATTTGAGACTTTTTTACTAGCGTAATCTAGAATTCCTTTAGAATCAACTGTACCTAAATTTTTATCATAATAAACTTCTCCATCTAAAGCTGGTATATTTATAATTACCTTATTTGTATGATTCTCATGTAAAATTTCTAATTCTATCTTCTTACTTGCATAATCCCATGACGTTATTCCTAAATCTATTCCATTTTTTGCTTTTGTTTCATCTGTAATATCAAAGTACAAATCTACTCCGTTAGTAATAATTTTTTTTTCTCCTAGAGGGTCAGTTGAACTAGATAAACTATATTTTCCAATATCTACACCATTAGCTTTTAAAGTAATGTGTTTAGACTTATGTTTATCATATTCAAATCCTTTAAATTGGCCACTTACTCCACTTAAATTTCCTGCAACCTGCTGTCCTTTAGCTCCAGAATAATTAGCAAATATAGTTTCTCCTATCAAATATCCTGCCTTTGGGGTTAAATCTCCAAACGAAGTTGGATAAAGTCTTAGGATTCCATACCAAGCTCCAGTACCATCCTCTCTCATAACTAGTGGATTTGTTAAATCTATTGTAGTTGTATAAGTAGTAGGTCCATTTGTTGGATTATTGATTGTTAAATTATGCTCATAGAAGATTTTCTTACTTCCTCCTTCTGTCTTTACAAAAGATATTAGTTTTGAAAGTTTCCCTGCTCCAGTACCATTTCTAGTAATAATAAATTGCTTTGTACTAGGATCTAATTTTATATTTACATTATCACCAAGAGCAATTCCTGAAGTTGTCATTCTATTCCAATCATAATCCTGATTATTAATTCTGAATTGATATTCTCCTGGTGTTACTAAATAATGGGTAATTACTTCTGAAGTCATCTTACTTCTTCCATCAATATTAATATCACTTAAATCAATAGTTTCATAAATCTCTGGAATTATTCTTACATTAGCCTCTTTTGCTTTTAATAAAATATGTCTGGCATAAGTATCTTTACTTGCGTCATTTTTCCAATGCCTAATCTCTACTATTACATCACTATTATTCTCTATTCTATTTATCTTACCTTGAACTATATCACTAAATACTTCTTCATTTATATTAAATGCAATTTGACCTACAAAAACCCACCCATAACTACTTCCTGGGTCAGTTGGAGCAGTAGCACTTGATATTTCAGGAGGCCAACTTAAGCCATATTTACTTAAATCTATGTCCTGAATATAAGTATCATTTGGATCTCCATAAATAAATCCAATAACACGACTTTTTAGAATTGCATTTCTTCCAGCACTACTACCTTCACCATAAATTATTAAATCATTATCATAATATAATTTATTATTATTTGTAGTTTTCACCATTGTATCATCTAAATAGAAATTAAATGATACATTATAATTTTCACTTATTTTATCTAAAGAAAAGTTATAGTTTCCACCATTTCCTATCCAATCATCATCTTCTGGAAAATTCCCTCCTTTATTTCTATTTACTCTTACTAAACTTCCAACAATAACATAATATTTTCCATTTTTCTTTATTACTTTAGCTTCCTTAATTGGAGAAAATTGAGTCTGCTCTGGTTTTTCTGTAATTGCTCTCCTATTTCTTCTTTTTAACTCTTCCATTAAATAGATATTTTTACTATCCTTAGAGTATCCTATAAATCTACCTTTCTCTTTAAATTCAATAAGGTCTCTCTTAAATCCCATAGCCTCATAATATTTATCAAAAGTGTAGGTAAATTCAAATGGGGTATTTCTATCTCTATTTTTATCTATTGAGTTATATTTATCTTCTATAGAATAAAATTTAATCTCACCTTTTCTCACTAGAAATTTTAATTCATCATCACCAGTAATCTCTACAACAAACTTTCCATCTTCACTCTTTCCATAGTATGATTTGACATTAATATTAGAATTTTTTTTAACTTCCCAAATTTTCGAAACATCCCCACTTAGCTTATCGACTACTCCTACATATAGGTTTGGATGTTTCTTTGCATCCTCAACTAAAATAAATCCCTCAAATTCACTGATATTAATATTGTTACTTGTAACATTCTCTGTCATCTTCTGAAGATTAGCTATAGTTTTTTTTCCATTTACTGTTGATATATCAGGAAAATTATCTATAGAATCAGTTACATAAAATATATTCTCTTTTCTCATTCTATTATCTACTTCTTTTTCCTCTGGAAAATATAGAAGTAGCTCTCCTGTAGGAAGTTCTATTCCTTCTATTTCCTTGGGAATTAACTTATTTACTATGATATTCATCTCTGCATGCTCTCTATTTTTAGGAGCTTCCACTGTTGTTACTTCTTTATCTGGATTATCTATAATCAATATATTTGGTGCTTGTGGTAATTCAGCAAAAGTAAAAGCTGAGCACGCTATTATTACTAATAGAATTAGATATTTTTTTAATCTTCCCATTTTTTCTCTACTCCTTCATATTATTTTTAGTAACTTCTTCCATTTTTTTTGCAAACTCTTCGTTACTCATCATAATTACTATTCCTTTATTTTCTTCAATTATCTCTACCATCTCATCTTTTATCCCTGCATAAAGATATGTTCCTATATAAAAACTTCCATCCAGTCTTAATATTTTATCATAAATTTCTTCTGTTGAAAATTCACTGCTCAAAAAAGCATATTTTCCTATTTCATTTGTTCCACCTATATATACATTTTTATCTAGTTGCTCAATATAGTCATAATCTTTTGTTAGTTTTCTATTACTCTCTAGGCTATAAATAGAATATTTTCCTCTTTTTTTACCTATAAATGTTATATCAATATTTTTTGATATCTCTTCATATTCATTTGGGATTAATATCTTTCCATAAAAATCCATTATTCCAAATAACCCCTCTTTTTCAAAAATTATTTTTTTCTCATCTATTGGGTATATATAATTTGCTTCTATCTCTTCACCCTTTTTTAAATCTGAAAGATAATATTTGTTATCCCTTTCTAAAATAACTCTTCTTTTTTCTCCTAAAATAATATTAGTATATTCATATGGTAATAATTCTTTTCCTGCTTCATCTATTATCCCATATTTCCCTTTCTTTACTACAGCTATTCCATCTATAAAATCACTTGCTTGTTCATACTCAAATGGAATAAGCAATTCTCCTTTTTCACTATAGAATCCAAATTTTCCTTCTTTTAGTACACGTATGGGAGTATCGTAATCTATCTCTCCTACTCCCATAAGCCCTTCTATTTCCAGTTCTTCTCCTACCCTATTTATAAATAAAAGAGAGAGCCCATGCTCCTTATAAACAAGATAAATATTTTTTAAATTTGTTTTTTCTAATTTTTCATTAAACTTTGAAACTATTCTACTTATTTTTTTCTCATACTCTTTTTCTTCTACCCATGTAATTCCTAAAATTAATATAAGAATAAAAAACAAGTATATTTTTATCCTACTTTCCCTTTTTTTCTTTTTTCTATTTCTAAATAACATCTTTTTCTCCAACATATCCTTTCATATTCAATTTAAATAAAGTCATTAATTTAACTTTTTTCTCTTTCTTTTTCCTTGGAACCTCTACTTCTTTTATAACTAACTTTGCTCTATACTCACCTTTAGAAATAGAACTAGGAGGTGTTATAGCAATTCTTATTTCATCTTCTTCTAATGGTTTTAGAGAGATACTTTGGGGATATATCTCTATCCATTGAGACATACTATTTTTTCCTACATTTTCTATATAAATCCTATATCTCCTCTCTTCATCTGTCCTATTATATAATTTAAAAATTTGTGTAGCTCCATTAGTTATATCTTTATCAAATTCAGTGGGATATATATTAATATACCCTAATGAAATTTTTGAAAATAAAATAACTAAAAATACTATTTTTTTCATTATTCACCTATTTTCTTATTATTAAAGTATCTCCAGCATAAATTAAATCTATATCCTTAATCTGTTTATTTTGCTTTTGTAACTTTATTACTATCTCCTTTAATTTTATATTTTGATCTAATATCTGAAATACAGAAACTCTATATTTTTTCGCTATTCCAGAAAGAGTTTCTCCCCATACTATTTTATGATATAAAGTTGTCTCTGGCTGTTTTACCTCAGATATTTTAATCTCTATCTTATTATTTTTTTCTGTTACTTCAGCTTTCAATTTAGGCAAATCCTTTCCATAGGTCATTACTGATATCAACGATAATATACATAAAATTTTTTTCATAAACTCCCCCCTATCTTATACTTCTGGTAACATAGTTGGTTTATCTTCTATTTCTGGAAGTATCACTGGTCTATTCTCTACATTCTCTACTTTATTAATAGGCTTTCCATATTGTTCAACTATGATTGGTACATAACCTATATATTCTCCTTGTAAATCCTCTCCATCTATAAACTGACTATTCAGTTTTCTTCTCTCTATTACAGCATAAATTTTCACTATTTTTTTATCTCTTGTCATTTTAAACTCTTTATCTGCATCTTCCATAATATACTTATCTATCTCTACCCAACGTTTTTTATTAGTCATAAGTCCTTTTTTAGGAAATTTAAATATAAATTTTTTATTTTTATCACTTTCTAAGTCATCAGAAAAGACTTCTATACTTCCCTGACCCACTACTATATCTCCAACAGCTTTAGTATTAACATTTTCAAAACGTATAGGTTCATGTATTCTCAATCTTAATTCGGCATATACTAAACTCCCAATTAAGAAAAAAGATAGTAATAATATCTTTTTCATACTCTCCTCCTCTTTAAAAAAGTTGTTGTAAATTTTTTGATATTTTAATTAGAAATTTACAACAACCCTTTTATCATTTTATTCTTCTCCTACTTCTACAGTTATATATACAGTTTTTTTATGTTTTCCCTCTTTTGAAATATTCTCTCCATAAATTTTGACATAGTTGTCTTTACTTATTTTTTCGTTAATATACTTCGGAGAGTGAATATAGGTATCTGCTTTTCCATCATTATCTATATCTATTATACTTTCACTATATTTTATAGAATAATAATTTTGTTTTTCAGGTTTTCTATTTAATTCTATATCAAAAGGAATCTCTTTTATTTGATTACCTATAATTGTAGTTTCTAAATCTATATCTGTAATTACTTCCAAAGGAATAAATACATCTACTCTAGCCTCCATCATTACTGTATATGTTCTTTCTAAGTATCTTAATTCATCTCCATCTATATCTTCTCCAGAAGTTTTTATTTCTGGAACCTTAAAATCATCATTTCCATTTTCAGGATTAGTTACTTCTGGAGGTAAAGGAATTGGTGGTTTAAAATCAGGTAGTTTATTTTCTGCTATTCCTACTATAAAAATACTTAGCATCATTAAAAATAATATCGCTTTTCTCATCATTATCTCCCTAATTTAGCTAATTTATTATCTGTCATCTGAACAGCTATATTTTTGTTACTAATTTTTAGCATAACTTGATTTACAGGATTGTCTTTAGAATATTGTAGTTCTATTTCTTCTCTAATATTCTTTAAATCATACTTAGTTCCTATATATGTAACTTCAATATAATAATCTTTTGGGAAAAGTCCACTTATATCAAATAATCCTTCATTATCTGGTAAGGCTGTTTCTATTACTTCACCATTTAAGTCTTTTAATTCGATTACAAGCTCACTATAAAATGCTTCTCTATCTTCTTCCAGCATATTTAGAGTTTCGTCTATTAATACATGTCCACTCAATGTTAACATTGGCTTAATCGGGATATAAGCATCTACTGTAGATGAAAATCTACTTCTTACTTTTAATATGTTATCTCCTATAGTAAATGATGGTTTTTTAATGGTAGTTTTCATATCATATATATTATTATTGCTTATTCCATAGAACATTCCTTCTCCATTTTCATCTGTTACTATCTTATCATTCCCTATTTTTACCTCTACTCCTGATACTCTTTCTTCTCCTTCATCCCAGATATTATTATTATTTTTGTCTACAAAAGTAACTACTCTTACTCTTGAACTATCCATACTATCTATTTTTTTCATTGGATTTTTCAAATCAACTACTCTATCTATACCTATTCTATGGTTTCTAGCTCCATCATCAGTTAAAGTATTATCAATTTTTAGCCAATCATCAAGTTTAACTGAGATACTAAAAGTTACTCTCTCTTTGTCTTTATTAGAATAAGCTAATTCTGTTGAAAAATCTATAAAACCTTTATAGTTATTATTATATATACTTAATTTTGTCTCATATTCTTTTCCATCTTTAGTCCAAGTATTTTCTAGTCTTCCAGTTAAAGATTGCCAACCACTATAATAAATACTAGCTCTATATTCATTATTTCTATTATCTTCTATATCTTGTGATGTTCCAGCAGAGAATAAAAATTTATTCCAAGAGTAATCTGCATCTGCTGTAAATACTTTCTTCATATGATCATCTTTAGTTACTCTATATTCTGTTTTTTCCCATTCATACCCTAAATTTAAATGTTTAAAAATATCATATTTTAAATCAACTTTATCTCTTTTTTCCTCTTCATAAAACTTTCCATACTTCTCTTTTTCATAAATAAACTTCCATTTACCATAGTTAAATTGGTTCAAGTATTTATGTTTAAATCTATCACTCATAGACAACCTTTTATCAAATCCATCTCTAGTCATTATGACATCTGTATTGTCAAGAGTCTTCTCTCCACTAAGGTTAAATGTATAAGAGAGTCCATTATATGTTCCTCCATATACTATTTCTCCTGTGATATCATTGACATGCTCTATCTTACTTCCTCTTTCAGAATTGATTTCCTCTATCTTTCTTCCATAACCTAACCCTAATGTTAATTTATCACTGATACCATAAAAGAATTTTGCATCTGTTTCATATTTATCATACTGTTTTCTTTCATTGATACCCACTCTATATTCTATTTCACCTTTTTTCTGTAAGAAATAATCTTTTACAGTTTTTATCTCTCTTTCTACAATCTTTCCATCTGGCTCATAAACTTTCAATGTATATGTTCTATCTGTCCTAATCAATGGATTAGAAAACTCTACTATACCATTGATATCATCTTGAATATCAATAGGTGTTCCCATATATATTAATTCTGCTCTACTTCCTATTGGTACTCTTTCACTAATAACTATTTCTCCACCAGCATCTTCATAAAAACTTCTATCTTTATAAAATTCTAAGCCCCACTCTCTACTTTTTTCATACTTTCTATTTTCTATATCAAGGTTATGCCCTTTCCAAATATTAGCATACTCTAACCTTACTGTATTTAACTCTTTCTCCTTTAAATCATAATCTGCAGTTATCTCTCCATACAACAATCCACCCTGATAACTTAATGTTCCATCCCAATCACTATCATAGCTACTTTCTCCAGCTTTTTTATCAAAACTTTTTCCTAGTTGAATTCTTGTATACCCCAAATCAAACAGCTTTCTTTCAGAAGAAAAAATTAGTTCATTTTCTTTTTCCTTTCTTAATAATTTTTCTCTATTTATATCTACTAACTGCATTATCTCCTTTGGCGTATCAAAAGATAAATACATTCTTATTTTTAAGGCTTTTTTATCTATCTCTGTCTCACTTAAAAAAACTTCCTTAAATTTACCCTCTTCTAAATAAATTTCATTACCTTCGTAGAATCCATCTTTCATTAAATCTATTTTTTCTTCTCTCAATGCAGAACCTAAATATACAATTATATTTTTTTTCTCTAATTTATAATTAGCAAAACCAATATATTCAAAAAACTCTTTTAACGGAAAATAAAGTTTCCCTTCTTTTTCTATAACCCTATACATTTTTGAGACTAACTTTGAATTAATACTTAAATCATAAAGTCCTTCTCTATTTTCTTCCTCTCCTGTTATCTCTCTTTTTAATATTTGATAATCTTCCTCTGTAATTATCTTTTGTTCTCTCAGGTCGTTTAATTCTTTTAGCCTAAACTCTTCATCCTGTGAAAAGAGAGGATAACTACTTAATAATAGCACTAAAAATGTAATTAATTTATTTTTCAATTTCTCCCCTCCATTTTTGTAAAATAGGGAGAGTTTCCTCTCCCTATAATTTATTTTAAATATGAAATTGAACATTACTTATGTAATTAATTTTTATTTTCACAACTTTTTTATAATGAGATATTTATTTATATAAGCTTTGAGATTTTATCTAATGTTTATCAATTATTTTCCAGCATTTTGATTTGATAAATCTACTACTAACTTAACTGAAGTATCTGAGAATGTTCCTATCTCTTGTGTTCTTTCAGCAGTTGCAGTTACTGCTAATAATCCATTATATTTATATTTAGCTGTATCTAACTCTCCAGTTAAAGTATATGTTATCTCAGTACCAGCCGCTGTTCCTGAAACTCCAGTACTTTCATATGTTCCACCATTTGCTAATGTCTCATCTGCTCCGTGTTTTAAAGCTACTTTTAAAGTTCCATCAATCTCATATGGTTGTAAATTATCTGCTGCTCCTTTCATTACTCTAACATCAAACTCTCCATTAGCTGTAGCTTTCTCTTTTGAACCTTTCCATAAGTTAGGCATTTTAAATGCAAATCCTGTACCATCTGCTGATTGAGAAGATTTTATATCTACTACTAATGATAATTGTGCTGGGTCAAAAACCTCTCCTGTTACTTCTACTGGAATATTAGCCGTTGCATTCCCATTTACTACTGGCTCAATAACTCTGTTTGCTTGTCCATAAGCCATCGCTCCTACTAACATCATTGCTCCTAATACATACTTTTTCATTAACTTTTCCTCCTTTAATTTTATTTTGTTGAAAAAATGTATTTATATATAAACTCTTTTAAGAGATTATACCTATTTTAATTTTCTTTTATATCTATTTCTTTCAATACCTCTCTTACATAAGATGGCGTTCTATACAACACTATCTTCTTTAACTCTTTTTCACTTTTTATGTTTTTAAACTTCATAACTATCTCTTTTCCTTGTTCATTAGCTTTTATCTCACCGATATAATCTGCCCCTACGAAAAAGTCATTTTTTAAATAAGCTTCTGCTCCCATCTCTATTCCAGCGTGACTACTATTTTTTATAAGAGCTTTTACAATTATTCCTCCATCTTTACCATCTTTAGTTTTTTCAGCTTTACCTATTCTTATATTTTCTAAACTTAAAGCTTTTGAAAAATCTATCTCTCCTACATAACCTTTCATCTCAACTACTGGAGCTATACTTACATTACTCGTTCCTGCTATCGCACCTTCTTTAGCTTTTGCCAAAGTAGGGATAGTTACTGGAATGAATTGTAATTTAAAGAAGTATTCTTTTTTAGGAAGTTCATTTGGTGCATTAGCAAAAACTTTTACTATCCCTTTTTCTTTTGGCTCTAGCGTAATTACTTTCGGATATATTTGAATGTATTCACTAGCATTATTCTTTTCACTTGGTAAGACCTTTACTCTATATCTTTGTTTCATTTTTGTGTCATTTATCAGATAAAACTCTCTATATCCTCCCTCTTTTCCATCCATACGTTGATTAAAATGTATCCCATCAAGTCTAAAAGCATATCCTATATAATTAAACATTAAAAACATTATTAAAATATTAAATATTTTTTTCATTACCTCTATACTCCTTTATTTCTTATTTTTGATCTATCATTATTAAAAACTTTTATTTATACTTAAATTTGCACAAAAACGAACTTTTATTACTAAATTTTCATAATAAAACTCTAATAATATTAATACTTTTCTTTTATTGGACACAAAAAAAACTTACTCTTTTCAAAAAAATAATTGACAAGATAGAAAGAGTATAGTATTATATAAATGAAAGGTGAGCGACAGCGTTAAGAATTCTAAGTTCGCCTTTGTGCAAAAATGCGTATAAAAAAAGATGATAAGTTATCTTGCTAGGACGCCTTATCATCTCTTTTCCATAAGAATTATTTAGTTTTTACTAGATAGTTCTTATTTTTTTTCTAATATTAATACCAAACTTTTAGAAAATATTCTCAATCTTCCTTTCATTTTCCTCCCTAAAATTTCCTTATTATCAATCATATCATAAATTGTCGTAATGTGTCGTTTTAAATATTTGGACACATCTAGTGGAGTTGACCATGGACCCAGTCTTTTTTCAATCTCTTGTGCTAATAATTCATCTTCTTCTGATAAATTTTTTAGTTTTGTTAAGATGTACGTTTCTGTATTCATTATTATCTCCTCCCTATATAAGTTTGTCTTGCTTTAATGATACCACATTTTTTAAAAAAGGGAGAAATTACTTAAGTGAGTTTTGCTCTACACTTCAAGTAATTTCTCCCTACCATACTAGTTACTCTTTATTTCTTAAAAATTTACACTCCTTCTGGATGTTCTGATATATAAGTTTCCAATGCTACTAGTATCTCCTTGTTCTCTGCTATTGTTACCAATGAACTTTGATATCCCTTTAGCTCTTTTTCTGCTGCTGCTTGCCACTCCTCATATGTTTCATAAGGACTTTCCTCTGCCATAGGTTCTGAGGCTTCTTTTAACTCTGCTATATGTTTTATCACCGCTGTCATATCAAATATATTTGCTTCTATTGCTTTCTCTCTTTTTATAGAATTTTTTAAACTCTCAATCTCCTTTTGAACTGTTGTTACTACTGACATACTACATTCCTCCTTTAATTTTTTAATTTT
>OGJY01000721.1_pt1 | contig 44550 bp, 23 predicted proteins | sample 1572231 | NCBI WGS metagenome assembly OGJY01 (sample SAMEA2582121, study PRJEB24529) | metagenome | biome: Human gut stool | place: China | collected 2011
TAGAAAACTTTTTGTTCATAATCAATAAATTTAATATTAATAATAGTGTTATAAAAACCTGTTCACAGCCTATTCCCGATAGGCCAGCTAGTAGTAATGACTAGCTAAAACGTTCCTTTTTTCTAGTCATTTTTTACGGGGCGCTCTGATTTCATACCGGAAAGAGAGAATTTCGTACTTAATTCGCTATCGTGTTGATAAGAAAGAATATAGAAAAGGAAAAAATCTTGTGGAAGCTATTGCCAGTTCAAAAGAATGTAGTAATTTTGATGACTAGAAAAAAGGAACGATTTTTCTAGTCAGTCGTTTTTCCCACCCTAAGCGTTATAAATCAATAGACATATAGTCATTTTGACGGCCTGCCCCGGAAGGTAGGAATATAGTGCCTTATATATAATGTACACACGCGTACATTATATTATTAGTTACCTAGACGAAAAAAAGCAAGGTTTTTGCAGAAACAATTGTTAATAGAGCTAAAATGGGCTATATTTACCCTTGTTAAGGACTTTCCGAAGGCGCTTCTGTTTCATCTTCCACATCATTTTATTAGCATATATTGTGTTACTGCAATGGCATATATTATGTCACCACAGTATCATATATTGTGATACTACAGTACCACATATTATGACAATGAAATTTCATAATATATGAGAATACAGTATCATAATATATGAGAATGGCGGCATCTCCCAGGGAAATGTCGCCATTCTCATAACAAACTGTAAATCAATGCTTATCCGAGATCGTAATACTCCTGGTACTCGTCATACCGGGGTTCGGTAGAAATGCCGTGGGCAAGAAAGAGTTTTTTGATATAGGCCTGCTCTTTCGGTCTGATCAGGCGTCGCTTCTGTTTACAACGGTAATAGGTGCTGCGTCCCAGGTGGGCTATGATCTGCGATTTGATTGCCTCCGCTTTTCGCAGGGGTAGGTCATCGTACAGCCAGGTGATACCTTTGGCAAACTTTTGGGGTTCATCCAGTACAAAGAACGGGCACTCTTTATCACCGAGCGCATCGAGGTAACCCGGGTTAAGAATATATATTCCCCCACGATCCTTCGGGACATGGAGAGCCATCTGGCGGCGTAAACATTTGTCACCATGCGGACATTGCTCGCGGAAGCAATTGGCAAAAGAAGCAGGAAAATCGTTATAGTTGAAATCTGGTTTCATAATGCGTATAAGTTTATTGGTTGCTTATAGGACAAAGATACCTATTTATATGCGCTACTGCACTAAATAATTCCGGAATTTATCATTATCTTCGCCATCAAATAGTGTAAAAGCCATGAGAAAACTGATCATACTTTTCGTCTTCCTGAACACCCTGTCTTACGCTTTCCCTATCTACTTTAAGCATATCGGGACAAAAGAGGGGCTCTCGCAATTATCGGTCATGTCTATTTACCAGGACGAGCTGGGGCGGATGTGGTTCGGGACGGAAGAAGGATTAAGCGTTTTCGATGGTGTCCATGTGACCGCATACAAGCCGACATTGGCCAATGGAGACGGGAAAGAATTTCCGGTAGGAAACAGTATCGACTTTATCACCGGAGATAACCGGGGGAATATTTATTTCAACTCCGACAACTCGCTGGTGCGGTACAATCTTCATACCCAGCAGTTCTCCAGTCTGAAAAGATCGAGGGTCAATGCAGTAGCTTTCGGAGGCGGGCTACTTTGGGTAGGTGTAGGCGACTCTATCTTTACCCGCGACAATGAAACAGAGGAACTACAATTCCGTTTCAAGCTCGAATACACCTATCAGCATGCCACCTGCATCACGGTCGACAGCCAAAAACGCTGCTGGATCGGGACGAACAGCGGATTATATATGCAGGAAGGCGACAAGCCCCTCACCTGCATCATTCCGAATGAAGATATCTACTCCTTGTTTGAAGACTCACAGAAAAACCTTTGGATCTCGGCGCGTATGAACGGGCTTTACAAAAGAGAACCGTCCGGGCATTTCAAACGTTTCCGCTATGATGCGCAGAAACCGGATAATATATCCAGCAACCAGGTAAGAGGTATCGTTGAAGATAATTTCGGGAACCTATGGATCGGAACATTCACAGGGCTTAATAAATACAATCCGTATGACGACAGTTTCCAGGTCTATACCAGCGACCTTCTTCCCGGAAGCCTGAATCATTCGTCCGTATTCCCTGTTTATAAAGACCATCAGGGAAGTATCTGGCTGGGGACTTATTACGGCGGGGTACATTACTTCAATCCGGAGATGGACTTGTTTACCGTCTACACGGCAAATGCATCGAGGAAGGACTGCCTCAGTTTCCCTTTTGTCGGCCACATGGTAGAAGATAAAGACAGTAATATCTGGATCTGCACTGAAGGGGGCGGCCTCAACCTATTCGACAGGAAAACGAAGACTTTCTCCTATTTCATGGCCGATCCGAATAAAAACTCCATCGCCCATAATAACCTGAAAGACATTGCTTACAGCGAAAAGCGCAATAAACTGTACATCGGGACGCATACCGGGGGATTATCCATCTTCGACCTTTCCCGGAAACGGTTCCGCAATCCTTATTTCGAAGACCCGTCGTATGCGGTAAAGGCGGGCGACCGGATCAACCAGATGCGTATCTGGAAAGACAAGTACCTGGTATTCATGACTCAATGGGGCAATGCAATGATGGATCTCGACACCGAGCAGATACGCCCGATATTCAGCAGCGGAAAGTCTTATGGGAACCATTGTTTCCTGATAGACTCGCAAGATTATATCTGGATCACTACCGGATACACGCTTTACAGAATCAAGATGAACAACGAGCAAGACCAGCGCGTGTTCCGTTGTGGCCAGGACGGGCTCGGCAAACAACCGATATCTTCTATTTTTGAAGACAAGGAAGGACGTATATTCCTCGGTACACAAGGGTCGGGTTTATACAAATTCGAGAAAAAGAATAATACATTCAAAGGGTACACGACCGACAACAGCCTGATACTAAGCGATTATTGCTATGATATAAAAGAGTCGACGCAAGGTTACCTGATCATTTCCGGAGACAAAGGGCTCTCTTTCTTCGATCCTGTGCAGGAGCAGTTTAAGGTGGTGGAGCTGGGAACGGCTCTTCCTGTGTCGGGTATCAATAAAGGGTGCGGCCTGCTGGTTTGCAGGAACGGCGAGATATTCGTAGGCGGCATAGACGGGGTCAGCACGTTCTTCGAGCAGGATTTGTTTCGCCCGGCCAAAGATTACCGGCTATACTTCTCCGATCTGTATATCAACAACGAGATAGTACAGCCGGGCGACCGGACACATATATTGTCCGAAGCCTTGCCCTACACCCCTGAAATAGACCTGAACCATAACCAGAACAACCTGATCGTGACTTTCAACTCGAACAACTATATCAACACATTGAAAGAGACGGCCTACGAATATATGTTGGAAGGCTTCGACGACAAATGGATCAGCAATAGCGATAACAGCATCCAATACACCAACCTCAACCCCGGAAAATATACGCTGACCGTACGCGAAAAGCAATATGATCCCAAGGTGGAACCGCAAACGATCCGGATGGGCATCGTTATCCATTCGCCGTTCTACGCCACTCCGCTGTTCTACCTGTTGTATGTATTGGTTGGCGGCGGACTGATCTACGGTTTCTTCCGTTTCAAACAATCGCAGTTGCTCCTCCGTACCTCGCTGGAGTTCGAACGGAAGGAAAAAGACAGGATCGAAGAGTTGAACCAGGCGAAATTGCAGTTCTTCTCCAATATCTCACATGAGTTCCGGACACCGCTTACACTGATCATATCGCAAATCGAATTGTTATTGCAAAGCAGTTCGCTGGCACCATCCACCTACAACAAGCTATTGAAGATATACAGGAACACACACAACATGCGGACACTGATCAGCGAGTTGCTCGACTTCCGCAAACTGGAGCAAGGCCATGTGAAACTGAAAGTATGCGAACAGAATATCATCCCGTTCCTGAAGGAGATCTATCTGTCTTTCTATGAATATGCATCCGGCCGTTCAGTGACGTATCATTTCAGTACACAGCAGGAAGATATCAGGTGCTGGTTCGATCCTAAGCAGATGCAGAAGGTCTTCTACAACCTGCTGTCGAACGCATTCAAATATTCGAAGCCGGGTGCCGACATCGAAATGGTGGTCGAGGAAGACGAACAAACGATCATTGTCAAAATCATCGACAACGGGATCGGTATCAGCAAAGAGGATATCGACAAGATATTCGACCGTTTTTACCAGGCGGGCAACAACGCTCCGGGTCTGTCACAACCCAGCACGGGCATCGGTCTCTCACTGACCAAAAGTATCGTGGAACTGCATCACGGTAAAATACAGGTGGAAAGCACGCCGGGATACGGAAGTATATTCATCGTCCGCCTACCCAAAGGCCGGGCGCACTTCAAGGAGGATGAATGCAAGTTCGTCGAGCCGGAGAATGAAATGATACGCAACGAAATACAGCCGGAGACAATTATGAACGACCTTCCTGAAGAGACTTCCGAACTGTCACTGGCCGAAACCAGTGCCACTTATACCGTCCTGCTGGTCGACGATAACGAAGAATTGCTTCAGATACTGAACTCGCTATTCTCTCCGGTCTACAACGTCCTGCTGGCGCGGAACGGCAAAGAGGGATTGGAAAAGGCGAGAAGCGAGAAGCCGGATATTATCGTTAGCGACATTATGATGCCGGAAATGTCGGGGACGGAAATGTGCCTGAAGATCAAGAACGACTTCGATATCTGCCATATTCCGGTGATCCTGCTCACGGCACTCGGTTCTGCAGAGCAAAGTATAGAAGGGTTGCAACGTGGTGCGGACGATTATATCAGTAAGCCTTTCAATGCGAAGGTGTTGCTTGCCCGTTGCAACAACCTGGTACGCAACCGCATCATCCTGCAAAAGAAGTTCAACGAGCAGAGGGACTTCGATACACAATCGCTGGCCAGTAACCCGATCGACCAGAAATTCATGGATACAGTCAACCGGATCATCGAGGAGAACCTCAACAATATGGAGTTCGATATGAATACGCTGGCTAAAGAATTAGGACTGAGCCGCAGCTCGCTGTACGCCAAATTCAAAGCGCTGACCGGAATGACCCCGAATGACTTCGTCCTCAACTGCAAACTGAAACGGGCGGCCACCCTGTTAATAAGCCGCCAGGATCTCCAAATTGCAGAGATCTCCGATTTGCTGGGCTTCGGCTCTCCCCGTTACTTCACCCGCTGCTTCAAGGCGCAGTTCGATACGACACCGGTGGAATACAGGAAAAAGCAGACACACGATAACGGATAGGCACCGAAAAAAAATGGACAGGCACCGCTTCAACGACGAGTGCCTGTCCATTTCCTGTCAGATAGTTATCTGTTTATTTCCCTTCTATCTCCTTTTTACGTTTCAATGCTTCCATAAAATAGTAGTCGGCATAGTTCAGCGGAACATCTATTTCCGAGTTATGCGGGATACTGCCTACCGAGTGCATCAACAGGAAGTTTCCGTTTGTACCCAGGGCGGCACGGTAAGCTGGGGAAGCCAACGAAGTCATTATACTGTCGGCATAAGCCTTATAATCAGCGGGATTCTCTACATCCAGCGTGCTGATCTCATATAAGGCAGCAGCGATACAGGAAGCAGTCGAGGCATCGCGGGGTTCGTTCGGAATATTCGGGGCATCCATATCCCAGTAAGGAATAAGGTCGGCCGGCATAGCCTTATGATTCTTCATAAAATTGAATGTTTTCAATGCCTGATCCAGATATTTGCGATCGCCGGTCTCACGATAACAAACGACAAAGCCGTAGATAGCCCAAGCCTGCCCGCGGCTCCAGGCCGACTCGTGCGCATAGCCCTGTGCCGTGTGGCGGTGACGTACAGAACCGTCTTTCAGGTCATAATCGATCACATGGTAACAGCTACCGTCCGGACGGAAATGTTCCTGCAACGTACGGTCGGCATGAGCGATAGCTATTTTATAGAAAGAAGAGTCGCCGGACAAGCGGGTTGCTTCGAACATCAGCTCCAGGTTCATCATATTGTCGATGATCACCGGACATTCCCAGCCACGCTCCGACTGCCATCCGCGATCCACATTCCACGACTGGATCACCTGCGGAGCTTCACGGAAGCGGGTAGACAATGATTTAGCGGCCTGCACCATCACATCTTTATAAGAAGGATCGGCTGTCAGGCGCAACCCGTTACCGAAACTGCAATTGATGATAAAGCCGATATCATGGTGCCAGGTAAGGTTCTTGGCCTCTTCTATCGCCCAGGTATATTTCTGTGCCAGCGGAAGCAGAGCCGTATCGCCGCTCAGTTCATACAGATACCATACGGAACCGGGGAAGAAACCGCTGCGCCAATCGGCCGGGCCACAGTAATACACGGAACCGTCGGTCTTCAATGTCACCGGGTTCATGAATTTACCACTGGCTTCGATAACTTCTATTTCTTTTCCGATCTGGGCACGGGCGAAATCGACATTCTCGTCAACAAAGCTTTTTTCTACAGTTTTAGGTGTTCCCCCGCAAGAGATCAGGAATGCGGAGAAAGCTAAAGCGATCCAATTTTTCATTCTTTTCTATTTATTGATTTGTTTGATTGTGTACACATACGTTCCGGACAGGGCCTTTTTCTTTGCTGTCAGAGAAAGGCGGTATATCTCTTTTCCCCATACATTAGACAGACGCGGATCGTCCAGCGCAATTGTCTCGATAGAGGGTGTAAAACTATTTTTATCATATTGGAGGTTTACCTTCTCACCGTTCACTTCGATGGAGACAATGCCTGGCGTTGCTATATCCACGTTGCCCCAGGTCAGGAAATTAATGCGGTTGAAGTCTTTCAGTTCATCCAGAGAGAACGAGTCTTTGATCTTCAGTTCTCCCTTATTCAGGACATAGGAGCGAACCCATTTCTTTACCCCAGCTTCTTCCGGATAGGCCGTAGCAATATTGGCGGAAAACATACTGCTCTTCGGATGGAAAGATACGTCTGTTGCCTTATATTGCGCCCCGAACGCTTGTGGGACACCGTTTATCATCGGCAGGTTATGGTAATTACTCTGCATCGTCCAGATCGTATACCGCTCGTTACTGAAGGTCTGGCGGGTATAAGTGCCTACACCGGCATCGATAATAATTGGGGTCGTATGCTGATAGAGCGAGAAAGTTCCGGCATCGTTATGGTTATGACTTTCGTTGTTATAGCCGCCTTTTGCCGCAAAGAAAAGGCCGGACTTATTGGCCATATAGCAGAACTCGGTTTCAGGATACCAGGTATAAGCAGGCGACTCGTAGACGGGTGCAACCTCTTTCATTTCTTCCGCATAGAGAAGGCTTTGTAACGTACGGAAGATATCTCTGCCGGAAGAAGGAGCCTTCTGCCCCGACAGGCTATTCAGGTAGGCTGCATACTGCATCATCACCTCGCTGCCTACCGCTTTTCCGTAACGGAAGATAATCTGTGCATCTCCTCCCCCTTTCGCGGAAGCATCTGCAAAGTTTACGACCCAACCGTTCCCTACGTACGAACGGGCGATGTATTCACCCATGTTCCTGATTATCGGCTGGTCAAAGAGGCTTACTTTCCCCCCGGTTCCATCGTAGAGCAACTGGAGATAGTCGTACATCTTCCCGGCGGCATGTCCCCAGTAGGAAGGGCCTTCTTCGCAGGCTCCGTCGGAATGGGTGTAGTTGATGAATTTATCGACGGAGGTCATCGTACGGTAAACGGCTTTCGCCAGTTTTTCCTTATCATTCTCCAACAACAGGAAGCATTGCAGCACATTGAAATTGCACCAGGGGTTCCAGTTATTCACCAACATACCCGGTTTATAGTTGAAGGCCATCCACCAGAAGCGGTCTTCGTTCATATAAGTATCGAGAATCCGATCCTGCAACTCATGGCGCAGACGTTCGGAGATAACGGGATTTACCTTATCGAATTCGGAATGGAAGAAATAGTATGTCCATGAAAGCAGCGATCCCAGGTCGCCGGCTGTCAAGTCGATCACATGTTCTTTATAATCGGGCAAGGAGCGTGTAGAGCGTTGCGCACTCAAATGGGCGGATAACGCCCAGGAAGTCATTTCGCAGGATTGATACACCCCATTGATCAACTGGTCGATAAAGCGCCCTTTTCCCTCGGCCAGTTCCGCCATCAGCAAGTCGGCAATAGCGGTATTATTACTGCCGAACGGATCTTCCATGATCCGGCGGTTGCCACTACGTTCATATTCGATATAATCGGTTGCCTTTACGACTTTCCATTCGTAGCCGAGCTGTTTCTCGCCTTGTTTGATATAGGCATCTTTGTATTCACCCAGAAATTTATCCCATCCGGCACGGTCGGTATAATCTGGGTATAAAACCCACTCTTGATTTACAAGCAATTCAGACTCCAGCTTCGCTAAATCAACTGTTTGCTGTAATAAATTACGTTCTACATAGGCATACAAAGGAGATATAGCCCACAATATCAGACAGAATAAGATCAAACATTTACGTGTTTTCATAGGTATTACATTTATCATTGCAGTAGACAAAAGTAGAAACTAAGTAGATAAATAGAAGGATTATTTATCCAATTCATGTGCCCTTATTGTCCAAAAGCGCTAATTTTAACACGTTTAAGAATGGCAATAGTTCTCCAAGAACTACGACGAACTTCTGCAAATATAGATGTTAATATTCTTAACCAGTGTATAATTTTATCCAATTAATAGACACTAATTGTCCAAACCCATTCAGCAATTATAGCTATACCATTAATTATCAAAAGAATAGAACATTGGTCGAGTTAGACTTTTTATCAATGATTTTAAACGAATATATGACCATCCATTTCATTCTCTCGTTGCTGCTGAGCAGATCAAGGCCGTCCATTCCTATTCTATTTGCCAAGAATCGCTCCGATCTTTGTTGTCTATTTAATATTTTGCATTGGATAAAATACTCATTTGTACTACATTAATCCATCTTAACTATCCATCACTCCGTCTACACCTAAATTTCAAAGCCTGCAAAACTAATATTTAAAAACATTATAGTTCTTGGAGAACTATGTTCATCCTACATTAATAAGTAGGAAGTTAATCAAGAATCTGTATACGAAAAATCTATTCATTAATTATTAACTAAATCTGGTGTTATTATGACAAAGGATTTTAATCGTTTTTATCTATCTAAGATGTTCATAGGGACTACCATGTTCCTGACATCTATTGGGATGGCAAGTGCCAATCCGATAAATCCGGGAATCGGAATTCCTTCCCCCGATGCAACTATCGCTTCACCACAACAAGCGAAGAAAACAGTGACCGGAACAGTTAATGACACTTTTGGCCCGATTACCGGTGCTAATATAGTCGAAAAAGGAACAACCAACGGAACAATTACCGACATGAACGGTAGCTTCAAATTAGATGTTTCTCCCAATGCTGTTTTGGTTATTTCCTTTATTGGCTATACGGAACAACAAATTCCGGTACAAAATCGAACCTCATTTACTATTCAGCTCAAAGAAGACTCACAGGCTTTGGATGAAGTTGTAGTCGTTGGTTATGGTACACAAAAGAAAGTGAACCTGACAGGGTCTGTCTCTTCTATTAATGTAAGTGAACTAACAGAAAGCCGACCGATCACAAACGTATCACAGGCTTTGGCTGGTATGGCAGCCGGTGTACAGGTAGCCTCTTCCAGTAACCAGCCGGGTAACGACAATGCCGATATCAAAGTCCGTGGACAGGGGACATTAAACACTTCCTCTCCTTTGATCATTATTGATGGTGTTGAATCTAACATCAACTCTGTAAATCCTCAGGATATCGAGTCTATGTCGGTATTGAAAGATGCAGCCTCAGCATCCATCTACGGGTCACGTGCAGCAAACGGAGTAATCCTGATCACGACAAAACAAGGTAAAGCTGGCTCACTCAAACTCGAATACAACGGATATGTCTCTTTCCAGTCTATCCGCAAAACATTAACCCCGGTTTCCAACTATGCTGATTATATGGAGTTGGTAAACGAAGGGTATAATAATTCTAATTTATTGCCCAAGTTTAGCCAGACAAGTATCGATACCTGGAGAAACGATGCCGGAAAAAACCCGCTGCTTTATCCGAATACAGACTGGATAGATGAAACATTCCAACCTTCTACCGCCAACAATCATGTTGTATCGATGAACGGAGGTAGCGAGAAAATACGTTTCTATGCATCTTTTGGTTATAGTGATAACCCGGGTGTGGTTGAAAATGCCGGATACAAAAAGTATAACGGACGTGTAAACGTCGAAGCAAACATAAAACCCTGGTTAAAACTGGGAGCCCAGGTTAGCGGCTATGTGGCAGATATGGGACCTTCTGCCAAATACACAAACGACAAAGGAGTCACTACTGTATTGGACGATTTGTTCACATATGCATCAGCTACTACTCCGGGTATGGTGTTTCGTGCCCCGGATGGTCGTTACGGCGTACCCAACAATCCGGAAGATGACGGTCAGTGCTCTGTCAATAACCCGCTTGCCCGCTTGAATCGCGTAGAAGGAAACTTCAGAAGAAATAATTTGCGCAGCCGTTTCGTCGGAACATTAACACCGTTCAAGGGCTTCACCGCTACTGCTTCTTATTCTTATGAGATGACAGACGAAATGCGTGAGACAAAACCGGTATTTCTGGATCAGTGGAATTTCCAGACAGAAACAATTGGCTACACCAACGCAGGTAAAACAAATGTTTACAATTATGACGGCAAGGTTGAAAGGTATTTCGGTGATATCGTACTTCGTTACAATAACAAATTTGTAAACAATCGTCTCGACTTCAATATAATGGCAGGTGCCAGCCAGGAACTATATCGTGAAAAGAATTTCGATGCCCGGAAATACGACCTGATCGACCTGGGATTAAGCTCGATCAATGCAGCCACCGGCGATGCCACCGCTTCCGGAAAAAGTTCGGAATGGGCTATGCGCTCTTTCTTCGGACGATTGAATCTGGGTTGGGATGATAAATATCTAGTTGAATTCAACCTACGTTCGGACGGTTCCTCCCGTTTCCTTTCAAATAACCGCTGGGGATATTTCCCTTCCGGTTCTGCCGCCTGGCGTATTGATCAGGAAGAATTCATGGAAGGCATAGTCAGCAAGGGGTTAAGCAACCTGAAATTACGTGTATCCTACGGTGAACTGGGTAACAATGCTGTTGGAAATTATGATGCACTATCCTTGTATGCAAACAAAGATAAAGACGGAAAAATATTGAGTTATGTATTAAACAATGGGCTGGCCATGGGACTTGCACAAGCCGCTATCGCCAATCCAGACTTAACATGGGAGAGTACGAAAGTTGCGGATGTTGGTATCGACTTCGGTGTGCTAAATAACCGTCTCACCGGTACGATCGATTATTTCAACAAGAAGACAACGGATATCCTGATCAATTTGCCTGCACCGGATGTACATGGTATCACTTCTATTCCGAAGGTAAACAGTGCAACGGTAACCAATCAGGGTGTTGAAATGACTCTGGGATGGCAAGATAAGATCAACGATTTCTCTTACTCGATAAATGGCAACTTCACTTATGTGAAAAATATAGTAAACAAGTTCAAAGGTACTGACGAAGGCGGTAAATCAATTGATGGCGCCAACCTGATATGGGAAGGCCATTCCATCAATTCGCAATATCTGTTACGTGTAGACCGGATTATACAAACAGACGAAGACCTGGCATTAGTTCAGCAAATGATTGATAATGCACCTGTTGGTACTGATGGCAAGAAGGTCAATCCATTCGCTGCCTTCGGTACACCTCAAAAAGGAGACTTGCTCTACAAGGATATCAACAACGACGGTATTATCGATAATACAGACAAAGAAATAGTAAGCGATGGTCCCAACCCCAAATATTTGTTTGGTTTGAATTTAGCTGCATCATGGAAAGGGATCGATTTATCAGTTTTACTTCAGGGATCGGCCGGAGCCAAGGTATACTGGCAGAATGCTGTTTGTAATACACCTACCGTACGTTACGGTTATCAGATCAGTAAGGAAGTTGCCGACGGCAGATGGTATGAAGGAAGAACAGATGCAACCTATCCGCGCTTACTGGAGTATAGTTCCAAACTGAATACCCAGCAAAGTGATTTCTATTTGCAGAACATGAATTATCTGAAAATTCGCAATATTCAGTTAGGTTATACATTACCTAAAGTTTGGCTGGATAAGATTCAACTGGAACGTATTCGCATTTACGGAAGTTTGGAGAACTTCTTTACATTCACCAAATACAAAGGCTTCGACCCGGAAGTGAGCGGATTGAAATACCCGTCAATGAAACAGGCGGTAATTGGTCTTAATGTAACCTTTTAAATAGTATAAATCATGAATAGATACAAAATATTTTCAATATTCGCAGCCTCTCTTTTGTTGTTTAGCGGCTGTTATGATCTGGACAGATATCCGACAGATAAACTAAGTTCAGGTACATTCTTCAAAACACAGGCACACGCAGATCAGGCCATGATGGGGGTTTATAACGCCATGCAATATGATAATGTATTCGGCCTACAATTCTCCATGGATTGTATGGGTGGCATTAGTTGTGGTTACGACCCTGCCTCATACCAGGTATTCCAGAAAGGTACTTATGATGTAAAAGAAGGGAAAGTGCTAGACAAATGGAAATATCTGTATGAAGGTATTGCACGTGCAAATATCGTTATACAGAATGTAGACAACTGTGACATGAGTGATGAACTGAAAACCCAGTATAAAGGAGAAGCTAAATTCCTTCGCGGTTTATTCTACTTCACACTACTTGATTTCTTTGGTGGGGTTCCCATTTATGACGAATCTATTGTCGTAGCAGAAAACTTTAACAACATGAACCTGTTGAGAAGCTCTGCTGAAGAAGTCCGGACTTTTGTATTAAAAGATCTGGAAGCTGCAATATCCACACTTCCGGCTAAATGGGATGACTCCAATAAAGGACGTGCAACTTCAGGAGCCGCTACTGCTTTGAAAGGGAAAGTTCTCCTATACAACAAACAATATGCAGATGCTGCAGCTTGCTTTGAGTCTGTTGTCAGCAGCGGAAACTATGCTCTATATAATGATTATGAGAATCTGTTCAAGCCGGGTGGTGACGATAGTAATGAAATGATTTTTGCAATCCAGAATATGGGCGGTGTAGGAACTGATATTGGTATGCCTATGACATTCTATATGGGGACACGCGCTTCTTTCGGTAGCTGTTGGAACAACGTGATGGTTGCTACAGATTTTGTAGATTCCTATGAATGGAGAGACGGTCGTCCTTTCGACTGGGAAGAAGTAGTACCCGGATTTACAACCGACAATTCCATCAAGGATAAAACCTTCAGGGCTGATGTAGAAAAGAAATCAGTAATTAAAGCTTATCCGGAAGCGAAAGACAAGCTACTTGAAATGTATGGTAAACGAGATCCACGTATGGCAGCAAGCGTCATCCTGCCTTACACTATGTATAAAGGCTGGTATAAAAATGCCCCTATGGATTGTGAATATGTAATCGGTAAAGATGGCCAGGACGACGGACATAACATGATCCGTGTCAATGGGAATTATGAGAATTACCTCTGGCGCAAATTTGTTGCCGAGTACGATATGGACGGTGCAATCAATAACCGCGAAGATACTCCGATCAACTTCCCGTTAATCCGTTATGCCGATGTATTGCTGATGCTGGCCGAATGTGATAACGAATTAGGCAAACAGACCGATGCAGTAGATTTAATCAATCAAGTCAGAGCCCGTGTTGACATGCCGGCCTTGAACAGTGGTCCGGCCTGGCTGAAAGCAACCTCTAAGGACGAAGTATTCCAGCGTATCAAACACGAACGCACGGTGGAACTGGCAGCAGAAGGCCATAGCTTCAGTGACCTGCGTCGCTGGGGATTACTTGAAACATTGAATGGCAGAGCAGAAAGTGGCTTTACAGGAAAAACCTATTACACCCGTAAAATTACTGCCCGCGATTATTTGTGGCCAATCCCTGCAAATGAGATCGAAAAGAATACCGGCCTGACACAAAATCCTGGCTGGTAAAAAAAGTTCTTTATACAAACAGGCAGGCATAAATTGTCTGCCTGTTTTTTCTTCGTATATTCGTATAATTGATTCTGATAATTATGTACAAACCGATTCGCTATTTCAATAAGGATATTGCCTGTATCTGCTTTGGCAGTATCTTCACTTTTACCTTTCAGTCATGTAAAGAAAAACAGGCTGCGACCGGGAATATAGCCGACCGTCCCAATGTAATCTATGTTTTTCCGGACCAGATGCGTAATCAGGCCATAGGCATCTGGCGAGAACCGGGATTTCGTGAAGCAGTCAACTTTGAAGGGGACCCGGTATACACCCCTAACCTGAACCGGTTTGCCAAAGAATCGGTCGTGCTGACTTCTGCTATGAGCACCTGCCCGCTCAGTAGTCCACATCGGGGAATGCTGTTAACAGGCATGTATCCGGCACATAGTGGAGTACCCTTAAACTGCAATGCCAACCGTCCTATAAGCTCACTACGCGAAGATGCAACCTGCATCAGCGATGTCTTCAGTCAGGCCGGATACAACTGTGCATATATAGGGAAACTCCATGTCGATTGCCCGACACCAAACGATCCTGACCGTCCCGGCAAATATGTGGAAGATCGTATTCCCGCGTGGGATGCTTACACACCGGCAGAACGTCGGCATGGATTCGACTATTGGTATTCATATGGTACTTATGATGTACACAAACAACCCCATTATTGGGATACCTATGGCGTACGCCACGATATTAACGAATGGTCACCTCAGCACGAAGCTGATAAAGCAATTTCCTATCTACGCAACGAAGGAAATGTCAGAGATACTAAAAAGCCATTTTTCATGATGGTCAGCTTTAATCCGCCTCATAGTCCGTATGCATCATTGGATGATTGTATGGAAGAAGACTACAATCTCTACAAGGATCTATCTTTAGACAGCTTGCTGATTCGTCCGAATGTCAACCGGAAAATGGCAAAAGCTCCATCCGTACGTTATTATTTTGCGTCCATAACAGGTGTAGACCGGGCTTTCGGCAGAATACTGGAAGAGTTGAAGAAGCAGGGGCTGGAGAAAAATACAATCGTCATCTTTTCTTCCGACCACGGAGAAACTATGTGTAGCCAAAACACGGATGACCCAAAGAATTCTCCCTATGCAGAAAGCATGAATGTACCTTTCATAGTTCGTTTTCCCGGACAGGCAGCACCACGTATCGAAAAAGAATTACTGCTATCCTCACCGGACATCATGCCAACCATACTCGGACTCAGTGGGCTGGAACAACAGATTCCGCCGGAGGTAGAAGGCAGAAATTATGCCGGATGGTTTACAGGGAAAGAGCAATCAGCTCCATTACGTGACGGAGCTCTTTATATAAAAAACATCGACGGAGATAAAGATACGGAAGGAAAAGTTATTTCCTATTTTCCTAAAGCCAGAGGGATCAAGACACACCAGTATACACTATGTCTTACCATTGACAAAAAGACTAAAGGGCTTCAAGACGTTCTACTGTTTGATGACCAAAATGATCCGTATCAGATGCAAAAACTATCCTATCAGGAAAATAAAGAAATCATTACCCAACTATGCCGGCAGATGGTTCCTTTACTAAAAGAGGCCGACGACCCTTGGTATAAAGAAAAAATACTGAATGATCTGATCCCTTACTAAAGAGAAATTGCAGATCAAACAGTATCAATCAGAAAATAATAAGATTGCATCAAGTTCTATTGTCAACTGATTCAATCTTATTACTTTTTCTATCAATCCCCCCAGCCACTATTCTGTGTCAGGTTGTTGTTCATCTGGATTTCAGATCTCGGAATAGCCCAGTTATACAGATAATCGCCACCCCAAGTGTAAGAAGCCTGCATCGATCCCCATATCTGCTTCAAGCCGGCATTCTTTTTGAACTTGGTTTCATGCCAGGTCTTCCAGCGCATTTCATCGAAGAAGTTAACACCTTCACCGGCAAATTCCCAACGGCGTTCGTTGCGGATACGTTCACGCATATTATCCTGACCGGATACCTGGGTATACTGGTTACTGTTCAAAAGAGCTGTCTTGGCACGGGCACGAACCTTGTTCACCCATTCGATAGCTTCACTTGTTTTGCCCTGTTCATTCAGACATTCAGCCAACGACAACACCACATCCGCATAACGGATAATAGGGATATCGATCGGAGAGTATTCGCGGTTAGGTATTTCAGAAGCACCTTCAGCAACGAACTTACGGAACAGATAATAGAAACGGTTGTTCGTATCCGTCTTTAAGTCGAACGGATCGGCGGTATCAAAACCTCTGTACGGCCAACGAAGGGTATACGTATAGGCTGTAGCACCATTCGCACCGAAATATTCGGCATACGGGGTGATGACAGTAGCCATCAGGCGCGGGTCACGGTTTTCGTAGGCTGCTTTGATTCGTGCCTCATTACCTGTTTCCAGATATTTGGACAGGTCGGCACCGTCTTCCGCCATCTTTGCCTTTTCAGCCTCTGTCATATTATCTCGCAGGAAATAAACAGATCTTTTGGCTAAATCCATTGAATTATAACCAGGTAAATAATCATCCCAGTTAAATGGCTTTCCGTCTGCACATTCGTATGTTTCTACAAAGTCCGTGCTTACCAGATATGTATTCCAGCAGGAGCCGAAAGAGCTACGCGTACCATAACGGAAAGAGAAATTATTACCATAACCGCTCTCACCGATACACTGTAGAGAGAAGATCATTTCTTCACACTGTTCGTTAGCTTCCTTGAACAACTGCTTGTATTCGCCCTGGAACAAGCCGTAGCCCAGTTCCCCTACTTTACGGAGATCGGCTTCAGCTTTCGCCCATTCGTTCATCCACATATAAACTTTACCGCGTAAAGCATAGGCAGCCCCTTTGGTAACACGTCCATAACCGGCATCGCCTGCAGCATATTTATCGGGTAGGTCCGCAGTGTTGATAGCGTCCGTCAAATCCGTTACCACCTGAGCCCATACTTCGGCTTCAGTATTACGTCCTTTCACCAGTTCATCCAGTTCAGCAGGTTCAAGATAGATGGGGACTCCTTTATACATCATGTTCAGCCTGTAATAGAAAAATGCACGCATAAACTTTGACTCAGCAGTCAGCCGCGCAAGTTTCGACTCCGACAGCGGTGCTTTCGGCAAATTGGTAATAGCGTCATTACAACGGCTGATACCTTCATAATTGATTTTCCAGTAACCGGAAAACTGTCCGTCGCCGGTAGTTGTATTCCCCCTCAACAAGGAGTAGTTGCCATCACGGTAATCGGCCGAAACACCATAACTGTCAAATTTGTGCAGGTCACCGGCTACGTTCTCGGAACGAAGAACATTATAAATACCTGTCACTCCCATATCCGCCAGGTTTTCTGTCGTCCACATATTACCGGACGCAATCGAGTCGTATGGGGTCAGATCCATCAAGTCACTGTTACACCCTGTCAACAGAGCGATAGAAGCGCCTAACAAACAAATATTCTTTATTAATTTCATAACTCTCTACGCTTTAAAATGAAATGTTAACACCAAATGCAAATTGTCTCAGTGAAGTATATTCAGGATAAGCTCCCAACTCAGGATCCTGACCCGGATATTTCGTAATATTGAATACGTTTTCGATAGAAACATACGCACGAAGGTTATCCGTGAAAAACTTCTTGGAAATGTGTGCCGGCACTGTATAACCGAAAGTAAGATTCTTTAATTTCAGGTAATTACCATTGTACAAATACAAGGAAGATGTTTCCACATTCTGATAACCGCTTTCACCATTCACCAGACGGCCATACTTAGCGGCCTGATTTGTGCGCGGATCAGACGGGTTCTCCGGATTATAGAAATAATGGTTATTGGCAATATCAGTACCCAACGCCACACCTACACGTGTAGTCGGTGAGTTATAACCGGTAGACGCACCCCAATACAATTTGAATCCGGCAGCACCTGCCCAGTTCATAGAGATATCAAATCCTCTCCATGCGGCAGACATCTGGAAACCGAAGTTGAATTTCGGATCGGAAGAGACTCCCTGGAATTCCTTATCGTCCGAACCTCCGTAGATACCATCACCGTTGGCATCGGCATAGATATAGTCGCCATACCAGATCTTATCCTTCGCAACCGTCTTGTTCGGCATAAAAGTATGGCCTGCATCGATCATCGCTTTCAGCCATTCCATATCGCTTTCCGTACGGATCATACCGTCTGTGGGACCTCCGTTCACTCCGTCAGTCGCATATCCTTTTCCGGAACCTTTATATGGATTACGTACATAGTATTCTTTCATGATACGGTCTTCAATAACCGGATTCACGGCAGAGGTACTGGAAGCGACATCACCGATATTACTCTTCCATTCGCCGTTCTCATCATAACCGGCTACTAATTCTCCTTTATATTTCTTTATCTTATTTGGCGTATAAGAAAAGTTTCCGCTAACGGAATAGCTTACTTCTTCAATCTGGTCTTTCCATCCCAACGACAGTTCGACACCTTTCGTGCTCATCTCTGCTATGTTCTTACGAGGAGCCCCTTTATTACCGGCAGTCAGATAAATAGAAGGCGTAAACAAGATACCGGTCGTATTCTTAACAAACGCATCCATCGTGAACGACAGGCGGTTGTTCAACGCATTCAGGTCGATACCGACATTGGTCATTTTCGAAGTTTCCCACGACAACATAGAATTGGCAATGGAAGTAGAAGCCAGACCGGAGATAAGTTTTCCTCCGAACGGATATTTACTACCGTCGTAGGTAGACTGATATTCAAATTCCCCTACATCGTCTCCCCCGTTATTACCTACCGAACCGTAAGAGACACGAAGCTTCAGGTTATCCAGCCAGTTCTTGGTGTTTATCATAAAATTTTCTTCCGAAATACGCCAGGCAGCCGAGAAAGAAGGGAAAGTACCCCAACGGTAATCGCGGTGATAACGGGCATTACCGTCATGACGCAAATTCGCTTCAAACAAATATCTGGACTTATACGCATAATTGATACGTCCGAAGAAAGAACGGCTTGCACGATCGAAAGCACCGCCACCCACACTTAGCATTTCCGTAGCAGAACCGGGTGTATGGATACTCGAGTCGATCAACCCTTTCTTTGTCGCATTACGGGTATCCCGTTTGTAGTAATACTCTTCGTAACCTACCAATGCGCCCAGATCATGATCGTTATTGATCGTAATGTTATAACGCAATATGTTCTGCAATGTATAGCTATAATCAGCGCGGTTATAGAAATAAGTAGTCATTTCAGACGGTTCGGTTGCCGGAGACATAACAGTGCCGTTGCTAAACTTAACCTTCTCATACGGATTCGTCCAAGTCTGGTTATCTTCCCAATACCGCTTATAGTTCAGGTTGAAATCCCATGACAACCCTTTTATCGGAGAAATACGTGAATACAAGGTCGTGTTGAAGTTCGTCTTCTGCTTTTTACCATCCTGCGCATTCAGGAAAGCCAGGATACTGTTGGCAGTGGCACTTTCTTCCGAAGCTTCCGGGTAACCATACTGTCCGTTCAGTTCCGGATACAGACCGGGAGTTGTCTGACGCAGGTAGTTATTGGCATTGTCGAAGTTTCCGGCTTCTTTATCTTCCTGGGAAGCAAAGGTACGTGTTCCCACCGTCAGCCATTTAGTAACATCCGCCTCTATATTGGCACGCAGGGAATACTTTCTGATACCGGTATTATCTACCAGACCCGGATTATCCAGATAACCGGCAGACATCAAAATACGGAGCTTCTCCGTACCGCCGTTCACAGATACATTATGGTCGTTTATCAAACCATGCCCGAACAAAGCTTTCTGCCAGTCGGTATTCGGATAAGCGATGTAATTAGGTACGCCGTTCTCGTTCAATCCATTCGGATCTTTCGACTTTTCGCGCCACAGGTCGATCGTGCTCTGGGCAAAATGGTTCGGCTGGCCGATGTTTTCGAACGACTCGTTCAGCCATTCCATGTAATCAGCATAATCGGTCACCTGGTCGATCAGGTTCGTTGGCTGTGCATAAGAGATACGCCCTGAATAAGAGACGGACAGTTTACCGGCTTTTCCTTTTTTAGTTGTAATCAAAACAACTCCGTTCGCAGCACGTGATCCATAAATAGAGGAAGAAGCGGCATCCTTCAGTACTGAGATCGACTCGATATCCTGCGGGTTAACAAGGTCCATAGATCCTTCGACACCATCGATCAGTACCAGCGGGTCTTGATTGTTCAACGTACCGACACCACGGATACGAATCTTCGAACCGTCGCTACCCGACTGTCCGGAATTTTGCATTACCTGCACACCGGCACTCAACCCAGCCAAGGCATTCGATACATTCGTGATCGGACGCGACAAAGCCTGATCGGCAAAGTCGACGGACGAGACAGAACCGCTCAGGTTCACCTTCTTTTGTGTACCATAACCCACGACAATCACTTCATCCAAAGCCTGTGAGTCTTCCTTAATCTGAATAGTAAAAGAGGTTTGGTTGCCTACCGGGATTTGCTGTTCCGTATATCCGATAAAAGATACAACCAATACAGCGTTCGGAGAGACATCTAAGGTAAACTTACCGTCCATATCGGTAATTGTTCCGTTCGTTGTTCCCTTCTCTACAACGTTGGCACCGGCAATCGGGCCCATGACGTCTTCAACTGTTCCGGTTACCTTCTTTTTCGTTTGTTGTGGCGAAGCGACAAAAACACCGGATTCCGGAAGCTCTATCCCCGGATTAGCAGGATCGGCCGAAGCCACTCCTACCGATGTCAGGAACATAGTAGCTCCTATGAACATCTTAGATAAATAAAAACGATTAAAATCCTTTGTCATAATAACACCAGATTTAGTTAATGAATAAAATGTGTTTGCGCACACCGGTACCGGTCAAATACCGCTGTACATTACTCTTGTTTTTGCTCGTTACTACGCAAAAAAGGAAATAGTTCTTAGTGAACTCAATCATTTTTATTCCTATACATCGGTTAAGAAGCATTATCAATTCAAAGAGTGCACTAAAGACAAAATAACCAGAGTATCAAGGTGATTCTAAGACGTATTTATTCAGCATTATAGATGGACAGAAAAGAAAAAGACAGCCTATGCTTTGGCTTGAAAAATTAAGGTATTCTTACATTTTCATCGGTTGATAAAAAGGAGCTGAAGGATGATTTGGAAGATGAAAACAGACAATCTTTTCTACCCGGCATCCGAACGCAGGTAGAAAAAGCGGTAAATTGGAATAAACAGGAGATAATAAACCATTAAACAGGCTATCTTGTAGATTATTAACAAGAAAGACACGATTATTCCTTATGTTAAAACTCTATCTGTGGACAATTAGTGCACATCAATCAGACTAATTTATGTGCTCCCCAGCTCTATGATACCTTATTTTTGCGTCCGTAATGTTCGACTTGCCAAAAGATCATAGTTCACTAAGAACTATGATACCAAATAAAAAAGGAGCAAGGCATCATTTATCGAACACCTTACTCCTTAAGCATTTACGGTCAAAAGGAAGCATGATACAAATATATAAATCTCCTTACTTTCTTGACCGGGATATCATTTGAGTAGAAAATACCTCTCTATTTGCAGTTCCAGATCACCTGATCCGTTATACTGTTTTTCTTCTGTACAGACCGAACCTCAATCGTATTATCGCCTTCCACCAGGTTCACGCTATTCCAGATGAATGTGGCATAATTGTCCGGCCCCTGCCTGCCGATACTTTTGCCGTTTACGAACAGTTCCAGTTGCGGCAGGTTTGAAAATACCATTATATCGGTCACTTTTGTATCGCGGTCACGATGGCGGCGGTTAGCGATATAGACGAACTGATCGTCTTTGTTCCAGTTTGCTTTGTAATAGTAGAAAGCATCCTTTTTCACCTTACGGTCGAAAGTAACCAGTCCTTTGTCGTTGATCCCCGGACGATCGCCTTCCGTGCGGTGAGCGGCTCCGAAGTCAAACAGGTTCCAAATAAACGAGCCCCAGACAAACGGGCGTTCGGCAATCGCTTCCCAGTTACCCATGTGATAGAATGTCTGGAAGTTCTCCGGATGCCACCAGCCGGAAGCAACACCCGGTTTGACTGAGTCTTGCTGGTGGTAGATACTTGCCCCTGCTCCGTATTCGCTGATACCAATCTTATATTCCGGATGGGCAGCATGGTTGGCATCCAGCCATTTTCCCATATCGGAAGGCGAACCGCCGTACCAGCCGAAATACTGGTTCCAGGCAATCACATCGGTGATCTTGCTGATATCGCTATCGTACGACAGGAAGCTGGCAGCCGTAGTCGGGCGTGTCGGGTCTTCCTGATGTGCCAGGTCGTTCAGTTCCTTTATATATTCGATCGGGTTATCACCGATTGTCTTCAGTTCGTTGAACAATCCCCAGAAGCAGATCGATGGGTGGTTGTAATGTTGGCGAATCAACTCCTTCAACTGCTCTTTCCCGTTTGCACGGAAAGCAGGCAGATCGTTATAGCCTCTGTCCAGATAACCGCCCGGGCCGATAAAAGGTATTTCCGCCCAGGTCACAATTCCATATGTATCCATCAGGCTGTAGAAATAAGAGGCTTGCGGATAATGTGCCAGGCGAATGGCATTCGTTCCCATTTCTGCTATGATGGCTGCATCTTCTTCGTGATGTTCTTTATATAAAGCATTCCCTCTTTCGGCACGATCCTGATGACGGCACACGCCATGCAACTTCAGATGTTCCCCGTTCAGGAAGAACCCTTTTTCCGCATCCACATGATAGAAACGCAGGCCGAGGGGTTGAACGACCTTGTCGATCACCTTTCCGTCTGCCATCAACGTAACTTCCGTCTGATACATGAACGGATCTTTCCGGCCGTTCCACAAGTGAGGATTCTTTATGGAGAAGTCGAAACCGGCCGTATGCGTCTGCTTGGCATCGACAGTAATGTTCATATCCTGTTGCTGTACGATCTTATCGCCATCCAGTATCTTTACATTTACCTGCACCGGCCGACCGACAGACGAACCGTTCGACAGCAGGACTTTCGCCCGCACATCCGCCTGTTCCTTCGTCACCTTATTCTGTATCAGATAGACACCGGGGGAAGCATAATCGGTCAGCGAGATGTTGACGGGATCGGTGATGATCAGATTAACATCGCGGTAGATGCCTCCGTAAAAGTTAAAGTCGCCCACCAGCGGCATAATATCCAGTTGCAGGGCGTTGTTTACTTTCACAAGGATTTCGTTTTCAGCACCATATTTCACATGGTCGGTGATCTCGAACACAAACGCTCCGTAACCGCCACGATGCTCACCCAGACAAACCGAGTTAACGAAAACGGTAGCGATGGTGTTCACCCCTTCAAAGCGCAGGAAGAGACGTTTGCCTTCCCACTCCGGCTTAACAAATAGTTTTTTATCGTAATTGCCCATTCCGCGATAATAATCCTGCGTACCGATGAGGGCATCGCCGCTGTTCCATGTATGGGGCAGGTCGACGCGCTGGCCGCTGTTACGCTGTACCTGATGCGAGAAGCGGAAGTTCCAATCATTATTCAATAATATTTCTTTACGCGAAGCAAAGAGAGATGTACTAAATAGCAATAGTACCAGACAAAAGACAGTGTTTCTCATATTACTTATTTCTAATTCGTATCACAAAGATAGGTTCTAAAACGGAATTCTATTGGCACAAATAGTCTAAGATGAGGTATATTATTGTCCATCCCCGATGATTTAGGGCTTTTCATTGAAGGAACTACTCCTCTTATGTACGTATCGGCAGTTTGTTTCACTATGAAGAAACACTTGTTTCTCCTGGGTGAAACAGTTGTTTCACTAGCATGAAACACTTTCAGGGTGCATACTTTTACCACTCATTACAGGCATCCGGTCGAAAAGGAAACGGCGATGTTTAAAATTAGTTGCCGGATAAAGCAAAAAAGGTCCGGCAGGAAAACCTACCGAACCTTTAAGTTTATATCATATGGCCAATTACATACTTTGTTCTCCGCCACCACCTTGGTTGTTTTCGCCACCACCTTTCGAGTCGTCATTGCTGATACCACGGCGTACTTTCTTGATCTGTCCCTTCATCGTACCGAAGCGGTAAGAGATGCTGAAACGGAACTCACGGGCGCTACGCCAGTTGGTCGAGACATCGCGGAAATCAGCACTAGTTGTTGTCGTTTCCATCTTCATAGTCTTCCAGAACGGGTTATTGGCCCCTACCGAAACAGACAGTTTCTTTTTCAGGAAATCCTTGCTGACATTCAGACCGGCAAAATAAAACGGAGATCTCTCACTTTGTAACTGTATCCACGGACTGAAATAACCACCATGTACGTTGATACGAAAATCTTTCGGAAGCGTAAACTGTGTTCCAGCAAAAACACGTCCACTAACACCATCTTTTTGGAGATTCAAAGTAGGAGCTTTCAAATCCGTATAATCAATTCCCCCGTTCATATAGATACGGAACCAGGTATTCGGCGACCAGTTTCCATACAAGAACATACCTACCTGTTGCTTTTTCCCGATGTTCTTATAGGTATTCCACATGGCACCATTATATTGTGAACGAGGATCGTCAGGCAAGAAGTCTGCCACGAATGAATGTCTTTCAATCGGATTATTAACAAAGGTATAGCTTAAGCTAGCATTGATACTGAACTTCTGGGTAAACTTACTGAAGTTCAGATTCACATTATTACTCTTTTCAGAATCCAGCTCCGGATTACCCTGAGATATATTCTGAGGATTTGCATCATTAATATACGGATTCAGATACCAAATACCCGGACGCTGAATACGCATATTATATCCTAAACGAATCTGGGTCGACATATCCAGCTGATAGGTCAATGTGGCATTCGGAACCAAATCAAAATAATTTGAGTTGAAATTCAAATCCGGCTTCAAGGCATACTTGGCATTCAAGCTTGTGCCTTCACCACGCACACCGGCTTTGATACCGAACTTATCCAAACGCACCAGATAACCCAGATAAGCAGAATAAATATGCTGCGTATGACGGAACTGACTGTTGTCTTTTTTCTGGTCTACCCAAATATCGGTAGCATCGTCATAGATCTGCTCCAATGTGTTACTCTTATTCTGGCGGTTGATATATTTCACGCCGGCTTCAAGAGTTTGCTTCTCGAAAAGAGGAGTTGTATAATCCACCTGTCCAGTATGCTCAATAGTAGACGCATCGTTAATGTTCCACTTCGGATAATCATCTTCCAAATAATAGGTGACAACATCCGAAAGCTCCGTACGGCTTTCATTATCATTCGGCGACTGACTGAAACGATAAGAAACGGTCAGCAATTCGTCTTTCTTGCTGGTGGAGTGCTGGTAATCGACATTGACATCGGTCGAACCGAAAGTTCCTTCCGACACACTGTTACGATGGTACTTATAGATCGGTAGATACTCTGAAGACGGTGACCAGCCATACGGATCGAGCACCGCATTAAGTTCAGATAAACTTTTATTTTTACCCCGGAACAAATTAGCACCTACACTGATCAAATTCAAAGTATCTATTTCATAACTAGCTTCCAGGTAACCGTATTGGAACGGACCTTTATCCTTGGCACGACCATCCTCTGTCAGCTTGGTCGGTCTATCGCCCGCTAACCTGTCTTTCTCCGTGAAACGTTCACTATGCGAATCATTCCAGGGAGAGTTACGGTTGTTATAGCCATAATTGGCAGTAAGTCCCAGGTTTCCGACCTTCAGCGAGACATATCCGCCGCCGCCAAAGCTACCCAGTGTACTGGCATTGGCACGAACCGTACCTGTATATCCCTGCATCGCATTCTTACTTGTGATAATATTGATGATACCACCCACACCTTCTGCATCATACTTTGATCCCGGGTCAGTGATCACCTCGATATTCTTGATCGAACTTGCCGGCATACTTTTCAGTACATCGGAAGCATTCTCACCACTCAACAGGTTAGAAGGTTTACCGTTCATATATATTTTATAGTTGGAAGAACCTTTCAACTGGATTTTATCTTCACCGTCGACAGTAACCATCGGGACTTTGCGGAACATCTCCAATGCATTATTGGTCTTTGCTTCAGGGTCGTCGTCCAGACTATAGGTTATTTTATCGACCTCCACAGTCACTAACGGCTTTTGGGCAACAACAGTTACTTCATTCAGTTGCTGGGAGTCATCATTCATGAATAACTTACCCAAGTCGAGGCTCTTCTTACCTTCAGACAAAGTAAAGCGTTTCACTGCAGGGACTTTACCCAACGATTGCATAGACATAACATACTTTCCGGGCTGTTTCAGTGTAGCAGTAAACTTTCCGTCATCATCACAAGCCAGCAGTTTGATCGCAGTCTGCGGAGCACTTGCCAGAGCGATACTGAGTGTGGCATAGGGAACTGTTTCATTAGACAGGGAATCGACCACCTGTCCCTTGATCGTGTAATCAGCGGCATTCTGGCTCTGCGCACACAAAGGCACAGCCATCATCAACACCAACAATAAGTAGAGCAGTTTTTCTTTCATCAAATTTAAAGAATTTAGAAGTTATCGATTGATACATTTATTTAAATACTTTCTTTATTTAGTGTAAATACGTTGCAAAAGTAAAAGAATCTACGAACCGTTCGTATTTAGCAGGATTAAAGAAATGTAAAAGATGTATTTTGCTGTTTGATTAGATGAATTTCTTTTAAATTTGTAAGACTTACTATTAATAAATATGGATATGAGAAAGATTTCATTGATTTTAACCGCTTTATTATTTATCACCGCAATGAATGCACAGGAACTAAAAGTTATTAAGCTCAATGCTCCCGACAAAGCTCGCGGAACAGCTGTTATGAAAGCATTTTCCGACCGTCATTCCGACCGCGAATATGCTGCCAAAGAGATCAGTATGCAGGATCTTTCAGACTTATTGTGGGCTGCCAACGGCATTAACCGCACAGACGGCAAACGTACGGCTCCTTCCGCACTGAACAAGCAGGATATAGATGTTTATGTAATCCTGAAAGACGGCGCTTACCTGTATGACGCCCAAGCACATGCCTTGAACCCTATAGCCAAAGGCGACCATCGCGCAGCGGTAGGCGGCGGACAGGATTTTGTGAAAGATGCACCGGTTTGCCTTGTCCTGGTATCCGACCTGTCTCGCTTCGGAAAGGTTTCCGACCAGACCAAACTGATGGCAGCTATGGATGCAGGCATTGTATCACAGAATATTAACCTGTGTTGTGCTGGCATAGGCCTTTCCACAGTTCCCCGGGCATCTATGGATCAAAGCGCACTTAAGAAGATTCTTAAGCTCTCCGACAGCCAGGTTCCGATGATGAATAATCCGGTAGGATATCCGAAATAAAGGCATTTGCACAATCCCGGTACGTTCACTATCTTTGCCGAAAATTTGACATAATGCCTACAATTTTTATCGCCCTCTTCAGCTGTTACCTGGCTGGGAATATCTATATATTTATCAGAGGGGCGCAGGCTCTTGTGGCCCAACCCTTCGGTGTAAAGGTGCTTCTGACGGTGTTATTCTGGAGCGGAGCTCTTTCGTTTTTCGTCAGTATGCTGGCGCGAAACGTCAAGTATCCGGACGTACTGGCTCATACGATCCATGAGATCGGGACAGGTTGGCTGGTCTTTACGTTGTATATGACGCTCTCGTTGTTGGCATTTGATGTTTTCAAACTTTTCAACGGGGGCTTCAAGTATGGGTTCTATATTTCTTTTTGGCTGACTCTCTGCCTGTTAAGCTATGGCTATTATCATTATCAACATCCCAATACAGAAGTTATCAACATAGTTATCAACAAGTCTGTCAACAATAATCAACAGACGATGAAGGTGGTTTCTATCAGTGATGTTCATCTGGGATACGGTACAAACAAGGCACAACTGAAGAAATATGTGAATATGATCAATGCCCAGCAGCCGGACCTGATCCTTATCGGTGGGGATTTGATAGACAACAGCGTAACCCCTCTGTATGCCGAGAATATGCAAGAGGAGCTATCGCAGCTGAAAGCATCACAGGGTATCTATATGGTTCCCGGCAATCACGAATACATCAGCGGGATAAAGAAAAGCGTCGATTTCATACAATCTACTCCTATACAGCTTTTGCGTGACACAGTAATCACTCTGCCAAACGGACTGCAAATAGCCGGCCGTGACGACCGCCATAATCCTTCCCGATTATCTCTTCAGGCTCTGGCGCAGAACATTGACCCGGACAAACCTGTTATCCTTTTGGATCATCAACCGTATGACCTGCAGGAGACAGAAAAGGCGGGTATCGACCTTCAGTTCAGCGGACATACGCACCGCGGACAAATCTGGCCGATGAGTCTGATAACAGACCATCTGTTCGAGCAAAGTTACGGATACAAGCAATGGGGCAACAGCCACATTTATGTATCTTCGGGACTATCGCTATGGGGCCCCCCTTTCCGTATCGGGACAAACAGTGAGATGGTGGTATTCAACATCGCGTTCAAGTAAGACAAGAGGATATGAAAGTCTTTATTCAATCGATTGTAGCACAATTGCTGCTGAACCCTTATATTTTCTGGCGGGGATATCAGGCAATACCGGCCAGGAAAAGCTGGCGTATTCCTTATACGTTGTTCTTCATCCTTGAACTGGCTATCTATTTCTTTGGTTTTATTTTCCGGAATGAGTTGCCGGACAATATTATGACAACCATACAATATATCTGTAATACCTGGTATATTGCATCCATATACATCACCCTGTCCCTTCTCGCTTTGGAAGTGATCCGGTTATCAAACCGTTTTTTCCATTGGTTTCCCGCCTGGCTCACGACCCATTGGAAGCAAACAAAGCTGACCTTATTCTTTCTCATCCTGGCAGGGGTTACCGGATTGATGATAAAAGCTTACCTGACTGTTATCCATCCCATTGTCAAAGAGGTATACGTTACATTGCCTAAAGGTTCAAGCCAGCGCGACAGCCTGACCATCGTGATGATGAGCGACCTGCATATCGGAGAAGTGATCGGTAAAAAACTGGTTCAACGCTATGTGGCAATGAGTAATGCACAACATCCGGATATGGTATTGATGGTAGGAGATATCATGGATTATGAGTCCCGTTTTGCAGAGAATGCACATATAGAAGAAGATTTGCAACAGTTGAAAGCGCCCCTGGGTGTCTATGTTGTCAACGGTAATCACGAATATCGTGCCAACCGTTTCGCCAAATATCGTTGGCTGAAAAAGACCGGAGCAACATTATTGGTTGACTCCGTGGTACAGCCCGACTCTTCTTTCTACCTGATCGGAAGGGATGATAATATCAACAAGAAACGTAAGGCCTTACATACCCTGATGGCCGATATCGATACCACCAAACCGATTATCGTCATGGATCATCAACCCTGGTCGTTTGCCGAGATGGCAATGAACGATGTAGATCTCGGACTCCACGGACATACCCATAACGGGCAGCTGTGGCCTTATCCCCTGTTAATGAAGCTGATCTACGAATGTCCTTACGGCTATCATAAAAAAGGCCCGACCCAGTTTTATATATCGTCAGGAATCGGCATAGCCGGTCCGCCTTACCGGGTCGGGACTGTATCGGAGCTGGTGGTTTTACATATCAGATTCAGGTAAACCCCACGTTTTTCCACAATATCCCGGATGAAGACATGTCAACAATAAACATATCCTCATCCGATCTTAATAAGTTTATTCTACCTTTTGATTGTTTGAGGTTTTACATTCCATCCTTTCACAATGAACTTGCCATTAGCAGGTAGATTCTTTAATGCAGTTTCTATAGTTACTTTCTTAGACTCTCCCGGAAGTAAAGAAAAGAAATTATCACTATAAAAACTGGGACTCACAGGCCTTCCATTCTGATCCAGATATTGTAACTGAACAAAGAAAGCTAGTGAAGAAGAGGGATTATGAATGTTCAACTCCATTGCTTGCCAGTCTCCTTTCTTTTTAATCCCGGACTTTACCTTAAGTGTTACTTCTTTCAGCTCCGCCAAACTCTCAAAACCAGAAGTAGCCGGCCCTGTCAATGTTTTAGCCCCTTCATAATTATCTTTTGAACGCCAATAAAAATTATCCGATATGATCTTTCCCTTATCATCGTACAAGTGGAGCTTTATGAAATGCACCTGAGAGATATCTCCGGGAAAATCGATCGTAAAAAGATCATTAACGACACCATCCTCCGGCACATCGATTAGTTGAGTCTTTTCCCATACCCTTTTACTCTTTATATCATATATTTCAGCAGTCACTTTATACCCTTTAAATGAACGATAATAATCATTGTACACCGATACAGTATTCTTTAAATAATCAAACTGGACATGTAGCGGTTCCAGGGCATTTTGTGTATGATAAAGCGAAGCAGTCGGTTCCAGGGAATAATCCCACATACGGGCACAAACCTGACGAACCGGACAATTATGATACCAAAACAACAATCCCGAAGCGTAACGATCGCCATAATCGAACTTGTTATAGTTCCAGACTTCCCAAATAGATTTGGAATTCATAGCTCCTACAAATTGTCCTTTCGTCGCAAACTCTTCAATTGAAGAGGAAAGGCCATAGTTGTTAGTCAGCTCAGTATACATCGAGGTCATCAAATGAAAACCACCTCCGTCATGATAATCCCAAACCTCCTTATTGATAGGCCATAGGTCTGCTTCATCCATTACTTCACGCAAAGTTTCGACTGTAGGAATTGTCGGAGCACCGTATTCCGGGTTGAAACCATCCACACGACTACCCCGTTCGGACGCTGTATTTTCATAATGTTGCATCGGATTGACCTGTTTATAAGGACTTCCATCGTGTACCCCATCACATTCCGATTGCATCTGGTATCCTCTGGTTCCATCCAGTTTCATGATCAGGTCTCTCGCTCCCGGCATCTCGGTACTTTCATTTGAAGATACATAATAAGCTAACGACGGATGGTTCCGCAAGCGTTTAACCGTAGCCTCAACATTACTGAGATAGACATCGGTATCATGCGGATGCTTTGTATCTCCGGTCATCCAAAATTCTTGCCATACCAGTAGCCCCATCTCATCACACAACTGAAAGAAGTAATCAGACTCAGCAATGCCACCTCCCCACATACGGATCAGGTTTATACCCGATTGCTTGGTATAGCGCAGTTCCGCATAAGTTCGTTCATCCGAAGAACGAAGCATTGCTTCCGGTATCCAGTTTGTCCCCCGGATAAAGATCTTTTTCCCGTTAACATAAAACTGGCGGGATCGATCCGGTGTATTCTGATCGGAAGTTATTTCACGGATACCAAAACGAGTCTTTGTTTCATCAGACACTTTTCCGTCTACCGTAACAGTCAGTTTGAGTTCATACAGTTCCGGATCTCCTTTAAAAAGCGGCCACCATAAACGTGGATTATCAATAATGAGTTGTGGAAAGTCTTCCGGTGTAAAACAAACTTCTTTTGTTTCCCCCCTGAACAAATCCAACTCTTTACTGAATGTAATGTTCTCACCGCAGATCTCCCCTTTAACAGTACATTTCACAGTACCTTGTGTCGGATTTATCACCTCAACGCTTACCGTTTCTTTTGCCCGATTATGATCCGGTTTGGATAACTCCGATTTGATAAACGGATGACGAAGGACAGCTTTGTCCGTTGCATAAAGACAGATGTTCTTCCATATCCCCGTATTACGGTCGCGGATACCATCATTGAAAGTAAAGTCCCACCCTACACTCATCAGCATAGTTGTATTCAATCCTATATTACCATCACCACCATTATGAAACTCACCAGCGGCTCCCCATTGTTTAGGTTTGATAGTACCCGGCATGTCTACTGGATAGACCTTAATTGCCAGTGCATTCTTTTGACCGATACGAGCAAAATCTGTCATATCAATATAATCAGGTTTAAACATTCCTGACATATTACCCAACAAATGCCCGTTTACCCATATTTCAGCACGATAATTGATGCCATCGACCTGAAGCCAAATGATTTTACCTTTATAACTTTCAGGTACATCAAACTCCGTTCGAAACCAGTAAGTATAGAAATCTCGTCCTGCCTTAGCCAGATCCGGAATAATACTCCGATCCAGTTTGTTGTTCATTCCATAATAAGGTTCCGGATAAACTTTGTTGTAAACAAGTGAGTTCAGGACTGTCCCCGGAACGATTGCTGGCATCCATTGCTCGCTCTGATAGCCAGGTTGAGAGATTTTCTCTGCCGGTTCTTCGATTTCATCAGCTTTATACATTTGCCAGGCAAAATTACCGTTATGTCCAGATTCCGAGTCCAGATATATTTTATCCGAATTACGGTAATAGTTAGGAGTCTGTGCCTGGATCAGGCAAAATGATAGAAATAAAAATATTCCAGTAATAATGTTCTTCATAATTCATTGTTTAGTTCGGGATCTGATCTCCGGGAGTTTTCTTTGCCGGATCATAAACAGCTACACCGACCTGAGAATCCGCACATCCGTAATAGAGAAACCATTTATTCTTAAAAAAAACCAAACCTTCGATGAAAACAGTTCCGTCCACATATTGCCCGCTCTTTTCAAACGAAGCCATCGGACGGAAAAAAGGGACATCTAAGCGTTGCAGCACTTTCATCGGTTTCCTGGCATCCGTCAGAATCTGACCGGCACAGTAAGCACCTGCCGTAAAGCGTTTATCACGTTTACCGTCGTTTGTCTGGTTTTTACCATTGTAAAGCAATACAATGCCTTTATCAGTCATCACTGCAGGCGGCCCACATTCAGTCAAGGCACTATCGAAATATCGGTCGCGCGGTTTGATTACGGCTGCCAGTTCATTTTTATCATCCAGCACAGGTGTCCAGTTTACCAGATCCTCGGATGTAGCAGCGGCTACCATATGTTCTCCCCAGTACATGAAATATTTTCCATCTATTTTTGCAAGAACCTGTTTTCCCTTTTCTATCTTAGTTACCATCGAGCCTGATTTGCACGCCATATCTTTAAAACGCCCGTTATAAGCTTTAGCGAAAGCAGGGCCATGTTTTTCCCATTTGATCAAATCACGGGAAGTCGCAATACAAAGACGTGGAACTTTTCGGTTCCATGATGTATATGCCATTACATATAAACCATCTTCAGTCATAGCAACCCGGGGGTCTTCGCATCCTCCCGGCCACTCATATTCCTTCATATTATCCTTATCCGGATACATTACAGGAGAACTTCGGCGTTGCACATGGATGCCATCTTCCGATTCAGCCAATCCGATACGTGAAGTCCGTTTCCCAATCCCTGTAGCTGAATTGTCTTCTGCACGGTAAAGAATACAGATTTTATCCTCTTTGACAGTTGCTGCCGGGTTAAAAACATCGCTTTCTTCCCATCCTATTGTCTTTCCCTGCATAGGACAATCAAATTTACTTGAAGGATCGGGCGTGATAATCGGATTAGCTTTCTCAGGTCTGACAAATCCACCTAAAGCCCAGTCGGGCAAAACATTTTGGCTATATCCTATGAAAGGTAAAACAGCCAGACTGATAAGTAAGATACTTTTTTTCATGTTCTAAAGAATTAAAGACACAGATATCTGTTTGGTGAATCAGATATCTGTGTCAGGTTATTTATTGTACAATAGTTTCAATGATAGTACTATAATTGATCACTCCCTCGGTTTTAGCACCAATGCGGACATATATTTTGTTACCATTTCCCTGTATTTTGTACTGATTGTCTTTATAGTTTTTATCATTTTCCAAATCAAAAACTATAGTTCCTTCTTTCTCGTTGACAGTCTGCTTACCTGCCTGGTTCGCACTTCCATTGTCAACTCCCGGAGCAAAGTTCCAGTATCCGTAAACTTCAGAGACATCATAATTACTGCTCGTCGGTATTACCTTATATGTAACAGTAACTTTTTTACCCGTAACCTGGGCTGACGCAGTGATTCTTGCAAAAGGGGTTGCTTTCAAATCCAGAGTTGTCTGCCCTTTTACCGTAACAAACTCTTCACATGGGGAAACAAACGGGCCGTTAACGACTATCTTATAATCACAGTTGAACAACTTTGAGTTTTCGTATGATCCGTCCATTTGGGCATAGAAATCGACAGACTGCGTAGCATCTGTATTCTGCTCGAACATATTAATAATGATACCCGTAGAACCCTGGACAGGTAGCGGGATCGGTTCGTTTGTTTCTGCATCCAGAATTTGTCCTTTGATACCTCCGTTAGGAGACTCATAATTATCCAAATCACTCAGACAGCTTGTCAAACAGAATGAGCAAATGACCATTAATAATAAACTTATCTTTTTCATATCAAATTTCTAAATTAGGTGATTAATTAGTAAAACCCGGATTCTGAATAAGATTCGGATTTGAATTCATATCTTCCTGATTAATCTTTGTATAATAATTCTTTTCCAGGAAAATACGCAATTGTTTAGGAGAGTTGTAGCCTCTTTCAAATACATATTTACCATCACGAATATCGTACCAAGGATACAAGGCTGTTCCTCTGAACCCATTCAAGCCACCCTTTGCCACATCCAGATGAGCTATCCTCCAACGTTTCATATCCCAGAAACGATGACCTTCAAAGGCCAATTCAACTCTACGTTCGCGACGTACTTTCTCCATATTAATACTAGCCAACAAAGCAATACCGGCACGTTCACGAATCTTATTGACAGCATCTAACGCCTCCGATGGTTTATTCAGCTCCATTGCAGCTTCTGCCAAATTTAGATAAATTTCTCCTAAGCGGAAAACAGGCCAAGGTGTTTCTGACTTACCCATATTCATATCGGTTAATGTCTCGTCCCAAAATTTCTTTTGATAGAAACCGGTCTTGGACGCATCCCCGGCATCAGCACCGCCATCTTTACCTGATGTGCTATATGTTACACCATTGATTTCAACCGTATTTCCTCCATCCGGCTGACTTGTTGCCTGATGTTTTTCATTATCAGAAACGATAATACCTCTTTTCCATTCAATTTTGGAACCTTGGCAAGGAGATCCCGGTAAATACACTGATGCAAAAAGACGAGGATCTTTATTTGCAAAAACATCATAAGGATCATCAAAACGAAGTTGTTTCCCATTTTCCTCTAACGCCAACGTACCTTCGGAGCCGTCCACATAATCATAGGCTTCGATCATTTCCAAAGTCGGAGCAATACCACAGCCCCAGCCTCCGGCACGGTAAGAGAACGGGGCATTCCGTTTGTCCCAGTCATGCCCTTTACCTCCCGCTACATTGTATTGTTTCTGGAAAATATATTCTCCGTTATCTCCATTCCCTTTCAAGAATATATCACAATAGTTCTGTGCTTTATTATCCGGTTTCTTATTATACAGTTCATAAAGTCCTGAAGATATTATCGTTTTCGATGCATCATAAGAAACCTGAAAAAAACGATTAGCATCCGAAGAAGATATTCCAACAAGACCATCTAATTGGACGTTGCCATAACGTGCTATTGAACCTGCATACAATGCCGCACGGGAACATAACGCTAACGCCACATACTTATTTGCCCGGTATTTAGCATCCGAATTTCTCGTATCAGGAAGCTCCAATGCTGCCTCCTGACATTCTTTAATAATAAAGTCATAAATTTCGACTTCTTTATTACGAGGCACCATTAATGCTTCCAGATTATTTGGGTCGTATACCTGAGGTTCGCTGATAAGAGGAACGCCACCATAACGTTTCACTAATGTGAAATAGTGCATGGCACGTAAGAAGCGGGATTCTGCCAGAAGCAGTTTCTTTTCTGAATCAGATAAAGCTGTCGCCTCCTCCAGTTGACTGATAAAATCGTTACAGTTTCGTATATTTTTATAGCGATCAGAAAATTTCTGCTCGAACAAGGCATCTTCATACGTATAGGTTGCATTTCCATTATCGAAAAGAGGGTCTTTCTGGAATGAACCCTGTGCCTCGTCAGACATAGAAGAAGCATTTTGTAAACGCCACGCATCACGATACCAATAATTAAAATCTTCTACATTCAGTCCATCGTATAGATTAACCATCACACCATTGATCAGTTTAGGATCCTGCCAAACCTGTTCAGGTGTTATGATATCGAAGGATTCTTTTTCAAGATAATCGGAACAAGCCGTTGTACTCAATAAAAGCAGTCCACATCCAATATTTTTTATAATTGTTGTCTTCATCGTTTCTTATTTTTAGAATGTTAGGTTAACACCGAAATTAAATGTTTTCATTTGCGGATAATAGCGGAACATACCGTCGCTATTTTCAGGGTCCATATACTTCATTATTCCGGTGCGGCTGGTTATCGTTGCCGTATTGAAACTATTTACATATATACGCAAGTTCTCAATACCTGCCCTTTGCATCCATTTTTTCGGAAAAGTATAACCTAATTCAATAGTTTTCAGTCGCAAATAGTTTGCTTTTTGTTTTGTCCAGGTATTATTACCGGCATTTGCAGAAAATCCGGTAGGGCGAAGTGCTGGCATATACCCCGGAATCCATTCACTTGACATATCAGACGGATCTTCCCTATGCCAGCGATCTAACCAAAGTGTTATACCGCTACCGAGACCTTGCTGGATAAACGGAGACATAAAATCACCACTTGTAAATACTTCATGTCCTGCTGCTCCCTGAAAAAATAAAGTCAGATCAAAACCTTTATATTCTCCGGAAAGATTCAGACCATAATACATCCGGGGAGTATTTCCATGTCCGATAGGTTGATCGTCTTTCCCATCAATGATCCCGTCATTATTCCAGTCCTGAAATTTCAGATCACCCGGCATCAGTGATTTATTTCCGTTATTATCCTGGATCGGAGAGTTTAGAATTTCTTCCCAGCTTTCAAACTGTCCGATGCAAACTTTGCCCCACTGGATATCTTTATAACGATTATTACTATTGTTTCTCCAATCGTCATACATATTAGCGGAAGCAGCGCGCTCAACATGTTCGTTATAAATACGGGTCGTTGAAAAGTTAGCCTTTACATCATAAGTAAAATCTCCGATTTTATGACGGTGTCCTAAAACGATTTCAAACCCCTGATTTTTATCTGAGTTCAAATTTTCTACCGGTAGTTCCTGTCCGAATGTCGTAGGTAACGTCAATTGACGTTTTGTTAAAAGTCCGGTTCGTTTGCGAATAAAATAATCAAACTCCACATTTACGAAACCGGATAATACAGATGCTTCAAACCCAATATTAGCTGTCTTGGATTCATACCAGGTCAAAGCCAGATTAGGCATACCTCTGTCTTTGGCACCATTTGTGACTCCTCCTGATCCCAACACATAACTTCCTGACGGATATAGATAGCCTGTCAAATATTGGTAGGCTCTGTATTTACCATTTTTCTCATCATCATCTGTATATCCGGTGACACCCTCATCACCGACTTTACCATATGATCCTCTGATTTTGAAATTATCAACCATCGGCAATGCTTCTTTGAAGAACGCTTCTTCCGAAACACGCCATCCTAAAGATACAGCCGGAAAAAATCCCCAACGGTTATCCGGTGCAAATTTATATGAACCATCGTAACGAAAACTTACTTCTACCAGATATCGATTATCGTATGCATAGTTGATACGACCAACCAAACCAGCATGGGCAGAAACGCGTGCCGTTCCACCATTGTTCATATTTGTTTTATCTCCTGCATCCATCTGATCGATCGCTCCAACCGTAAATTGACGGTATGCTTTCAAAATATCAGTACGATCATTATTAAATTCCCACAACATCAATGCACCCAAATCATGTTTGCCGAATGTATTTTTATAATTCATAGACAGTTGTCCATTCGGCCTGAAATAATTATCGTTCTGAGTCGTCAACTCTGAAATGGTGTGACTGCCGGAAGCATTATAGACATCAGCAGTTGCATCATAAGCATACTCATAATATTCTTTATACCATTTCCTACTATATTTATTGTTATAATCATAAGATAATAAAGCTTTAGCGGACAGCCCTTTCACCCAAGGTATTTCCCAGTTCAAGCCAATCGATCCATTAAACTCACGGCGATCTCTCCTGTCATACCCGACATTATCAATATCAGACAGATGAACCGGATTTCCTTTATCTCCAGGATTAGACCAATAATCAGGATTATCATTTGCATAAACAGGGAACACCGGTTTTGCCATTTGAATACTACGACTCAAAGGCTCCGCTTCATATGGTTTCATACGTGTGTCCAACCGTCCGCTTAATTGCAGGTCGACAGTAAACCCTTTTACAATTTCAGCACTAATATTGGAACGTACATTGTATTTTTTATAATTAAATGCTTTTGACCGATAAATTCCTTCCTGATCTGTTAATCCTAAAGAGAAGAAATATTTTACCTTCTCTGCACCTCCGGAAACACTCAGGTTATGATAAGTAGTTGGAGCCGTTTTACGAATGACCTCGTCATACCAATCTGTCGTGCCAATCCCTTGGCGAAAACGTTCCAGGTCTTCTGCTGAATAAGGAGCTGCTATTCCTATATTCTGTTGGGCTTCATTATACAGGGTTGCATACTCATATCCGTCATAATACTCAGGATAACGAGTTATATTCTGTATGCCGACATAACCATTGTAATTGATCTTTGGCTTTCCTACTTCCCCTTTTTTAGTTGTAACAAGAATAACGCCATTCGCTCCCTTGAAACCATATACTGCAGCCGAAGCATCCTTCAAAATACTGATTGATTCGATATCGTTTGCATCGATCTGCTTAAAATCACGTTCTACCCCATCTACAATTACCAGTGCATTACCGTAACCACGGATATCAATACTGGCATCATCATCTCCCGGTGCACCACTTCTTTGTACGGCGCGCAACCCCGGTAATTTACCTGCCAATGCATTACTTACATTAGGTGTTTTAACCGTTGCAATATCTTTTGACTGGAGAGAAGCGACTGAACCTGTTACCGATGCCCGTTTCTGGACACCATAACCAACTACTACCACTTCTTCCAATGCTTCTGAATCTTCAGATAAGTTAATATTTAAGACTGATAAGTTACCAACAGGAACTTCTTTCGTTGTAAAACCAATATAAGAAATCACCAATACCGGGTTCTTTTGTTGAAGGTTCAAGGTAAATTGTCCGTTTACATCCGATATGGTACCGTTCGTCGTTCCCTTTTCCACGATGTTAGCACCTATAACCGGATCTCCGTTTTGATCAACAATATTACCTTTAACCGGTCTGGTCTGTTGTTTTGTTTCCGTGACAGAAGCAGGTGAAAGGACGATATAAGTTCCCTCTATCTTAAAGGTTACACTGTTTCCCAACAAATTCTGCAGCACATCCTCCAATGATATATCATTGGCTTTAACGGATACTTTACGGTTAACATTTACGTTTTTATTATAAATGAACAACAAATTTGTCTGGCTTTCAATATCGTTCAATATATTTTCTAACCGGACATTACTTTTATCAAGGGTGATCCGTTTGTTCTGTGATTTCACCATTTCCGCCTGTAAACAGATGGCACTGGAAAAGAAGAACAAAAAGGTCATCTTCAAAATACGAGATACACTGAATTTTCTTTTCTTCATGTTTGTGATAGTTTAAGAATGATATTAGATTAATTATTTACACAGGGCCATACTTTTCCCTTATTTCGATTTTTAAATCATCTCATAGGCTATATAAATTAAATGTTATTGAATATGGATTTCCTCTCTGTTCTCCCTTTCAAATATGAAATGGGCGTCTTGTTGTAATGCTCTCAACACCTCTTCAATCCCATCGGAGATACGGAATTTTCCACTACATGCATAGTTATCGAGCCCGGGATTGTCGATAACTATACGGATACCATAATTCTTTTCCAGTTTCTTCATCAAAACATCGAACTTGATATCCTTAAATGTAATAACCCCGTCTTTCCAACTATAAGGACTGAAATCGGTGATGGGAGTGACAGTCAGTTTTCCATTATCCAGCCTGACTGCATTATTGGGTTCTAACACAACTGATTCATCTGATTGTAATTTGTCGGAAACTCTTACGCTACCCCGTAACAAGGCGGTCGAGAAATCATTTTCATCATAAGCTTCGACATTAAACTCAGTACCTAAAACTTCTACTTCACAGCGCCCGGTATTAACTATAAACTTCTTGTTTTCATCTCTGGCCACATCAAAAAAGGCTTCTCCTTTCAAATGTACTTCACGTCTGTCTCCATTAAATGAAACGGGATAAGAAAATTCAGAACGTGCATTCAACCAGAGATGGGTTCCGTCCGACAATGTTACTTCCACCCTTTGCCCGGCAGGGACTTTAATAGTATTAAAGGCAATATCCGATAAAGGTTCGTTTTTGACAAATATCGATATATTTTGCAACAGAAATAAAGTAACAATAGCAGCAGCAACACTTCCCACCCATTTCCAAAGAAAAGCAGAGCGTTTGCGAACACGCGAATCTAACCGGAAGTCATTAAACAGCAGAGCATCATAAAGAGCACGTTCCTTATAGAACATTTCTTTGTTCTCTTCACTGTCATTCACCCATTGACGAATCTGCGTCAGTTCTTTATCTGTCGCCTCCCCACTAAACATTTTATATAATAACTTCTGCTCCATTTTTTCCTGTTTCTATAATAAGGGCGAATGAAGGAGCAGATACCCTAAAAGAAAAATGTTTTTTTTTAATTATAGAAGAAATCGAAGACAGAAAGCAAGGCTGGCAGATAGTCCTTTAAATCCTTACGTAAAGCGGTTAATGCTTTGCTGATATGAAACTCAACACTTTTTACAGAAAGGTTCGTTTCCCGGGCTATCGTTTGATAGCTTTTCCCTTCATAACGGCTCATCATAAAGATACGGCTTGATTTTTCAGGTAATTTATCTAATGTTTTTTTGATCAATTCCTGTACCTCTGCGCTGAATAAAGCTTCCGGTTCGCAAGCTTCCAGACTGGATATGCGCATTTGAAGCTCCCATTCTTTGTTGGAGAGTAAGTTTTCCGCTATGTTGTTCCATGTACGTTCTCTCTGCAAATGATCCAGGCATTTATTCTTGATAATAATCAATATATATAAAGGAATATCTTTAACATCTTCCAGCCTGTCACGGTTTTCCCAATAGTACATCAGACTTTCAGCAACCAGATCTTCTGCAGTTTCATGGTTATAGGTATATGAATACGCGAACCGGATATATCGCTCACGATGATTCATGAATATATAATTGAATAGTTTTATGTATGCTTTCTCATCCATGATATGCTTCTATTAGGTAAGTATTATACAGCCGGTTAACTGAATTAATTATTGAGTTGTACTCTTTATTTTCAAAGTAGAACACGGGCAAAGATAAACATATTTGAAAAAAATCTAAAGATAGCGCATAAAAAAACTCATGCCGTCGGATTCAAAATCAACAGCATGAGTTCTTTTATATACTTGTAGTATGAAGTTACCCTACAGTTTGATCAAACACATAAGCAATATTTCCACTTCCGGTAGACGGCTTAGTGTTGTCTTCAGTCGGTTTACTGTCTCCTTTTTCCGGAGTACTCAATGTCTTATTATATAATTCCTGATCACCGAGGACTTCCAACGCCTTTTCAAGCACTTCGTCATCCTTCAGGCTTTCCAGCAATTCTCCTTTTTGGAAATAGTAGCGTTTTACGATCTCTGAAGCCATCAATTTCTTGATTTGCTCTTTATAAAGCTCGAAATCCCTATCCAGGTTCGGAGTCAGGCGGGCTTCCAGGTCGTTGAAGATCGTTGAGTCGCTATTCATGTAACCTTCAAACTTGGCTATCTCTTTCAGATTCTTCAAGACTTTTTCGCTCTGACGATCATAAGTGAAGTTCTTTTCTTTTGCATAGTTCTTAAATGCTTCGAAGTCTTCGTCAGATACAGTAAACTCTTCTACCGAAGGAATTGTCTTATGCTTCTGCGCCCAGTTGGTGACAAAGTCAACCAACACAAAATCCGTAGCCAGGTAATACATCATCGTCGGTATTTCTTCCTCTTCTATTTCGAACTCAGGACGAACGCCTCCGCCGTCACGGACAGGGCGGCCTTTAGAGGTGTAGAATACCGATGTCAGGCTGTCGGGAATGGCATCCACACTGCCGTCCGCTTTCCGGTGGCTGTAGTCCATTTGCTGGATACAACGGCCGCTGGGAATATAATATTTACTCATCGTGATCTTCACACTTCCGTTGTAAGGCAATTCACGGGTAGACTGAACCAGCCCTTTACCAAACGAACGTTGTCCGACCAGTACGGCACGATCCATATCCTGCAACGAACCCGAAACGATCTCGGCAGCAGAGGCAGAGTTGCCATTGATCAGGACAGCCATCGGCATAACCGTATCCAGCGGTTCATTGGCCGTACGATAAGTACGATCCCATTGGCTGATCTTTCCTTTGGTTGAAACAACTTCCTTTCCTTTCGGAACAAACATGCTGACAATCTGTGTGGCGCTTTCCAGCAGACCACCGCCGTTATTGCGCAAGTCGAGGATCAGCGATTTGATATGATGATTTTTCTTTAGGTCTTCGAAAGCATTCTTCACTTCCTGGGCACTCTTGTCAGTAAAACCTTTCAGGTAGATATAACCAACGCTATCGCCACGTACACCGTAGTAAGTAACCTGGTCTACAAGTATTTGCTTACGGATCAGTTCCACTTCACGCGGTTTCTTTTCGTTCGGACGCTGTATCTTCAGTACCATTTTCGTATTGGGCACACCTTTCAACAGGTTGCTGACTTCGTCGGAAGATTTATTCGTTACATCCACTGTATCGATAGCCAGGATACGGTCACCCGCCTGAAGTCCGGCCAATGCGGCAGGCATTCCTTCAAACGGTTCGATAATATAGACACCACCTTCCTGGCGTCCGCGGATATAAGAACCGATACCGCCATATTCGCCGGTAGTCATTATCTTCAACTTATCCATCTCCTGTTCCGGATAGTACTCGGTGTAAGGGTCAAGGCTACCAAGCATACTGTTGATGCCCCGGCGAACAGTCTTTTCCACATCGACAGAGTCTACGTAGAACATTTCAACTTCTTTTATCAGCGCATTGAAAATATCGAGGTTCTTACTCACCTCAAAGCGGTTATCTTTCTGAGCCTGTCCCGGCATAATACTCCCGAAGAGGAGCAGTAAACAAAACAAACCTATCAATCTTTCTCGTCGTATCTGCTTATACATAGAATATTTAGTTAATTAACGATGTAAATGTATGCATAAAACACATTTCAGGATAATATCGTATCTACTTTTAACTTTATTTGTTCCCATTTATCATCCGGGATCTGGGCACCGATCACATCTATTATATACCCGGCCAGGAGTGATCCGATGCGGGCTGATTGTTCCAAACCGGCACCGATAGACTGGCCATAGAGGAAACCGGCTGCGAAATGATCGCCTGCCCCCGTTGTGTCGATGGGTTTACCTCCTTCTGCCGGAACAGCGATCACCTGTCCGTTGCTACCAATCAAGGCACCTTCCTTGCCCAGTGTAACCAAAGAGACTTCCACCATTCCGGAAAGCACTTTGACAGCTTCGTGAGCGGCCAGCCCGGTAAAGGCTTCGGCTTCGCTTTCGTTAGAGAAAAGAATATCCACATATTTAGGGATTATATCATCCAACAAGCCTTTGAAAGCATTGACAATATTAAAATTAGATAAATCGAGTGCTACTTTCAGGCCCAGCTTCTTGGCTTTCTGCATCGTGGTACGAACCAGTTCCTCGTTTACTAAAAGATATCCTTCTATATAAATACAATCATATTGGCTAAGGATTTCTTCTTTTATCTCATCCGGTGTAATAGTCGGAGCCGGGCCGAGGAATGTTCCCATAGAACGCTCGCCATCTTTCGAGATCAGCACCGTACAGCTTCCTGAAATACCCGGTGTCTTTATAAAGTAAGGAGCCACACTGGCATCTTTCAGCGCCTGTTCATAGAATTCGCCCACCGAGTCGGTTCCAATCTTACCTATAAAACCGGTATTTGCACCCAGACACGCCATTGCACGCATGGTGTTACAAACCGAACCTCCCGGCGCCTGGCTTCTCTCCAAACGTTCCTGTGTTTTACGGATAGCGATCATCTGTTCCTGGTTGATCATATCCATTGCACCCTTCTTTATGCCGACTTCAGCCAATACTTCATCACTATCCAGTCGCAATAAAACATCAACCAAAGCATTCCCTAAGCCTATTGTATTCATTTTTTCAAATTTTTTCTGCAAAGATATTGCATATTTCAAAAAGAACCTCTACTTTTGCAGTGCAATTTCAGAAAGGGGTATACGAAAGCATGCGGAAAACTTCTGAAAGATTGAAAATTCTTCCTTAGCTCAGTTGGTTAGAGCATCTGACTGTTAATCAGAGGGTCC
>OGJY01000726.1_pt1 | contig 44278 bp, 34 predicted proteins | sample 1572231 | NCBI WGS metagenome assembly OGJY01 (sample SAMEA2582121, study PRJEB24529) | metagenome | biome: Human gut stool | place: China | collected 2011
GGCGACCACCGAGATCTACACTCTTTCCCTACACGACGCTCTTCCGATCTCGATGCACCTTTGAGGATGCTTATACTCTCGATATCGTCGGGATTGAGGTTGGAAATACCGTCACCACCGTCGCGGTTTCCGGCATCCGCCGTGCCCCCGATAGCGGATACGGCCTGTTCGTTGCTGCTGTTCAGCATCGGTACGCCGTCAATCACATACAAAGGCTGGTTGTTTCCTGATACGGAACGGTAGCCACGGATAATGACCCTTGCCGAACTTCCAAGCCCGAAAGAGGTGCGGTTAATCTGTACACCGGCAGTTTTTCCGGCCAGCGTCTGAATGAAATTCAGGTCTTTCGCCCTCACCAGCTCGTCGCCAGCCACCAATTGGGTAGCGTACGGAAGGGAAGCCTCCTGCTTATGAAGTCCGAGAGCGGTAACGACCACTTCACCCAACTGTTGGGAGTCTTCCGCGAGTTGGATCTGAAGGGTTTTCTCTCCGTCATACTGGATTTTCTGCGGAAGATAGCCGATATACGAGACCTGGAGGGTGGCCTTGGGCGGCAGGTAGAGCGTGAAACGGCCGTCTGGATCGGTCACAGTGCCCTGGCTCGTGCCTTTGATCAGGATGTTGGCGCCTATAACCGGCTCACCGCTTTTATCCTTTACGGTGCCTGTTACCCGGCGGGGAGCGTTTTGCTGCATACGGATCACATCTTCGCGGTGGTTCAATATGATTTGTTTGTTAACGACCGTGTAGGCGATATCGGTGTCTTTAAATAAAAGGTATAAGAGATCGAACAGGGTTTTACCTTCCCAGTTATCGCGGACGGGAACAGAAAGGTCGATCACCTGCGCGTCATATATAAAGGAATAAGGGGTTTGTTGCTCGATCATGTCCAATATCTGCGCCAGCGTTTTCCCGGATATATCGGTTTTAAGCACAATCTGGTCATCCCGGACTACCTGTGCTTTGGTCCCGACACACAAAAGCAACCCCAACATTAAGAGGTAAATTTTCATAGTAACGTTATTTATCATGCTTTATAATCAGGTCTTATTTCGGGTAAATGTACGCAATTATTACACAAATACAACTTCAGCCCATAAAAAAACTCGCCTGAAGACCCCATCTTCACAAAAAGGGCACCTCAGGTGAGCTTACTATCAATTATGTTGAAATGATTTTAAAACATGTCCAACCGGATTTATTCGGCAGAGGTACAGTAGTTTGCGTTTTTGTCCCACCATAGGTTGGCTGCTACGTTATCCTTACCACCCAACATCTGGACACCTCTATTATATTCATCCTTGTTTACCAGACTTTCCTTTACCGGATACTTGATACGTTTGATGAAGTTCTTCGGATCCTTGATATCTTTCGAATAACCTCCGTAAACGGTTTCATCACGGTAGATAGCTACATCCAGGCGCGGCAGGTTCAGGCGGCGTTTGTCGCTCCAACCTTCCCAGGACAAATCGGGAGTACCGGCAATGTATTTCTGAGTGATGATCTTTTCAAGAGCGGTGTTGCCTGCTCCGGCCTGATCGTCATATTTGGCACTTGTTCCGGCCAGATTCTTTTCCGTAGAGGCCAGGTATGCATCAGCTTCACTGCCTACCCCCCATTTTTCGAAGGATGACCTTACACCTTCTTCGTATTCGTGCTTGGCATCGCCCGACAAAATACCACGAGCAAACAATTCAGCTTTCAGGAAACATACTTCTTCGTAAAGGAATACGTCGTACGGGCGTGAGTTGTACTTGCCACCGTCTTTCACCAGGTAACCCAGTTCGGCGTAGTTCTTCACCACGTACTCGCCCTTGTTCTGTTCTTCCACGCGGGCACCATATGGCAGCCCCTGCCAGTTACCACCTGTGATAGAAGGCTGGAAGATTTTCGGAGCACGCGGGTCGACCTTAGCCGGGTGAACGGAAGATACCGGAATTGCCGGATCACCAGTCAGTGTCGGAGTCGTATTTTCAACGCCGTCAGGCCATGCAACACCACCGATGTTAGTGACCAGTTTCTCAAACGATTTCGACATACTCAAAGGGCCGCCCCAGGTAATCTGGAACATCACGTAGTTATAATCCTGTCCCCATGAGCCGTCAGCCTTCGGAGGCATGTAGGCATTCTGGCGGGAGCTGCTGATCAGGCCACCGTCGGCATTGATCGCTGCCTGGGCTTGTGCCTTACAAACATCGGGAGCTACTTCGGAAACGCGGAGAGCCAAACGCAGGCGAAGTGAATTGGCGAAACGCTTCCAGGCCTCATTGTCGCACTGGTATACGATATCGTTGCTCTTATCCGTGAAAATACTCTTCGCACCGGAAGTGAACATCTTCGGAGCTTCATCGAGTTCGGCGAAATACTCTGTATAGATATCCTCCATTTCACGGTAAGGCGGGTTAGCCTCGGGATCATCGGACGGTTTCGGGAAAGGCATTGGGCCGAACAGGTCGGAAGCCATCGAGTGTACATACACACGCCAAATACGTGCAAAGGCAATTGTGTTTGCATAACTATCGGCATCTTCACGGGCCGACAGGTCGCGGATCACAATATTCAGGGAAGCGAGCTGTTTGAGGTATTGTTCCCAGATAACCAGGTTCCACCCATCGTTCTGAACATAGTTGGCTGTCGACCAACCACCTCCATCGACAAGCATCTGAGAATACAGGTCAACCTGCAAGGCTTTCAAACGCTGTTCAACATCACCGTCTATGATTTTACCTCCACGGACGGTACCGAGCAGACGCGGCTCGTTCATATTATAATCGACATCGTTAGACGGCTTGTTAGGGTTCTCGTTCAACCCCGTCAGATCACAACTGGACACGCCCAGTAAAAGAAGTGAACAAGCAGCTAATATCTTAACATTTTTCATAACAATTCTTTTTTAGATTAGTAGATTTTAGAAAGCCACATTCAAGTTGAAACCTAAGCTACGCATCGTCGGCATAGAACCGTATTCGATACCTTGTGCATTACCTGAAGTATAAGCTGCTTCCGGATCGAACCCTTTGGTCTTACTGTAGATCATAAACAGGTTGCGGGCAACGAAGCTAAGCTTTAATGCTGTGAACGGAGTCTTTGAAAGCATTGACTTCGGCACGCTGTAACCCAGGCTCAGTTCGCGCAGGCGGATGTTGGTTGCATCATACATCCAGGCTTCCGTAATACCGGAGATACCGTTCCAATACTTTTCAGCACTTACATTCTGTGTATTCTTAGAACCGTCGGCCAGTACACCCGGAACAACGATACCGTCTTCACGTCCGTCGAGTGTCATTTCTAATGAACCGTTGGTTGAACCCTGACGGATAGATCCCATGTATACATCACCGCCCTTACGCATATCGATTAAGAAGTTCAAAGAGAAGTTCTTGTAAGAGAAAGAGTTGTTCCATCCCAACATCCAGTCCGGCTGGTTGTTACCCAGTTTCACCATATCTTCCGAACGCAAAGGCACACCATCGGCACCGACCATTATGTTACCATTATCGTCACGTTCGTAAGCATATCCGTAGATATCACCGAAAGCACCCCCTTCGTGAGCCACGATTTTCAAGAAGGTAACGGAAGGGTCACTTAAAATCTGCTCCTTCGTATCGCTGGTCAGTGAAACTACCTTATTCTTATTTTTTGACCAGTTCAGCTGAGTGTCCCAGGTAAAGCCAGTTTCAGTAATCACCGGAGTAGCGTTAAGAGCGATCTCGACACCGCTATTCTCTATATTACCTGCATTGATCATTTTCTTCTTAAAGCCGGTTGCGGAAGGAACATCGATCTTAAGGATCTGATCTTTTGAGTTTTTCTTGTAGTAAGCCAGGTCGACACCTACACGGTTGTTGAAACCTTTCAGTTCAAGACCCAATTCCCAGGAGTTGATCGTTTCATTCTTCAGGTTAGGGTTAGCCATCCAATCTTCGTTATTCGCGCTGAAGATACCACCCTTGATATCATAACCGATCTTATAATAGTCGCGCAACATATATGCGTCGGTATCGTTACCTACCTGTGCCCAGGAAGCACGCAGCTTACCGAAAGTAAGGAAACCTGTACTACCACCCATCTTATTGATCATCTGGGTAAAGATCCAGCTTGCACCCACTGACGGATAGAAATAAGAAGCATTGTCTTTAGGTAAGGTAGACGACCAGTCGTTACGGGCTGTCAAATCCAGATACAGGTAATCGTCCCATGACATAGAAGCCGTTGCATAGATAGAATTAATTTGTTTGCGTGTCTTTTCATACTCGCCGCCATGTGTCTTACCGTTGGCGATAGCATGGAAATCGGGAATGATAAATTCGCCGGAGTTCTCGGTATAAAGAGCGGTAGAGCGATACATGATATTGCCACCTACTGTACCCACGATGCCGAAACGATCCCAGTTACCTTTGGCAGTCAACAGGAAGTCGGAGTTGATCTCGTTGAATTTTTCGGATTTGGCCTGCATACTACCGTTTGTTTCCCAGTACGGTGTACCTGTTCCACGAACCCATTCATACTGAACGGTATAGTTATCCATACCTGAACGCAGTTTCAAGCTCAACCAATCTGTAAATGTGAAATCCAAAGCTGCGAAACCGATCAAACGGTCTTTCTTATCGTTGTTAGTCATACGGTAGGCAGACCAGAAGGGGCTTTCCGCATTTGTCTTGTGATCCACTACGAAACCGGCAGCACTACCATCGGCACGTTTCCAGTTGTTGGATTCATAACCGGAATAATCGGAGAAGCCCACACTACGCGGCATGCTCAGGTAATTCAGGAAAATGTTGTCGGGGTCGGTAGCCAGCTTGATACGGTTATTGGTATGCTGGTTGATGTAGTTTACTTTCACGTCGGCAGATAACCATTTAGCCAATTTAGCGGTAGAACGCAAATTGATAGAGGTACGGTCGAGGCCGCTGTTAGGAACTACCCCTTTGTTGTCGAGGCGGGTCACACCTGCACGGAAGGTAATATCTTCAGAGCTCTTGCTGATATCGACACTGTTCGTCCAGGAAGTTCCGGTACGCAGGAAGTCTTTATACAAATTGTTGTCGCGTGCAGCATAACCGAATGAACCTAAAGCCATGTCCTTTGTCGATCCGTCCATCTTCGGGCCCCAGCTACCATATACATTATTATCAAAGGCACCGGCAGCACCCTGTCCGTAAACGTTCTGGAAAGTAGGAGTCTGCATCGGGTTCTCGGCAGTAAAGTTCAGGTTGTAGTTTACGCCTACGCCTTTCGACTGCGAACCTTTCTTGGTTGTGATCATCACAACGCCGTTACCGGCACGGCTACCATACAGCGCAGCTGCGGCCGGGCCTTTCAGAACAGACATGCTTTCGATATCGTCGGGCGAAATATCCGACATACCGGAACCCTTGTCCACGTTACCGTTACCGTAGAAGTCGTCGGTACCCCCGCTGAAGTTGTCGATAGGCACACCGTCGACTACAACCAACGGCTGGTTGTTACCGGCAATCGAGTTGTTACCACGGATCACGATACGGGTAGAACCGCCTACACCGGTACCGTTCTGTTTGATCTGCAAACCGGCCACTTTACCAGCCAGGGCGTTAGCCACGTTTGCATCGCGAGTCTGGGTAAGCGACTCCCCTTTCAGTTCCTGCATGGAATATCCCAGCGCTTTCTTTTCGCGCTTGATACCCAAAGCGGTAACCACTACCTCGTCTATTTTCTGTGTGTCTTCACTTAATTCTACGTCGATCTTAGTCTTGCCGTTGATGGCAACCGTAATCGTTGCGTATCCTATATAACTGAATTGCAGTTCCTTTCCACCATCCACATCAAGTGTATAGTTACCATCCACGTCGGTGATTGTACCGTTAGTAGTACCGGGTACCAAAACGCTTACGCCCGGAAGTCCGAAACCATCATTTGCATCCGTCACTACGCCGGAAACCTGCTGTGCACTCAGGTAACCACATGCTACCAGTGCGATGAAAATACCCAGTAATTTTCTTAATCCTGAGCAATTCTTTAATAAAGAGTATCTCATATCATTCTTATTTAGGGTTACAAAGTATTTATGAATTGGCTTTCATAACTTTGTGTTTTTTAATAAATTAAACAATAGATATATAACGCTGTCGTTCAAAACAGCACACGTCGGTTGAAATTCCTAAGTATATTCCATAGGCAATCAGATTATTTAACAATTAATACTAGTTTATTATTTTGATATTTCTATTATCGGGATGTCTTGTGTTTGAGTTGAGTTAACAGGTACTTTGTGGATAGTATATTTGATCCCCGAAGCCAGACGGAGATATTCCATCACCTGGGGTAGTTGTTCATCTTTAAACCTGGCTGTAATGATCGACTTCAGTACCAGGGAGTCTTTCACCTCGAACTTTACATGGTAATGACGGCTTAACACCTTAAGTACCTGCGACATCGGATGATTGCGAAAGATTAGTTCGCCATCTTTCCAGGCTGTTTCATGTTCCGGATTAACAGTTTCCACCTCAAGCTCTTTCGTTGTTTTGGTGAAGGTTGCCTTTTCGCGGGGCATTATCCGGCGGGAAAGTTCCTGTCCGCCGACAGTCTTTACATGTACATTAACAGAGCCTTCCATCAGCGTTGTCTCGATCCGGTCGTCGTCGGAATACGCAGCGACGTTGAAGGTTGTTCCGAGCACTTCCACTTCATACTCCTGTCCGGCATGGACGATAAAAGGTTGTGTAGCATTGTGCGTTACTTCGAAATAGCCTTGTCCTTCGAGTTCCACCTCGCGGCTACCGGCCACGAAGTCGGACGGATACGTCAACTGGCTGGCCGAGCTCAGCCAAACGCGTGAACCGTCGGGCAGGTTGAACATCGAAACAACGCCCGGATTGGTGCGCACTTCAACCATGCGCACCTCCTTTTTACCTCCCTGCATCCAGAAGAATGCAGCTAAAACTAATAACGGAACAAACAGAACTGCAGCCACGCGCTGCGCTAAACCAACCATCCGGCGAAGGCGAACCTTCTTATCTAACTTATGAACTTGTGCTTTGAAACGGCGTAACGATTGTTCGGGGTCGACCGACTGCATCACGCGTACCCGGCTCACCACTTCACGGGTGAAATAAAGCTGCTCCAGCAACTTCTCGTTTTCGGGAGAAGCAGCCAGCCACTCTTCCACGGCTGCCGCGTCATTTGCGGTCAACATTCCGTCGATGTACTGTACTAATATTTCCTCGTTTATCGTTTCCATATTCTTCTGCTTCTAATATTAATACAATTCAGCGAATAAACCTACTAAACAGAAATGCAATTATTTTTAGAAAAAATTCAAAATCTTTTCCGCTTGTTCGGTTGTTATCCTATAAGACAGAGAGTTATCACTAATAAAAAAGTTTATGAAAAAGATTGTTTTACTCCGCCACGGCGAAAGTGCCTGGAACAAGGAGAACCGTTTTACCGGCTGGACCGATGTCGATCTCACCGAAAAAGGAATAGAAGAAGCCCGTAAGGCAGGCGACCTGCTGCGAAAAGAGGGGTTCGTTTTCGACAAAGCCTATACCTCTTATCTGAAACGTGCTGTAAAAACTTTAAATAACGTACTCGACCGGATGGATCAGGACTGGATACCGGTTGAAAAAAGCTGGCGACTCAACGAAAAGCATTACGGCGATCTGCAGGGGCTCAACAAGAGCGAGACAGCCGAGAAGTATGGCGACGAACAGGTACACATCTGGCGCAGAAGTTACGATGTGGCCCCGCATGCCCTCGGAGAGGACGACCCGCGCAACCCGCGCTTTGAACTCCGTTATAAGAATGTGCCCGATAATGAACTACCGCGCACGGAGTCGCTGAAAGATACTGTCGAACGCATCCTGCCCTACTGGAAAGAGGTTATCTTCCCTTCGCTCAAGACGTCCGACCAGATCCTGGTGACCGCCCACGGCAACAGCCTGCGGGGTATCATTAAATATGTACGTGATATAGCCGACGAAGACATCGTGCATCTGAACCTTCCCACCGCAGTGCCTTACGTACTCGAATTCGACGACGACGGCATCCTGGTAAAAGATTATTTCCTGGGCGATCCCGAAGAAATCAAAAAGCTGATGGAAGCGGTAGCCAACCAGGGAAAGAAAGCAAAAAAATAGTTATTTAATTCAAATTCAAAGCCCGGAAGCATAAAAAAATTCCGGGCTTTGCCTGTTTAATAAGGAAATAATTGCCTATGTTTGTACGAAACAAAAAAACTAGCTATTGTGATTACGGAAAATGAACAAACCTTACATCTATTAAAAACGGGGGACGAAAACGCCTTCGACACGATCTACAAGCAATATTACCGGGGGCTGTGCGCCTTCGCTTCCCAATATGTAGCCGAAACTGAGATAGAAGAAATCGTACAGGAAGTAATGATGTGGCTCTGGGAGAACCGTGCTTCGCTGGTTCCCGAAATGTCGCTGAAATCATTGCTCTTTATGATGGTGAAGAACAAATGCCTGAATAACATCACCCACAACCAGATTAAGCAACGGGTGCATGAAAAGCTGTTCGCCAAATTCGAAAACCAGTTTGAAGATCCCGACTTTTACATAGAGAACGAGTTGATCGCCTTGGCAGCCAAGGCGATCCGGGAGCTCCCGGAAGATTATAGAAGAGCGTTCGAAATGAACCGTTTCGACAACCTTACCTATAATGAGATTGCGGAGAGGACGGGCGTTTCGCCCAAAACTGTGGCCTACCGCATCTCACAGGCGCTGAAGATACTCCGCGTCGAACTCAAAGACTATATGCCGCTGCTCATGGTTTTGCTGAGCTAAATGGAATCAAAACAAATGTACGTTTAAACAAAATATAACCAAACATGTTTAAATAATAGGGTACCCTCTATTTAAAACAACTAAAATAAACGATAAAATGAAACGTACATTATTCATGATATTATTTGCCACACTGGCAACGATCGGATATGCTCAGACCGACGACAAAGGCTATGAGGAAGGAAAATATGTATTGAAAGGCGTGTCAGGCCTCAACCTGTCGCAAACGGCGATGACCAACTGGTCGGCCGGCGGCGAGAACTCCGTAGCCGGAAATGCTTACCTCAACGGCTCGCTGACACATAAAAGCGGCAACTGGCTTTGGGTGACCAACCTCGTACTCGACTACGGGCTGACTAAAACCAAGTCGCAAGGCATGCGTAAGAGCACCGATAAGATCGGACTTTCCACCCAGCTGGGCTACTCGACCAACAATGTCTGGTTCTACACCCTGATGGGCGACCTCAACACGCAGTTCGCCAAAGGTTACAATTACCCGGACAAGGAACATTATATCTCCAACTTCTTCGCCCCGGCCTACTCAAACGTTTCGCTGGGTATGGAATACCGTCCGAAGAGCAACTATTCGGTCTACCTCTCCCCCGTTTCGGCCAAGATGACCTTTGTGGAAGACGATTACCTGTCGGAGATCGGAGCCTTCGGTGTCGATCCGGGCGACCGTTTCAAGATCGAATGCGGTGCTTATCTCAAGGCTCGTGCTGAAATGCCGGTGATGGAAAACGTGAGCCTGATCACGACAGCCGACTTCTTCACCCCTTACAGCAACCAGTTCGGCAACATCGACGTCAACTGGGATATGCTCATCAGCATGAAGATCAATAAATTCCTTTCCGCCACGCTCAACACGACGCTTAAATACGACAACGACGTGAAAACGTTTGACGACAACGGCACCAAACACGGCGCAAAAGTGCAGTTCAAAGAGATACTCGGCGTGGGGCTGGCCTACAATTTCTAGCCAATCGGCCAGGTTCTACATGAAGCAGATACAGGTTCCCCTTCGGAACCAAGTTATTGTGCATTGCCTATGGCACAACTGTGCCATACGTAGTGCACAAAAATGCCATGCCTAGTGCACAAATGTGCCATAGTAGTGGCACATTTACCGGGTCAGTCAGAAACTGACCATTCTTTCCTATCAGAGTAACTTTTCCATCCGAAGCAATCTTTTTTCCTGAAAAACCTGCTGCAATCGGTTGCAGTATCCAAAAGAAAGGACTAAATTTGCACGTCGAAAACAAATATGATTAGAAATGATCAATAGAATCAAGGCTCTGCTACAAGAAGTAGAGAACATGAAGGCAGCAAATGCCGAAGAGCTGGAAGCTTTACGCATCAAATACCTCAGCAAAAAGGGAGAAATCTCCGCGCTGATGAATGATTTCCGCAACGTGGCGGCCGATCAGAAACGTGAAGTAGGACAGTTCCTTAACCAACTGAAGGAAACTACTCAGAACAGGATAAACGAACTGAAAGAGAGTTTCGATAACGTGCAGACAGGTAACGATGATATCGACCTGACCCGTACGGCTTATCCGGTTGAACTGGGAACACGCCACCCGCTTTCTCTTGTTAAAAAGGAAATATGCGACATCTTCGGACGTCTGGGCTTCAGCATCGCAGAGGGTCCCGAAATCGAAGACGACTGGCATGTATTCTCTTCATTGAATTTTGCCGAAGACCATCCTGCTCGTGATATGCAGGATACATTCTTCATACAACATAATCCGGACGTTTTACTCCGCACACACACATCCTCCGTACAGACCCGCGTGATGGAGACTCAACAGCCTCCCATCCGTATCATCTGCCCGGGACGTGTGTACCGCAATGAAGCGATCTCTTACCGCGCACACTGTTTCTTCCATCAGGTAGAAGCGCTGTACGTCGACAAGAATGTTTCATTTGCCGACCTGAAACAAGCCCTGCTTTTCTTTGCAAAAGAAATGTTCGGCCCGGAAACGAAAATACGTTTACGCCCCTCCTACTTCCCGTTCACGGAGCCCTCTGCGGAAATGGATATTTCCTGCAACCTCTGCGGCGGTAAAGGATGTGCATTCTGTAAACATACCGGTTGGGTAGAAATCCTCGGCTGCGGTATGGTAGACCCGAATGTTTTGGAAAGTTGCGGTATCGACAGCAAAGTTTATACCGGCTACGCCCTGGGAATGGGTATCGAACGTATCACAAACCTGAAATACCAAGTTAAAGACCTTAGAATGTTCTCAGAAAACGATGTTCGTTTCCTGAAACAATTCGAATCAGCCAATTAAATTGAAAGCCTAAATCATTTACCATCTTCCCCGGGCCTTTAACCAGCCCGGGGGAAACACACAAAGGAGGATAATATGATAAAGGTTTTAATTTTAATTACAGGAGGTGCAATCGGCACTGTATTACGCTATGGAGTTTCCATGTGGGTACAGCGTTTGTTGCAATACTCCTTTCCCTTCGGAATCCTTTCCGTCAACGTAATAGGCTCTTTCCTGATCGGCTTTTGCTGGAGCCTGGCCGAAAGTTACAACTTCTCCGTCAACACACGGGCATTCCTGTTTACCGGACTTTTCGGCGGATTTACTACTTTTTCTTCGTTTGCACTTGATACAATGTCGCTGATGAAAACCGGCGATTATAAACTTGCATTCATAAACATACTGGCAAGCAATGTTTTAGGACTTATTGCCGTATTTCTGGGTTTGCTGGTCGGAAAAAATGTATTATCTTTCGTGAAATAATAAAGATGAGAAAAGAGGAACGATATAAAGGTGTGCTCAACTGGTTCAACGAAAACGTACCGGTGGCAGAAACGGAGTTGCATTACGACAACCCCTATCAGTTGCTTATTGCCGTGATCCTGTCTGCCCAATGTACAGACAAGCGGGTGAATATGATAACCCCGGCATTGTTTGAAGATTTCCCGACGGCCGAAGTGATGGCAGCGTCCACACCTGAAGTCATCTTCGAATATATCCGTAGCGTCTCCTACCCTAACAACAAGGCGAAACACCTGGTCGGGATGGCCCGGATGCTGATCTCCGATTTCGGTGGAGTAGTGCCTTCCGACATCGACGAATTGCAGAAACTGCCGGGTGTGGGACGCAAAACAGCCAACGTGATCGCTTCTGTGGTCTACAACAAGCCGGCCATGGCGGTAGACACCCATGTGTTCCGTGTAGCCAACCGCATCGGGCTGACCAACAACAGTAAAACACCTCTCGAAACAGAAAAAGAGCTAGTGAAACATATTCCGGAGAAAATGATCCCGATCGCCCATCACTGGCTGATCCTTCACGGACGGTACACCTGCATTGCCCGGAAACCTAAATGCGAAGCGTGTGGACTGAAGCCCTGGTGCAAGCACTTCCTGACAACTAAAACGTAAAACATGATGGCCTATAAGCGGGAAATAGTCATTTTTATCATAACTGCTCTCGCTACCCTGTCAGCAGTCTACTACTTTTTCGGTGATATGGAAGAGGGTAAGAATGTGGCGCAAACCGACCTTTATACGCTGACTGCTCCTTCGCCGGAGGCCATACTGTCCGTAAACCGTCCGGCTGCCTTTGCCAAATTGATTCTGACCAAGCAGCCGGTATATCAGGCTTTTGCATCGGAAATACCCGAGATATTCCTCTCGATCGTCCAAAAGAACACGGCAATACCCGCCTTACAGTTCTCTTTCCACACGCAAGGGATGGTGATGTACGCCAAAGCGGACAAAAGCATCGTAGACAATATCGAGAATGAAATACTGAGGAGTTCCTTCGGGGCATTCGAACCCCAAAAACAGAAAAAAGGAGAGATTACGTTCACTTATTTCCCGGATGCCGGAAACCGCTTTTTCGGATATTATCAGCACGAGGGTATCTGGATAGCCAGTTACAGCAAGAAGCTGCTCGAAGAAGTAGCCACCATACAAACCACCCATACAAATCAGTTGCAAAAAGAACAAATCCACCTATGCAAATCGCTCGACCGAAATGCGCCCCTTAACCTACTGATCCGCTCTGAAAAGCTCAATCTCTACGTAAAGACGAACGACTCCACCCAGTGGAAGATTGACGACAGGTGGTTGGGAGCCGACTTGTTTGAGAGCGAAGGCAACATCTGTTATTTCAGCAACCTGCCTTACCATGCCCCGGCCGACACGCTTTACCGGACTATCGCCGATACACTTTCGTTACGGCTCGAACAGTATTTTCCTCAACTCCATATCTCCAGCCAGAGCTACGAAGAGGACGGGAAAGTGTTTTATACGGGGTGCACTTCCACCACGCAGCCATCATAAGCCAGATGCACATGCGGGGGCAGTATCTTTTCGACCTCGGCATGCAAGCCTATCCGGTGACTCATATGAATGAGGTAAGCCTCCTGCGGACGGATACGTTCAACCTTTGCCAACGCTTCCTCCAACCCTTCGTGCGCAGGATGTTCCCCCTGTTTAAGGGCGGTGAGGATCAAAAGTTTCAATCCTTCCAGCTTGGCATATTCTTCTTCCGGCAACGACTTTAGGTCGGTCAAGTAGGCCATATCCCCTATCCGGTAACCCAGGATAGGCAAGCGCCCGTGCATCACACGGATCGGCAGGATCGGCAGGCCGGCGGCCACAAAAGGTTCGGTGCTAATATGATGGAGGGCGAACTTCGGCACGCCCGGGTATTTATGTTCACGAAAAGCATACGGTATGCGGGTTTCTATCGCCTCGGCCACATATTCTTCGGCGTAGATATCAAGATCCGTATAACGGGTAAAAGGACGCAGGTCGTCCAACCCTCCTACATGGTCGTAGTGTTCGTGCGAAATCAAAACGGCGTCGAGTTCATACGTCTTACTTCGTATCATTTGCCAACGGAAATCCGGGCCGCAATCCAACAGGATGCGTTTCCCTTCCGTTTCCACCAAGACTGATGTACGCAGGCGCCAATCGCGCGGGTCTTTGCTCGTACAAACTTCACATTGACAACCTATTTCGGGAACTCCGGTAGAAGTCCCCGTTCCCAAAAAAGTAATTTTCATTATCCTACATATTTAACCTCCGGCATTATCTCTATGCCAAAACGATCTTTCACAGCGGCACGGATACTTTCAGCCACCAAAGCGATCTCGTGTCCCCTGGCCTCTCCCAGATTGACCAGCACAAGCGCCTGTTTCTCGTACACTCCCACCGCCCCATGCGATTTTCCTTTGAAGCCGCATTGTTCGATCAGCCAGCCGGCAGGTACTTTCACCTTGCCTTCGCCAGCAGGGTAAGACGGTATTTCGGGATATTGAGCCTTCAATTTTCCGAATTGTGCAGCAGAGATGACCGGGTTCATAAAGAAACTTCCGGCATTTCCCAGCACCTCCGGATCAGGAAGTTTCTCCCGACGAATGGCTATGACGGCTTCCCGGATCGTCTTCAGGGTGACTTCCGGGTATTTGGCCAGCTCATCCTTCAGGTTACCGTAGTTAACGGACAGGCGGGGATGTTTATCCAACCGCAGTGTTATATAAGTAACAATATGCGGATCGTTATGTTCGTTCTTGAAAAAGCTACTGCGGTAGCCGTACAAGCATTCTTCGTTCGTGAAGATACGTTTCTCGAAAGTCAGCTGGTTGTAGGTCTCCACCGTTTCGATCACATCCTTCACCTCTGCACCGTAAGCGCCGATATTCTGGATAGCGGCTGCTCCGGCCTCCCCGGGTATAAGCGATAGGTTTTCGATACCTCCCCACCCGTTCGATACGGCATAGGCAACGACATCATCCCATTGTTCGGCGGCACCGACACGGAGATAGACATGATCGTCCGTTTCCTTCACCGACGTCATGCCTTTTATGACCGAGTGCAGGATAATCCCGTTGAAGTCGTTTATAAATAACAGATTGCTACCACTTCCTATATGTAACGACAAACATTCCTGGAAATACTCATCATGCAAAATACGTCCCAGCTCTTCTTCATCGGCATACTCCATGAACCAACGTGTTTTAACCGGCAAATGGAAAGTGTTATGCTTTTCCAGCGAGTAATTTTCTTCTATCCTCATAATATCTGTTTATTTATTGCAGGACAAAAGTAGTTATAAAATTGAAAACAGGGAATTCAAAACTGAAAATTACGTCTCACCCAAACGCAACGTTGCATCTAGCTTCGATGTAACGCTGCATTGAGACTAAGTGTAACGCTACATCGACACCCGATGCAACGTTACACTGACACCCGATGCAAAAACAACCATGTCAAAGTGCCTTTACTATACATTAATATATAGGCAAAACCTATAATGTATCGACTATTTCCCTTTGTTTCGTGAAATAGATCATTCTCTGTATTTCTCCGCTTTGGGAAATCAGGGTGGAATATCGTTTCAAAGATTGTATCCACTCCTTTTGTGCACGGCATATTTCTGGATGTTGCGAATCCATATAATTAATAGCATAAAGGCGGTACATCGACAACTGGAAACTACCTTTCTCCACAAAGCTGTAAGTTGCTTCAAAATTGATGTTCGACAAATAAAGGTAAGCCTGCTTCCCGTTGGAGAACTCACCGGAAGATGCGACATATTCCAGATCGTCCAACAGGCGGTGCAGTTCGGTCTTCATCACCTCGATATCCTCATCCGACAGCATGTTCAATCCGGCAAAATACTTTACTTCCCTTACAAACGACTGGAACAGGTTATTATCCAGAATAGTATAAGTAGTAGGCATTAGGCGGATCTCCTGCGTCAGTTTCTTCTGTGACTCCAGTACCTTCTCCGGAACCACTATGTCTGCCATGCTTCCGGTCATCTTCATTCCGTTATTCTGGTGCATCCACCGACACAGGCGAAACTTGGTCATCCGCTCGAAAGGTGAGTAAAGCGTATAAGGAATAATATTACAAGCTGTACTGACCACCGCCTTCGGATCATCCTTGACAAAAGAGAAAAGCTTAAGATAACGTTTGATGATATCATGGTAGTTATCGATATGACTGGTGCCATCGGCCACATTCAGGTTAAACACGGCACCTTCTGCCCTGTTGGTTCCTACGATCTGGTCCAGCGAAATACCCAGACTCTGCGACAGAAGTGATACCTCATAAAAAGTAAACGGAACTTCTCCCCGCAACCGGCGATACACAGCTTCCTTTCCTATAGATATTATATCCATAATATAGTTAGCCAAATTAGTCTCCTCCGGGAGATGTTCCCTCATGGCTTTGATAAGCCCGTTATTCAATGCATCTTTCATAATTATTAGTGTACTATTTTTATTGTTTTTACTCATGTTTTCCATAAAAAAATATCCGGCTTTGTATGGGCAAATGGCATTAAGCCTTGTTTTTGTTTCGATTACCGCAAACAGCCATCAATTAACGTTTTTTGTTTCTCTAATCGTAACAAAAGCCTGTAGCTATTGTTTAATAAGAAATGAACGCTGATTTTCTTGTCTGCAAAAAGACACCATTTAGAAAATACTATGGCGTACATTTGCAATGTATATAATCATTAAAAAGAAACACTCATGAACAAAGCAGAACTTATCGAGGCCTTAGCAGATAAGGCAGGGTTACAGAAACAGAAAGCAAAAAAAGTATTAGATGCTTACATCGAGATCGTAACCGAAAAAATGTCACAAAAAGAGGAAATTACTCTTATTGGTTTTGGTACACTGATACCTAGACCTCAAACAAGTCGCCTGGCTCGTAATCCAAAAACTGGAACTCCGGTACAGATTCCAGCCAGAACAACGGTAAAGTTCAAACCCGGTAAATTCTTGCTGGAAGCTATGAACGGCACTGGCGAGAAAAAATAATATGATTTGTTTTTATAACTTCCTTCATGTTAACGCATGGAGGAAGTTTTTTTTCACCTCCTTTTCTCTTATTTTATGACATCTGCAAAAATACACATAGTATTTTAGTAAAAAGAGGTGTTTTTAAAGTATACCACAGCAGCCCGGTTCTAATTAAACAACCGTATGTATATCCCCACTCCTATTATCGCAACAAACAAATCCGAACATTACTCTTTGTTTCGGAATACGAAACTTTGCGCCTACACAGGGATTTTATCGGTAAACATTTGTCGGATGCTCTAATTATATTTAATTTCGACTCCGAAAAATTAATTGTCCGGTACATACAAAATACTCACATGAAAATAGTTAATCTGGGAGAATCAAACTCCATCTTAAACAGGTTCGTTTCTGAACTGCGGGATGTCAATATTCAAAAAGACAGCCTTCGTTTCCGTAGAAATATCGAAAGGATAGGTGAAATTATGGCTTACGAAATCAGTAAGGATTTCTCTTATAGCCAAAAGGATATACAGTCACCGCTGGGGATCGCCCCCATGAGCACTCCCGACGATCGGGTAGTAATCAGCACCATCCTACGCGCAGGCCTACCATATCACCAGGGCTTTTTGAGCTATCTCGATTATGCGGAAAACGCCTTCGTCTCAGCCTATCGCAAATATAAGGATCGCCTGAACTTCGATATTCACATCGAGTATATAGCTTCACCGAGATTAACAGACAAGACATTGATCATCACCGACCCGATGCTGGCTACCGGTAGCTCGATGGAACTGGCCTACGAAGCATTGCTGACAAAAGGCCATCCGGCCCATATCCACGTCGCCTCTATTATCTCCAGCAAACAGGCTATCGAATACCTGCAAAGAAAGATGCCGGATGATAAAACGACCGTTTGGATCGCCGCCCTCGACGACGAACTGGACGACCATTCCTATATCATCCCCGGACTGGGAGATGCCGGAGACCTGGCGTACGGAGAAAAAGAATAAGAATCAGCGGGGTAAGGAAAACCAGAAACAGGAACCTTTACCGACTTCGGATCTTACCCCGATCTTTCCTTTCATCTGTTCCACAATGCTTTTACAGATGGAAAGGCCAAGACCTGTTCCCTGCTTGAAATCATTCCCTTTATAGAAACGGTCGAATACATGTGCACGAACTTCCTCGTTCATGCCGACCCCGGTATCCATTACAGAAAACTCTATTTCGGTCGGACGGATCTCATATCCCAACATGATCGACCCATGCTCTGTATATTTAATCGCATTGTTTACAAAATTGGCAAGCAACTGAGTCAGCCGGATCTGGTCGAAACTGAATACACAAGGCTCCAGCCCCGATACACACCCCAGCGTTACCCCCTCGTCTACCTTTATACTCATCGAACGGACGATCTCTTCCAAAAAATCTTTCAGATTTATCTCTACCGGCTTGAATTCTATCGTATTGGCTTCAATTTTTGCTAAGTCGAGAATATCAGAGATCAACTGAAGCAATAGTTCATTATTCTTCTGGATGATACCGACAAACTGTTGCTGCTCGCCCCTGTCGTCAGTATCGACCAACAAGGTGGAGAAACCGACAATAGCATTCAGCGGCGTACGTATCTCATGGCTCATATTGGCCAGGAAAGCCGACTTCAGGCGGTCGAGTTCTTCCGCCTTCTCTCGCTGCTGCTCAGTTTCCTTTAGTTCCGTGATATCATAATTTACACAGATCATTTCCAGCTTATCCGGATCATTCGACTGAGGGTTACGCATGACATTCACACGAATCCACTTCCAGCCGCCATCGGTCTTGATACGTAACTCCTTACGAATACTCGTAGCTTTGCCATTCTTTACCTTTTCAAAAAAGTCGAGCATCACGGCACGATCCTCCGGATGTACAGCTTCGTATATACCTATTATTTCAGACAGCGGCTTGCCATCTTTCTCACCGAGGTTCTGATACCACTGGCTGATGGCATATCCTTCACGTGTCAGCAGGTCGAACTTAGCATAACCCACTTTAGCATAGCGGCTTACCAACGTAAAGAAATACTCGAATTCCTCTATGCGATTGTAGGCGATGGTCTTATCCGTATTATCCAGGTTTATAAACAAATAGTTTATCAGCTCTCCCTTATTATTATAAAGCATACAAACCTTCGTGAGCAAGTCGATCGCTCCTTCTTTGCGGGTTGGGTAATAATTACTGGACACCACCTTAGTGAACGGATAGCTCAAACGGAAAGATACCGGCTTTTTATTGCGCATCTTGTCGAGAACATCACTGGGAATCACCGGATTATCAAATATATTCACCCCCAGAGCATCCTTGGGAGAGCGCAGACCGAATATCTCCACATCCTTTTTATTTATGTCGACAAGATAACCATCCTTATCATAAAGTTCAATTCCAACCGGGATATTAGTATAAATATTACGCAACAACTTCTCACCCCGATCAAGTGCTTCATTGATTCTGGCCATCTTAGTGATGATACTGATAATATTGGCTATCGACGAGAACCACTGGTAATCCTCCAGGCTCCAAAGCCGGTTCCTATCCATAATATCGATACCGATATATCCCCAGGCCTTATTTTTTATCACTAGCGGAATCAGTATCAGGGAAAGTGATCCACGGAGTTGAAGGTAGCGCTTCTCTTCTGCAGCTTCAGCGGGCAGTTCATCCAGATTATTGATCAGCACCGGATAGAAATTCTGTATTTTCCTAGTCGACCAGGGAAGTGTAGAAACCGGTATATTTTGCAAAGAAGCACTGACGGATGCTACCCCATCGCTACATACTTCGTGCGTACAACTCAGGATTTGCAGGTTGTTGCCATACTCCATAATAGAGGCGCGTCCCTGTGCACCGATCGAATATAATATTTCCGAAAGAACCTCATGGATCGATTTAGGCAAATCATTTGTCTGGATAAAAGAATGTAGTGCACGCGAAAGACTACCTAAATGCCGGAGAAGACTATCCACCTGGCCAGTCATACTCTGCTGGGTATCTTCCACATTATGAGGAAGCAGTTGCAGGATTCCCAGCACCTCTATCTTCCCGTTGGCATCGATCTCCCGTTTGCAGATCTTCGAGCGGACAAATTTGAACCCGTAACAAGTCTTTAGCGGGAATATTTGTTCATAGATACCTATTTCCTTGAAAAAAGCGAACTCGCTGGCAATGCGGCTTCTATAATCTTCACGGATCAATCCCAGAAAATCCCTGATAGGGATCTTCCTGTCATGCAAATCCAACAGACTAACGAGATAGTCCGAACATATATAATACCCATTTTCGAAGTCGGCTTCCCACCAACCTACCTGAGCGTTATCCAACAACAACTGATATTGATCTATATCCATTTGTTTTCTTATAGCTAATATGCTACAAAATACGTTATAATAAACCATATCCGCAAATTTTAATTGCTTTAATATTCAAGGGATTTCAAAGATTTTAGTTAAAACAAAAGCGGAGACAGGTAAAACCTGCCTCCGCTTCACTAATGGACAATACTATCTTATTTCAGTTCTTTGATACGTATATTGCGGAATTTAACCGGCGAACCGTGCCCCAGGAAGCCGATATGCCCTTTTTTGTTGAACAATCCCGGGTGTTCCTTTCCGTCGGGAGTACCGTTCTTCACAGCATCGCGAATGTTACCTTCGAGGATAACCACGCCGTTCACTGTTACGCGGATGTTATCTCCGTTAGCCACGATCTCTTCCTCGTTCCATTCACCCACAGGTTTGAAAGCCTTGTGGTGATCGGCATTCGTAGGAATAATCCCGTAAACGGAACCATGATGCTGATATTTTGTAATATCCTTATAGATAGGATGTTCGCAATCAAGTATCTGGATTTCCATACCGACATAAGCGGCATCCCCTTCCATCGGGGTACGGATACCTACTCCATTGTTAGCCCCCGGAGTAAGCTGGAACTCAAAGCGATAAACGAAATTACCGAATTCATCCTTGGTATACAAGTTACCGCCATAACTCTTGCTCGGTATCATGGAGATACAACCATCTTCGATGGTATAATCTACGGTGTTACCTGTCCACTGGTGCATATTGGTTCCGTCAAACAAAACCTTGAAACCTTCTTTTTGTTCTTCGGCAGAAAGTTTGAACGGCTCTTTGCGTTCCAGTTCCTTCACATATATATTACGGTAGTAAACCTTGCTTCCATGAGCCTGCAATTCCAGTTGCTCTACCGGGAAGATCGGGAGCTTACGATCCCAATAGTTTTCAAGGATCACGTCGTCCACCACCTTCTCGCCATTGAGGACAACCGTCACACGGTCGCCAACCATCTTGATATAGAAGCTGTTCCATTCGCCCAACTTGTTGTCTGCCACTTTCGAAGGTTTGCTTGGGTTCACCTGGTTATTATACAAGCCGCCTGAACCAACCTGAGCACCCACGTTTACACGGGAAGTATCCCAAATCTGTACCTGGGGCGTTCCACGCAAATAGATACCGGCATCCGCTTCCGGGCCGGCCGGATCGAGCATCCAGTCTACGTACATTTCAAAGTCGCCATATTGTTTTTCGGAGCACAGGTTATCATATCCCGTACCATCGAACACCAACATACCGTTCTCTACCTTCCAGTCGCGACGCATGTTTTCGTCCGCTTTTGCCTGTGCTTTCGCCAGCTGTGCTGGCTTCATCTTTGCTCGGGCGATAGGGTTTTCTACCAAACCTTTCCAACCCGTCAGGTCTTTGCCGTTGAAGATAGATACGAAACCTTCCCCCTGCGGCATTTCAGCCAAATGCTTCTTAATCGCTTCTTTCTGGTAACCGGCGTCCGGATTGTCGAGCACCTGCATCACCTTGTTCAGCAATTCGCGAACGTTCGTACCCATATAATCCTTATTGCCTAAAGCAATATTCATCACGGCATTGGCAGCCGCTTGCTGGACAGGCTTCTGATCGAGGAACTCGCCGGCATACAACATACCGAGGAACGTACCTGTCCGTTCGATCTGTCGCAGGATAGCGATTTTCTGTTCATCCGTCTTGGCTATTTCCATCGCCTTGCGCAGGCCCAGCAAACGGTTTTCACCCGTAAAGGACGGATTTGCAACCAACTGGATATAAGCTTTCAGGGCACGGTCAAAATAGGCAGACGAAGAAGCGTCCTTGCAAATAGCGAACAACTCGTCGGCCGCCTCGATACCTTTCCAGTTCAGTAAAGCCTCGAAAGCAGCGTTGCGGGCATCGCCTTTCCCTTTATGGAAGCCATCCACGATAGCTGCCAGGGCATCTTGCTGACCGGTTGTTGCCAAAACGATATAATAGAGATACTTCTTGCTGTCGCCGGCCTGAAGCATACGGCGGGTAATCGTTTCCTGTTGCTGGGCAGGAGACATAGAGGAGATAGCGGAGATAACAGCCTGCTGTATAGGAGCAATGGCAGAAGCATCCGCCGTTTCCAACATACCGCACAAGTTAACCAGGTCGCCTTCCGAAACCACATCTTTCAAAGCCGTATAAGCAGCCTTCTTCACCTCCGGAGAGCCGGACTTAATCAGTTCGAGCACGTTGTTGAGGTTGGCCGTTGCCTTACGCATAGCCAGTAATTCAGCAGCTGCGATCTTACCTGCATCCGTAGCAGACGGGATAACGCGAGCCACAGCCTGGTCGATATCTCCGTTAAAGGCAGCCAGGGCATCCTGGCCTAGCAGGATTATCTGTTTGTCGTTGCTGGCAAGCAATTCGGCCAATACAGGGATCACCTGCTTGTCTCCGATCTTAACCAACGTCCAGACCGTAGCCTGTTTCACATCGAAATCCGTACTCTTCAGCTGAGCGAGCAGCACCTGCATGGCAGTCAGGTCGAAACGCAGTTCAAGGTTCTTGATAACATCATGTTTCGACGGGCATTTCGCTTCGCGTCCGATCCAGTTGATGATATCCACCTTCGCTTCCGGTTTTGCTTTCTGCATCGCCTTCATCACTTCGATATACACCTCTTTGTTTGCAAAGTCTGAAGCATAATTCAGAGCTGCATTGCGGTAAGCCTTGTCCGTATCCTTCAGGGCTGAAAGCAACAGCTTGGTACTGTTTTCCTTCTTCAGCGACAAGAGGATTTGCAGGGCGGCATCACGTGTTTGTGTCTTTCCGGCTTTCGTGGCCTTCTTCAGCAAATCGTTGGCAGCTTTTTCCACCTCTTTCACATCGCCTTGTTCGGCCACACGTTTCAATAAAGCGATATAGGCTTCGTTCGCTTGCGTATTAGTCATCGTATAGCCCGCAGCAGCAGCGACATCGGCCATTTCCTTGATGGATGCCTTGCTACCGACACGACTCAGCGCGTGCAAAACGGCTTTCTGCATATTTTCGTCACCCGAACCCAGGAGCGCCTTCAGCAATTCTTCCGAATCTTTCACCTGTGCTTCGCCGATGGCTACAATAATATCTTTTTGTGTTTTCGGAGTACCCATACGGCGCATCAGAGCCGCTTTCAGGGCTTTGCCTGCATTTTCGGTGCCGATAGAAGCCAGCGCACGGGCAGCCGGGCCACTCAGGCTCTCTTCGTTCAGGTAAGAAGACAGAGCATCGATACATTCATCCTGTCCCAACAGTTGGAGTTGACGGATGATAAACGCTTTTGTTTCGCGTTCGTTCACCATATCGAGTGCTTTCAGATAAGCGTTGGCGGTTGCCAGGCGGGCACTTTCCTCCCCTTTCGCCATCACATAATGTGTCAGTCCGCTCAGGGCATAGTCTACCTGCGCGTTACTTCCCTTACCGGGAGCGTTGATCATATTAACCAGCATCAGAACACCTTCTTCACCGGTTCCTTTCAGATCGCTGATCAGTTTATTATATTCAGCCTGCTTTTCCGCGGGCATCTGCGCCAACACATCGGCCGCAGTTGTCTTAGCTGTACGGTTTGCCGGTGCCTGAGCCATCAGGACGCTGCCGAATAACAGCAAGCTGGCAATAGATATATATACTTTTCTCATTTTATTTTCATTTAATTAGATGTTCCAGGGAGAACGCATTGGCTGATCCAGCAAACGATTAGCGGCCTCATCATTAATAAACTCAAGTTTAACGGGGTCAAACTCCAGCGTACGGTTCAGGCGGAGAGCAACGGCACCCATATTCACGATTGTTGCCGAACGGAAACCATTCTGCTCGTTCAGGGCGAAAGGCTGGCGTGTCTTGACACATTCGATAAAGTCGGTCACCTGTGGTTCCGGTTCCGGATAATCAGCCAGTTTCTTCTCCCAGTCGGGAATATCGCATACAAAGTTCTTATAAACATTACCGTTCGGGCCGGAGATATAAGGTGTATTCGGATCACCGAAGTCGCCACCCCAAAGAACGATCTGGCAACCATCTTCATAAGTATATGTGATTGAGCGCCATGTACCTACTGCATCCGGGTGCTGCTGCGGAGCATCCACTTCCACCTTCACAGGGCTTGTATGGTCTTTTCCGAGGAAATACTGCACAGGATCGATATAATGCTGTCCCATATCTCCCAGTCCGCCGCCATCATAATCCCAGTATCCGCGGAAAGTACCGTGTACACGGTGGGCGTTGTAAGGCTTGTAAGGAGCCGGGCCCAACCACATGTCGTAATCGAGTTCGGATGGAACGGGTTGCGGTTCGAGATACTCCTTACCCACCCAGTAGAACTTCCAGTCGAAACCGGTGTGTTTACTGATAGTAACCTTTAGAGGCCATCCGAGCATCCCGCTCTGAACGAGCTTTTTCAATGGCTTAACGGGTGTCCCCAGACCGTAGAACGGGTCGGCGAAACGAAACCAGGTGTTGAGGCGGAACATACGTCCATTCTGCTTCACGGCTTCCATCACGCGTTTACCTTCACCGATAGTACGTGTCATAGGCTTCTCACACCAGATGTCTTTGCCAGCCTTGGCGGCTTCTGTCGACATAATACCATGCCAATGGGGCGGAGTAGCGATATGTACAATATCTACGTTCGGATCGAGAATCAGATCACGGAAATCGTGGTAAGCGGCAATCTTATCTTTCACCAGCTGTTTCCCTAATTCAAGATGTTTTTTGTCGACGTCACATACCGCTACCAGGCGTGTTCCGGCATAGTCCACATGTCCGCGTCCCATACCGCCTGTACCGATAATACCCTTTGTCAACTGATCGCTTGGAGCAATAAAGCCTTTTCCAAGCACGTGGCGCGGCACAATAGAAAAGGCCGCAATACCTCCCAGAGTTTTCAGGAAGTCCCTTCTGTTTGTTCTCATAGTATGAATATATGTAAATGATTAGCTATCACTTCTGTTTTTCATGTTAAAAAAGACATTAGAAAGCAAATACCCCTCTAATGTTTCACAAAGATATTATTTATCCAATAACTCTTGCAAATATTTACGAGTTTTTATGACATAATCATGGCGGGAACCATTTAACTCACATTCAATAGTTACAGCCCCTTTAAAACCTTGTTTTTTTAACTCGGCAATTACTGCTGGAAAATCAACTTCGCCAGTAGGTATAGGAACCTCAGACCCTAATTCATATGGGTTATTGGGATCCGGATACTTGCCGTCTTTTGCATGAAACTCTTTAATTAACGGACCAAACAATTTCACTGCATCCAGAGAATTCGCCTTGCCATACATCAATAAATTTGCCAAGTCGCAGTTGATAAACACATTTCCGGTACCTATATCTTTAATTGCACGAATCAAAGTTGTTGGTGTCTCTTGTCCTGTTTCAAAATAAATCATGACCTTACGTTCTTTCGCATAGTTAGCAAGATCCTGCATGACTTTGATAAAATCCTTATATTGTTCAGAAGAAGGATCTTCGGGGATAAATCCGAAATGAGAATGCATGGCCGGAATATCCGCCATTGCACAGAAATCGATCATTTCATGATATACTTTTATTTTATCCGTACGTTCTTCCACAGGAACAAGACCTATAGTAGCCGGCCCCTGCCGAAAGTTCCATACACTTTTACTTCCCGGCACACCGACCAACGTCGTTACTCTAATATTGTGCTTCTTTGAAGCCATTTTCACCTGTTCTGCAAAGTCTTTCGTCAACGCATTTTTTTTGTAATTGATCTCGCACGAACCGAATCCCTGATCATGCAGATCTTTGAAACTTTTATCGATATTACTCAAATCATACTGGATAACACCGATTGTGATTTTATCAGCGGCCTGTGCCGTCGTAAAAGCAAACAGCAACGCGGCTGTCATTAAACAATGCTTTACTTTCATAATGTAAAAATTTATTTTAGTCAATACAAAGTTAGGACGGAATATTTATTAATAAACTTTCCGTCCTAAAAATTATATGTTTTTTATTTACTCCATCGTCGGATTAAATGTACCGCCCCAGTTATTATTCTGTTCCAGATTGGGATTCTGATCAATATTACTTTTCTGAATCGGGAAGAAGTAAAAAGATTCTTCAATAACAAACTCTCTTTCGGCTGCTTCCGTATAAGGAACCTGATGGATTACATAACGGAAATCACCGGTAGTCAGTTCGTTGTTATTGATTTTTGTCCTGGCAGTATTCAAATCCATATCGGAACCATCTGGGTTGATAGCAATCGCCTCAAGGCCATGTTTGGTCCAGCCGGCCAGTTTCATCATATTACGTGTACGGCGCAAATCCCAAAAACGGTGACCTTCAAAACATAACTCGATATTACGTTCATCCAGGATAGCTTGACGAATTTCTTCACGACTGCCGACATTCAATCCGTAAAGCCCATCACTTCCAGCTTCTATTCCGGCACGTTTACGGATTTGTTTCAACATTTCGACAGCCACATCCGAATGTCCGGTTTCATTCGCTGCTTCGGCATAGATAAACATCACTTCAGCAAAACGCATCAGGATATAATCTATATCGTATGTCATTACCTTATCTTGAGTCAATGTTAAATCTGCTGCCTTATAGATATAAAAGCCGGAAAAAATATCATTGTTCACGGCATTCGTATGTGCTGCAGGATTCACACCATATTGATCATCCGGGCTACTAACTCCTAGCGCATTATATTGTCTGTAATCAGCATGTTTTCCCGCTACCGGATATTCACGACCATTATATAAACATACATTATTAAAACGGGGGTCTCTATTCTGCCAAAAAGATTTCAATAAAGCCTGTTCATCTCCCACATAATATTTACCAGTCGGATCGTCGTAACGTTTACCATCTATCATAGGGAAACTTTTCACAAACTCCCAAGTCGGATTACTATAAGACTTATCACGACTGACTGAAGCCGGACGAGTTGTGTATTCCCAAGATGATACTTTGTTAGGATTTGAATTCACTACAGCAAACACCACTTCGGGCCCCTGTTCCTGTATCCAGATATTCGCATATTCAGGAGTTAAAGAGATCCCTTTGGCTACACAAAAATCATAAGCTTCTTTTGCTGCCGAATAAGCCTCGTCCCAATAAGCATTACCATACGGATTACTGGGATTGAACTGCGGAGAAGCTTTCAGTAATAACGCTTTTGCTTTCCATGCCTTGGCAAAGCACTGGTCGATACGGCCATAATCAGCATTACTACCGGCTATCTTCTCCGGCAGTAATGCTATAGCATGATCCAGATCTTCAACCATGAATTGAAAACATTCCGGCGTAGAATTACGTTTTACATATAAATCATCTTTATCTTTATCCTGAGGGATTTTAATATAAGGGACACCCCCATGATGTAAAACCATCCAATAATAAGTATAAGCGCGCATAAAATAAGTTTGCCCTAACAACCCATCGGCGGTTTTGCTATCCAGCGTTTCCTCTTCCAAACGCTGGATAGCTTCATTGATATGACGGATCGTCGTATAATCCCATTTTTTATAAGCACCGCCTGTTTCCGTAATAGTCCCCAAATACCAGGGTATACCGGTTACCTGCTCCGAATTATTATCGGCTCCGGAACTCCAGTTTCCAAAACATTCCGAGTAAAGATTATTGACATAAGCTGTCGCCAAACTGACATCATCCCAGACCATGGATTCATCATAGCTATTTAAGTTGTCGATATCCAACGTATCACAACCGGTTGTCATTCCGCCTAAAACGAGAACGGCATTTATTATTGTATATTTAATTTTATTCATTTTCATACTCTTTTCAATTTAAAATTAGAACGAGAAGTTAAGACCAAAAGAAAATGTTTTCATCAATGGATAAGAGTCGTAATATTTTTGTTCAGGATCCAAAAACTCTGTTACTGCTGAAATACAGAACAAATTGGTTGCATTAGCAAATACCTGAGCATGCGAAATACCCAACGGACGAAGAATAACTTTAGGTAAATCATAACCGATATTCAAGTTTTTCAAACGTAGATAAGCGCCATTACGCATCCAATAACTCGTATTCCCTGCACCTGATTCATACCAACCATTACCCACAATACGCGGATAAACACCATTTGGGTTATATTCCGGATCATAAACTTTATCGCTTGTCCAGATCGGGAAATAAGGACGGACAGCACCACCATGTTGATAAAAACCGCCATCTACACCACCTACAAAACGATCATATTTACCAACTCCCTGGAAATGGATGTCCACAGTGACACCTTTCCACTTAATGCTACCACCAAAGCCATAATTGATACGTGGAGTTCCATTTTCACTCAACAAGTTATAAGCATCGTTCCCATCAATACGACCATCAGGTCCTTCCGTATAACCGTCACCACGTGTATCTTTATACAAAATACCACCTAGATACGGATCACGTCCATATTGCTTGAACCCCTTAGCTTTCAGCGCATCTACCTCTGCCTGATCAGTCAGCAAGTGATCGGCGATCAAACCTGTCAGGATACCGTCCGCTTTACCGACTGGTGATAAAGCATAAAGATTTCCACCTTCCTGATAAGTAGCAGAAACATCTAAAACGTCCCATCTGTCACGGGCAAAACCCAAGTTCACATAAGCAGAATAATCGATTGCTCCGTTAGCAGCCTTATCTATCCAGGTCAAAGCCAGTTCACCGCCTCTCCATGAACGCTCAGCATAGTTTTCCGGAGCCAACGACTGCCCATAAGTATTTGGGAGCGTCACCGTACGCGGCCCAAGGATATCTACCTCCTTACGATAGAAAGCATCGAATGTACCAGATAAACGGTTGTTAAAGAAACCGAAGTCCAAACCGCCATTATAAGTAGTAGAGGTAGCCCAAGTCAATGTCGGATTAGGAGTTGCACCAGCCGTAATTGTGTTAGCCAAATTACTACCAAATACATATACCCCACCCGTATTATACTTCTGCAAATAAGAAAAAGCTGTAATCTTATCAATCGGGTTTTTACTCAAATCCAAATCATTACCGGTTGTTCCATAAGAAGCACGTAATTTCAGATTACTCAACCAACTAGTTGTTTTCTCCATAAACGGTTCCTGGCTGATACGCCATGCAGCAGATACAGAAGGAAAGAATCCCCAGCGGTGCCCATTAGGGAACAACGTATTGCCATCATAACGGAAAGAGAACTCGGCAATATACTTCTGATCGAACGTATAATTGAAACGACCGATCCAGGAGAGACGTCCTCCGGTGTACTCTTCAGCATCCCCATAACGACGTTCTGCATCTTTTGAATAATTGAACATTTGATCGATATTAGCTAATGGTTGTTCTGCTTTTGCTTGTGTCCACTCTCCCCCATTTGCAGCCTGCTCAAAAACGATCATACCACCGACATCATGTTTACCGAACGTATTTGCATAGTTTATAAACCAGTTGAACTGTTCAGTCCACAACTGCTTCATACGATAATCCAGATTCTCATAATTCTGGGAGAAGTTGAACGTATTGTATTCGTTTAGATTCAATGGAGCCGGTAAAAAACGATTTCCTTCAGGATTAGCCTGCTGGAACTTGTAGTTTTTCTGGAAAGTCATAAATCTCTTACGAGAATAGTCATGACCTATATAACTGCCCACAACTTTCGTACTCAAGCCTTTCGTGATAAAGTCAAGATTGAAATCGAATGAAACAATGCCGTTCATATTACGACGACGAGTTTTCAGATAACGGTTCCCCACCACCTGGTCAACCGGGTTCCATCCTTGCCATGAACCATAGTCCTGATAGATCGGATAATCCGTAATAGTAGCCGATGGAGTACCATCCAGATTAGAATAGAACGGGGTTGTCTTCATTGCATTGAACGTACAACGATACAAATCATATACAGCCTGGTCGTCATCGTCTGAAAACGGCCAATAAAAACGTTTATCATTAGACTGGTTCGCATCTAGGTTTACATTCATTTTAATGTATTTGCTCAATTCCATTGTCAAATTCGAACGCAAAGAAAACTTCTTGTTTTCTAAAGAGACATAAGAGCCTTCTTCAGCCAGAAAAGAACCCATCACATAATATTGTACCTTTTCACTACCGCCTGTTACACTCAAAGAATGTTTCGTATTCCAGGGATTCTGCCAGATATAGTCGTTTACATTATAATTTACATTGTTGTCGCGGAAATAAGCATATTCCGCTTCACCATTCGGTTCTTTCGTCCCCTGAAAACGGGCTACGGCATTCTGATAATCCAGATCGTCGATCGCCGTCCATCTATCGGCAAATAATTCCTGGGTCGATTTACTAAAAGCATAAGAACCCTGATAGTTAAAGACCGGTTTCTGGTTCTTCACTCCTCCTTTAGTCGTTACCAATACAACACCGTTCCCTGCTGCCGATCCATAAATAGAAGCAGAAGCTGCATCTTTCAAGAAACTCAACTGGTCTATTTCGTATGGCTCCAAATTGTCGAATGCTTCTTTATCGCGGATTATACCGTCGATAACAAACAACGGATCACCGAAACCACCACGCATACGGATTTCAGAAGAAGATCCCATCAATCCTGAATTACCTGTAATAGTAGCACCCGGAGCACGTCCAGCCAACGAGTTTGATAAGTTAGTATTTGGAATAACTGACAATTCATCGGCCTTAACATTGGATATCGAACCTGTCATATTCACCTTTTTCTGCACGCCATATCCGACTACAACCACTTCATCCAGCTTCTGGGTATCCTCGTGTAAGGTTATCTGATATGTTTTCTTATCTTTTGTCACCAAAACAGATTGTTCTATATAACCAATATATGTGATCAGCAAAGTTGCTTCATCCGGAACATTATCCAATTTAAAATTTCCGTCTATATCCGTAATCGTACCGATATCCGTACTACCCTTTACTATAATGTTCGCACCGATAACAGGAAGACCGCTATCGTCGACCACAACACCTGATACTGATTTTTTCTGCTGAAGAACTTCTGCAGATACAGGCTGTGCCTGATAACTCTTTTTTGTATTATCTTTAAGGAAAACGCGATTATTGACAATCTTATATGAAATTCCCGTATTCTTAAAGACCTCTCTTAAAACATTTTCAATATGCTCATTTTTCATATTGACAAATACTTTTGAAATCTTCTTACCTAACAGACTTTCATCATAAGAAAACTCATACCCGGTTTGTTCATTGATACTTTGTATGACGGTACCGACAGTTGTTCGATTCAATGTCAGTTCCAGATTCACATACAAAGATTGCGCATCGTTTAGTGCCGTCACGGACGATGCTGTCAAAAACATTGCTAATGTCGCAATAGAAACTTTTTTAATCATACATGTGATTTAATAATGTTAGTACTAATTTTTCAGTTAGATTTCTTGTTGTGTGTTCTTTTTTCTACTCTCGGTCATTTTATCATAGGCATTACTTTTTGAGGTTGTTCATATATAAAAACTTCTTCTCCTTCTACCTTATAATGGATCGGTGTGAGATATCCCAGCAAATTCAGGATTTCGGTAAGCCCTTCATCATCATTAATCACACACCGGAATTTACGTTGTGCAAGAGCTGAAGACTCGATATTTATGTTTACATTAAATTTTACGGATAGTTTATTTGCTATTTCACGCAGGGTCGCGTTTTCAAAGACAAACTGCCTCAGTCGCCTGGCTGTCAGAATATTCACATCAACAGTTTCTGTAGTATATTCATTTTTGTTTTGGTTATAAGTTACTTTTTCTCCGGGGGATACATCCAGCAGTTTATTACGGTTTGCATCCAGTAATTCTATTTCTCCGCTGACTAAAACGGCCTCTACTCTTTTATTTTCGACATCGGTCTTTACATCAAAAGAAGTACCTTTTACCTGGATATTTACATACCCGGTAAAGACATTAAATAGAGAAAATTGTTTCTGCTTTCTTTGAGACTTCAAAGAAAGCTTCTCCTTGCAAGGAGACCTGACGATTCTCGTCAGAGAAAGATTTCGGGTATTTTAATGTCGATCCATCCTTCAACCAAACGGAAGTTCCGTCAGCAAGCACAACCTTTTTCACGTCTTGCCCGGGTTTGACCACAATACTTATATATTTTTCAGGCTTTAAATACTCATAGCCTCCATAAAAACAGGAAAACAGTATCAAAAAGACGGCAGCATACTGCAACACGTTACGCATTAACTTAAAACGGTAGGAGCGATTGATCTTCACATTCAGCTTTTCCAAGGCCTTTTCAATATGGTCCGAACTTTTATAATACATCATATTATAGGAAACACGAAGACGCACCACTTCAGATAATATCTTTTTATTATCCTGCGACAAGTTACTCCAATCCTCCATTTCATGCATTTCATCGGAAGAGATATTTCCTGCCAAGTATTTTGCCAAATGTCCGTAATCGAATTCCATTTTTTATCTTTTATACAAGCTAAACGTATGAATGGAAAAAACTACGGAGCAATCATTCATTTTTTTTATTTCACTGACGAAAAAAATAAAGAAGAGATAATATGTAGAAATCATTTTTAGACAAATGAGCCCTAAGATACTTAATTGCCAGATAAATATGGCTCTCTACCGTACGTTGTGGGATTTGGAGACGCTCTGATACTTCCTTCGCCTTTAAACCTTCAATATATGTAAGAATAAATACCTCACGCCGCTGTGAAGGCAATTGTTCCAGTAAATTATGTAGTTGCTCGTAAAAATCTTTTGAATAAATTTCTTCCAGAACAGATGCATCTGAACGTAATAAAGCATTATACTCTTCCAGATATACGTTCTCTATCTGAAAATTATATTTGTCGGCAGACTGTGTTTTTCTATAATAATCAATACAACGAGTATAAGCCGATTGAAACAAATAGGAATGAAATCCCTCTCCGGCATATAGCTTTTTTCGATTTTCCCAAACATGCAAGAAAATATCCTGAACAATATCCTCCGCCACTTCTTGTTCCACCATAGCAGCAATATACGCCATAATCCTGGGATAATAATGACGAAACAAACTATTGAAAGCCTCACGGCTCCCTTTATTCAATTGACTTAATAAAGAAGCATCTAACATAAATGTAATTATAAAAAAGCGTGGCAGCTATTGATATTACGACATTTGGGGCTCTGGACGGCCCATGACTTTATAATATATAATAGCCCCACGCTTATGATTGCATATAAGTTCCTCTTTGAGGTAAGTATATAACAACATAGGCGTAGGAGCGTATATCATTTTAATACATTATACCACATTTTTCTTACTTTATTATCATTTAAATTATTTTGCTAAATATGATTTCTTGGCAACAACCTTGCCATCCAAATCATTCACTATCAGGCTCATCTGAGTGCCGTTCGTTTCAACCGAAACAACACTATTATTGGAATTTACCAATACAGGAAATTTAATGTCCGCACTTGGCTCCTCATATTTATTGATATGAAGATGTCCACATAACATCAAATCAACCCCGAGTTCATTCAAAATGGGAACAAATTTTTTCAAAACATCTTTCTGACCATGCCAAATACTTAGATCAGCAGATGGTGGCATATGCGCAATTACAACTTTAAATTTAGCATCTTTGAAATCGTCAGATTTATAAAGTGTCTTCATCCATTCTACCTGTTCTGTCCGATAGCTGTCATAATCAGTAATACCACTGTATTCAATATCAGAATCAGGTTTATCCTCACCTGTATCCAGCATGATAAAACACACAGGCCCTTGTCTGAAAACATAATACAAGAAAGGTTCTTTGGGAGAAAAATATTTCTGAAACGAAGTTGCAAATTCTCCACGGGTTTCATGATTCCCACGTGCATAATACATTGGCTTCTCAGAAGCAAACAATTCAATGCTTTCTTTCATAAATCCATTGAAAATTGTTTCTCTATCTTTAAACTCAGACACCATATCACCGTTGAAAATAATCAAGTCCTTTTCTTTATAACCTGCTACATTTAACAACTTTGTAATGATATCGTCACGTCCATGAATATCATTAATCATAGCAAAAGAGGTCTCTTTTTTACTTTGATCACAAGTAGTAAATGTCAGAACTTTCTTTCTGTAAACATCCGATGCTGCTACTCGTCCATATATAACATTAATACCTTCATGGGATAACACTTCCTGGGAATAGACACGATAACGATACGTTGTACCCGGAGTCAGACCTTTCACTTTTACAGTATGAAGTAAAGATGTATTCTTAACTCCATTTGTTGTGTCAAAATATTTAGGTCTTTCTTCTCCGTAATAATGTGTTCCGTCATTCGGGGCAAGTTCAACCCAACCAATGGAAGGTTTATCAGCTTCCCATACAATTGTTGCCTCGTTTTCCTTCACGTTTTGTAAATATGGTCCGTAAAGAATCTGAATCTGTGCAGTTGCCACTTGCGTGGCAACTGTTAGTAATAATATATAAATTAAGCTTTTAAGTATTTTCATTAAGAACCGGATTAAATTATTAATAACCTTCATTTTGAACTAACTGAGGATTGGCATCCATTTCAGCCTGCGGAATAGGCAAATGAAATTGCTTTTTATCAAAATAGCGCACCTCCACCAGGCGATCTTCCCGGGATGCATTAAAATCGATGACGGCACGACGATCCGGATCCGGCTCATTATAGTCTACAGTTCCACATAAACGAAGTAGATCACCAGGCATAACTGTTTCCACTACTTTTTTACCTGTTTTACTTCCGCTTGCATCATATTCATCCCAGCGAACAATATCTTCAAAACGAAAGCCTTCGCCAGCTAACTCTATCGTACGTTCTCTTCTTACCAGTTCACGTACTTTTGCTTGTGTATTATATTTAGCACGATCTACCACAATATGACCACCACGAAGACGCAACAGGTCTATTATGTTCATTGCTTCCTGCAAATCCTGATTTAATTCAACTAAACATTCGGCCTTTGTCAGCAACATTTCTGCATAGCGAAAAATAATCGGGCATAAACCATCGTCATTCATGGAAGTAGAATATTGAATCTGGCTTGGATAAAGGTACTTGGCCCATAACATACCGGTATGCGAAGCATTATCTGCTGCCGTATAATAATCTTTATTTACGGAACCATCCGGTAAAGTCTTTTCTAGAGTGTTCAATATACGCGGCACATTGTTACGCCCCACCCAATCCAATCCTGAATAGATAACTGTATTTTTCAGACGCGGATCACGATTATAGAACGGGTGTACCGGATCATAATTAGAGCCAGGCTCATCAATCATCTTACCATCTGCCATTTCGAACATATCAACCAGGTTCTGAGTTGGAACAAAAGAAGCCCAGCCACCGTCGGAGTTATTGTAGAAACGAATCACATCTGCATAAGCATATGTAGTCTTGACATGTTCGTACGTACAAATAATTTCTTTGGAGTTTTGACCAGACATAGAAAACATATTCAGAAAATCGCTATCCAGCTCATATTGCCCCAAAGCAATCACTTTATTAGCAGCATCCAATGCCTCCTGATAATTACCCCATAGCAAATTGAATCGTGCGATCATTGAAAGAACTGCCCCCTTAGCTATACGTCCCTTCTCCGAAGGTTTTACAGCTATATTTTCAGCACTCCATGCCAAATCATTTAAAGCAAACTCCTTCACCTTTATTTCTGCTTCACGTGGAATTTTTGCATCTTCCGCCGTTTCAGGAACAAAATCCATTATAACAGCATCACCATACCAGGTAGCTAAATAAGCATGACTATACCCACGGATTGCACGTACCTGCGCTAAAAAGTCATTCCTTTCCGCATCAGAAATTTCAGTAGCCGGAATCCTGTCAATATTTTCAATAACGAAATTACAACGACGGATCGTTTCGTATTGTCTCCAATAATTCGGTGTTGCAGAAGGAGAAATACTTCCCCTACCCATATTTCTCATATGAGAGGCATTTGTATAGTTGAAACCGATATCTGAATAACTATCTTCATAGAAGATAAATTTAGAACCTATATAGTTGTTAACCCACCAGTTGTAAGCTGCAGTAACTGCTGCTTCCGCATCGTCTGCTGTGTTCCAGTACGTAGATGTTGTCAGCTGGTCACTCGGATAAAGATCAAAAAAATCGTCGCAGGATGTAAAAAGACCTGTTCCCGCCAAGCAAATAGTAAGGCCTATTATCTTTTTTAGTTTCATATCACAATTTCTTTAGAAAGTTACATTAATACCAAATGAATGACTCTTATTGATCGGATAAACATCCAGATTACCTGATGCCGATTCTGGATCAGCATTAAAAGGCAAGCTGTCAAAAGTAAAGAGATTTTCACCTGTATAGTAAATCTTTGCATTAGCAATACCCAGTTTATTTATCCAGGACTTTGGCAATGTATAACTGAAGTTTATATTCTTAATACGCAAGTAATCAGAATTCATACACCAAAAAGTAGAATAGCATTTGTTTGGTGCACTAACGGAGTTTTCTTCCAAAAACAGACGCGGCCAATCCGTATTAGTATTTTCCGGACTCCAGGCATCCAACCAATTCGTACTAGGGTGAGAAGTATCACCGATAAACGAACCGACAACGTCTCTGGAAAAATAACGATTTGTACCAGTTACACCTTGCATAAATATCGACAAATCAAAGTTCTTCCATCCTCCACTAAGCATTAATCCATAAGTACCTTTCGGCTGTTGAGACCCTTTTATCACACGATCATCTGCACTCAATTTTCCATCACCATCTGCATCCTTGATCCGAAAATCGCCTCCTTTGAATGGGGCAGACCAAGGATTGCCATATTGAGCCTCATAGGCCGCTGCTTCTTCATCACTCTGGAACAAGCCATCAACTTCATACACATAAAAAGACTGATAAGGATTATCAACGCGGTTAATAGTATAGCCATCGATGATTTCATTGACACCGGCCAAGTCCAACAATCTGTTCTTATTATATGCGAAATTTGCATTAATTCCCATTCGCCAATTCTGATTAAATGAATGGTTCCAACTGAGGCTGACCTCCATACCACTGTTACGCAAAGCCCCTTTGTTATCTTGATAAGTTCCGGATATACCAAAAGTATCGGAAACAGGGATATCCATAATTATATCAGTTGTCTTACGATTATAATATTCCGCACTCAATATAAATTCATTCAGGAAATTAGCTTCAAAACCAAGTCCCCAGTTCACAGCCTTTTCCCAAGAGATTGTAGAGACTTTATGACTGACTACCGTAATGCCTTGATGCACCGTTCCATCAAATGGATAATTTTTCCCTATATATAATGTCGGCAAGTATGGATAATAATCATCCACTGCATCCTGATTTCCTAATAGTCCCCATGAACCTCTAATCTTTAATGATTGCAACCAATTTTTAGTACCCTCCATGAAACTTTCTTCCGAAATACGCCATCCGGCAGAGAAAGAAGGGAAATATCCCCAACGGTAGCCTTTTGCAAAACGCGAAGAAGCATCTGCACGAAAATCAGCTTCCAACAAATACTTTCCTTTATAATCGTAATTAACACGACCGAAGTAGGACAACAAGCCCAGTTCACGGGAATAGCCATTGTTTGTCTGTGTAGAAGAATCTCCTCCATTCAAATCCGTTACACTATTGCTAGGAAAATCTTTCCGAAAAGCTTTAAGTTCTCTCCAATCATACTTCTCTATCTTATATCCTGCCATTGCCTTCAAGTTATGATCCTCATTGAAACTCTTACTGTAATTCAGTAAAGCGTCGAGTGTATAACGATTCCACCTCACAATTGTTTCCGTCAATTGATCTGGTCCGTGATAGTTTACTTCATCATACCAACACTCCTTACGATAATCTTTTGTTTCTTTTATATCAGTTACATAAGCACCTTGTAATGTAAAGGTTAACCCATCCATTATATGATAGTCAAAAGCAAGCACTCCGGAGAAATTCTGAACCAAATAGTTTTTCCGGCTATCGATATCGATCCATGCAGCCGGGTTTCCATCAGAAATCGAGCCATAAGAACCATCTTCTTTTTTATAAGGAATCCAGGGAGCCATACGATTTGACTGCCAAATCAATTGTTTATACCCACCCCCATAAGAAGCATTGGGTTCGGAATATTGATTGTGAATAAACGCCATATTGGTACGCATACTAAACTTTTCAGATAATTTAATATCCAAATTGGTACGCATATTAAACTGCTGCCGGTCCGAATTTTTTAAAGTTCCCTCCTGTCCTAAAAATCCGGCAGAAGCCATAAACTTTACATCTTCGGAACCTCCGCTCACATTGAGATTATGCTTATGCATAAAACCAGTTCGATATACATAATCAGTCCATATTGTATTCGGATGGCCATAAGGGTCGGAACCATCTTGGAACAATCGAAGATCGTCATCTGAGAAACGAGGCGAAGCACCGTCCTGAATCATTAACTTATTATACAAACGAGCATAATCGTAAGAACTTAAACGGTCAATCAAGGTTGCCACATTCGAAAAACTCACATTGCCACTATAAGAAACTGTAGGCTTACCAGTTTTGCCACGTTTAGTTGTAACGAGTATAACACCATTTGCAGCTTTAGAACCATAAATTGCAGCTGAAGCAGCATCCTTTAAAACGGATATAGATTCAATATCATTAGGATCAAGAGAGTTAAATGTACCGGTTTCAATACCATCCACCAAAATATAGGGATCAGCAGTGTTTAATGTTCCTACACCACGGATACGGATCGTAGAACCATCACTCCCCGGCTGGCCTGTCCCGGAAGTCACTGTTACACCTGGAGTTAAGCCCTGAATAGCGGAAGAAATATTTGTTACAGGGCGGTCTAGCAAATCATCTTTACCAATTGTACTTACAGCACCCGTCATATTTACTTTTTTCTGAATGCCATAACCGACAACTACAACTTCATCCAAATTATGAGAATCTTCACGCAAAACAATCTGATAGTTAGTCTTATCTCCGGTTACAAGAAACTCATGTTCATTATAACCTATATAAGTCACTACTAAATTGATTCCTTTCTCTATATTTTGTAATATAAAATTTCCATCAAAATCAGTAACTGTACCCAGAGCAGTATTTCCTTTAACAAAAACATTCGCCCCTATGATAGGCTCTCCTTTTTCATCTACAACCACTCCTTTTATATTTACATTACCATACTGATTTCCAGTTACTTGACCATCAATTTGAGGTAATATAATAGCATTATTTACATCCCGCAAAAATATGCGATTATCTACAATCTGATAAGTAATATCCGTATTCTTGAATATTTCATTCAAAACAGTCTCAATACGCTCATTTTTAACATTCAATGAAAGATTAGTTATCTTTTTGTTTAAGATAGCCTCATCGTAAGAGAATTCATATCCTGTTTGTTCACTAATACTTTGTATAACAGCACCGACTGTTGTCTGACTCATAGTCAGTTCCAGATTCACATACAAAGATTGTGTATCCTTTATCGCCATTGTCGACGATCCTATTGACAAGAGCATTGCCAATATAGAAACCTTTTTAATCATAATGTGATTTAATAATGTTAGTACTAAAATTTATCAGTTACAATTTATACCTGTTGTTTTTGTCTTTCCGAATCATTTTATCATAGGCAATTCTTTTTTATTATCATATATAAAGACTTCATTTCCCTCTACTTTATAATGTATTGGCGCCAAATACTTCAAAAAGTTCAGGATATCTTCTAAAGTTTCATCTTCATTTATCACGCACCTGAATTTTCTCTGGGCAAGTGTAGAAGATTCAATATTTATATTCACATTAAATTTTACGGATAGTTTGTTTGCTATTTCTCTTAATGTGGCATTTTCTAAGATGAATTGTTGTAATCGCCAGGCTGTAAAGATATTTATATCTACAACTTCAGTAGTATATTCATTATTATCTTGGTTATAAGTCACTTTCTCTCCTGGAGACACTTCCATTACCTTCTTCCAAGAAGTATCCAACAAATCTATTTTTCCGGTAACTAAAACAGTTTCAACTTTTTTATTTTTATCATCAATCTTTACATCAAAAGTTGTTCCTCGCACCTGTACATTCATAAAATCAGTAGTTACACTAAACAAACATCGGGTGTTTTTTACCACATCAAAAAATGCCTCTCCTTGTAAAAAAACATGCCGCTTAGTTGATGAAAACGATTCCGGATATTTTAAAGTCGATCCGCCTCTCAACCATACAGTCGTACCATCAGTAAGCCTTACTTTTTTTACCTTTTCTGCTGATTTGACAGAGATAGTTACATATTGTTCCGTTTTAAAATATTCATAGCTTCCGTAGGAAAGTGAAATCAAAAGTAAAAAAACAGCTACATATTTAAGAACAATACGCATCATAAGCAAATGATTCAAATGATTAATCTTGCCATTCACAACGTTCAGAGCTTTATCAATATGTTGTGGATTATCGTAAAGCTTTAAGTTCCAAGAAATATGCAAACGTATTAAATCCGAAAATATCTGTTTATTTTCTTGAGACAGGTTACTCCAATTCACAATTTCTTCTTTCTCTTCAAAAGAAATATTACCAGTCAGATACTTTGCTAATAGTCCGTAGTCAAAATCCATTTATTGCTTTTTTATAAGCTAAACGTACAAATAGAAAAAACTACGGAGCAAAAATGTATTTTTTCTGAAATTTATTTAACGGAAAAAGTAAAGGAGGGATAATAGATAAAAATCATTCTTAGACAAATGCATTCTAAGATACTTTATAGCCAGATAAATATGGCTTTCTACTGTACGTTGAGGTATTTGAAGACGCTCAGACACTTCCTTTGCTTTCAAACCTTCAAGGTAAGTAAGAATAAAAACTTCACGCCGCTGGGAGGGTAATTGTTCCAGCAAATTATGTAGTTGCTCATAAAAATCTTTTGAAAAAATATCTTTCAATACAGAAGCTTCTGATTTCAATAAGGCATTACATTCTTCCAGGCATGCATTCTCTATGTGAAGTTTATATTTATCCGTCGACTGTGTTTTTCTATAGTGGTCCACACACCGGGTATAAGCTGATTGGAATAAATAAGAATGGAACCCTTCGCCTATGTATAATTTTTTACGGTTTTCCCATACATGCAAAAAGACATCCTGAACAACATCCTCTGCCACCTCTTGTTCAACCATAGCAGTAACATACGCCATAACGCGAGGATAATAATGACGAAACAGGCTGTTAAAAGCCTCCCGATTCCCTTCTTTCAATTGACTTAATAAAGCAACATCAAACATACCTGTATTAAATTTATAGAGAAAGCGTGGAAGCTATTGATATTACGACATTTGAGGCTCTGGACGGCCCATCACACTATAATATACAATAGCCCCACGCTTATGATTGCTATAGGTTCCTTTTTGAGGTAAGTATATAACAACATAGGCGTAGGAGCATCTTGGATATTATCCAGTGTGATGAAATTGTCCAGATTCCAAATATTGGATAATATATAACGCTTCTACGTTTTTTCAGTACATAGGACAAAGGTAATAACAAATATAAATAAAACAAACCAAAATATTTAAGTTTTCTTCGTTTCATTAAATATCATTTTGACACATTAAAGCATACTTTTCCTACTTCACAATCGTAAAATACAGTTTTATATAACACAAGATTCTTTCTTTATTTCCATTACAGAAACAAGAAAGATACATTTATTAACACCGTATCCGAACTTTATCTCGTTTTAAACGAGTTTCAATTTCGTTTTAAACGAGATATTTTTTTATGTAATCAAAAATTCATTCGCTTTAAAGCAAAATAAACGTTAACAACAGCTAAAACAATCTTGTTTTTAAAGTTTCAAGAGCCCATAACGTATGCTATAGAACATATTCCTACATCTAAAACAACAATTTTACCCAACATTTACCAAATATCTCTAATCACATAATACAAGCCACACAACAGCATTACAACTACATTACACACAACAATCTATCAATATAACGTTTTCTTTATGAATATAATAACTTTTACAACAAAACATCCTCCTCCACAATCTCATAAAAACAGAACAGCTTGCACTTCGCCCCATATATCTTATTCATAAGACATATAATATGACATTTTGTCAAACAGGGAATAAAAGATTACTTTGATTATATTCGTAATCGTTCCGATTTTTATTTATATTCGATACCTTTGCTCCTCCAAATGATTAAAGAATAAAAATATGAATTACTACGAACTGAAATTCACATACGAATCGCCTGTCGAAACAACCGTCATCAGCGACATTCTTGCCGCCGAACTGGGTGAAATCGGATTCGAGAGCTTCACCGAAAGCGAAGACGGATTACTGGCCTACGTATCCGACTCATTATATAATGTAAATACATTACAGGAGAAACTGAAGGAATTCCCACTTGAAAACGTCGCCATCCATTACACCGCACAAGAGGTAGAGGGCAAAGACTGGAACGAGGAATGGGAAAAGAACTACTTCAAACCCATCCGTATCGGCAACGACTGCATCATCCGCGCCTCCTTCCACGAACCGGAGCCGGGCTATACATATAATATAGTAATAGACCCCAAAATGGCATTCGGGACAGGTAATCACGAAACGACCTTCCTCATGATCAGCGAAATGCTGAAACTCGACCTCGAAGGAAAAGACCTGCTCGACATGGGATGCGGCACAGCCGTACTGGCTATCCTGGCGAAGATGAAGAAAGCCGGTAAGGTGGTCGGCATCGACATCGACGAATGGGCTTACAACAACGCCCTTGAAAACACACGCCTGAACGATACGGAAGATATACAGGTCGCACTGGGCGGAGCCGAACAGATCCCCGCCTTCGGACAGTTCGATATCGTGTTTGCCAACATCAACCGCAACATCCTGTTGAACGATATCAAACATTATACCGAATGCATGAGGCCGGGTGCGCTCCTTTTCATGAGCGGTTTCTACACCCAGGATATCCCCTTCATCCGCGAAGAGTGCGAACGTAACGGGTTGATATTCCTATCGCATGCCGAAAAAAACAACTGGGTGGCTGTCAAGACGCAGAAGCCATAACTTTATTTAACAGTAAAAGTTAACACAGAAGTAAACTATCATTCGAAGAAAAGCGTTATTTTAGTAGACACATTTAAATGTAAGAGTTATGAAAAATGTAGATTCTAAATTATTACTAGGTTTGGTAGTTGGTGCTGCAGTAGGTGCAGCAGTAGGATATCTGGCAGCTACCGATAAGAGAGAACAGTTACTGGAAGAATTGAACGGTGTAGTTGGAAAAGTAAAAGAAGGCTTTAATTCCGCTCTCGCCAAGTACAAAGAAGGTAAAGCTGAGGTAGTAAAAGCTACAGAAGAAATTGTAGCTGAATAATCATTTATGGAAAAGGATTCAGGAAAAATCTTTCGTGAGCTGAAAGAAGATGTTTCAGCTTATGTAGAGTTAAAGCTTGAACTTTTGAAGTTAAGCACATACGAAAGAAGCGGCCAACTGATCGCGGTACTTTCGTATGGCTTAATTTTACTGTTTCTGGCTTTCTTCGCTATCCTGTTCATATTCCTGGCTTTAGGGTTCTTTATGGGAGATATCTTCGGTTCGATGGGAGCCGGGTTTGCCTTTGTGGCAGTACTATACCTCCTATTGATCGGGCTCATTATAATGAACAAAGGTAAAATCTGCCATACAGTACTCAACGTAGTGATCGCAGCATTAAACGGTAATGACGAAAAAGACGATGCAACAGATGCAAAACAAGCCACTGACACCGCTGGAGAAGCTGATTTCTGATAAAGAGCGTATCCGCAGGCAATGTGTTATACAGGAACAAAAACTGAATGACGACTTTTCTTATATCCAGGAGAATGCAGGAAATCTGCTGATTTCCGGTTTTACCACCCTATTATTCCCGAACACTAAATCGAAAAAAACAGAATCTGCCGACCCGTCGGCCTCATCCGCCTCCCCCGCAGAAGCAGCAATCCCTATCGGCTTCTCGGATTACTTAAGCATAGCGCAAGGCCTTCTTCCCATCGCATGGGATGTTGTTAAGCCATTTTTGCTTACCTGGGGAATACGAAAGGCTCAGAGCTGGTTTACAGGCTTATTGTTCAAGAAAAAGAAATAGCCGTGAACAATTAATTTATGTTAGAGGGCATATTTTTCTCTACATAATAAATGTAAAATAGAAAAAACATGACTACATTTGCAGTCGTTAAAAACAAGGATAAATAATGAAACATAGTATTTCTCTTTTGATCGCATTCACAGGAATGCTCCTGATGTTGGTTTCGTGCGCAACTCCTTGTGGCTGTTAAATGGATTTTACGTAATATTTTTAATAAACCCATAAAAGTTTTATTACAATGATTAAAGTAGGTATT
>OGJY01000736.1_pt1 | contig 43954 bp, 46 predicted proteins | sample 1572231 | NCBI WGS metagenome assembly OGJY01 (sample SAMEA2582121, study PRJEB24529) | metagenome | biome: Human gut stool | place: China | collected 2011
AACAGTTATTCGGAAGCTTCTGCCGTGCCTGCGGCTACTGTATGCCATGTCCGGCCGGGATCGAGATCAACACCTGCGCGAGAATGTCCCTGCTTCTCAGAAGATCCCCGTCCCACCTCCAGCTCACACCGGAGGTACAGGCGAAGATGATGAAGATCAAGGACTGCCTCCACTGCGGCCACTGCATGAGCAAGTGCCCGTATGGTCTGAATACGCCGGAGCTGCTGCAGAGAAACCTGAAGGACTATGAGGAGGTTCTTGCGGGTAAGGAGATCCTGCCGGGGAATTTCTAAGGATAGGAAATAGATAGACTTGGCGAAAAGAGGATGGGTGGCTGTCCTCTTTTTGCATATGATGAAAGCGGAGCATGCAAATTTTGCACATCGATATTCGGCAATATGCAAAAGTGCTTTTTGATAAATTCCATTTTTCAAATTTGCTCATTTATAGTAGCAAAATTAAAAAACTTAACAAAGTATATTTATTGACAAAATATAACATCTAAAACGTGCAAAATAACGGTGGAGTTATGCAAAATCACAATTGTATGGGCAAAATAAAAAAATAAATAGATATAATAAAAAGACAATGTAAATTGCTATAAAACTTTGTGACAAATTACCAATACAAAAAAGGCGGCAGCTAAAAACATAAGACTTGAAAAAAACATAAGAATTATATATTATATAGATAATGATAAAAATACGAAAATTGTAACCCCTTCCATCAAGGGATATTAACGGTATGTATTTTTTGAAGAAAATTATATCAGCCACACAGGAGGATGAACATTTATGATGGACTTGTATGGAAATGGATTATTACTTGGAGAAAAAACCCTGGACAGCTTATGGATGAGACAGAACCTGACTATGAACAACATTGCAAATGTTGATACGCCAGGTTTTAAGTCACAATATATGACCTTTGAGAATGAACTGGCACGGAAGATCCAATCAGCTCTGTCTGTGAAGAAGACTTCTATGAAAAATGTGGCAAGAGGGATTGAAAATATGAGACCGTCTGTCCATACCACCTTAAATGAATCAACCAGGCTGGATGAGAATAATGTGGATATGGATCAGGAACAGGTTGAATTGGCAAGAACAGCTTACGAATACCAGTTTATGATCAGCTCTGTGAGCAGCGATCTTTCACGTCTGCGCAGCGCAGCTAAAAATTTTTAAATCATATAAATTGTACGGCTAAGGAGAAAATATAAAATGATTGAACAGGTGAATGGGTTTATTACCCCCATGAAAGAATGGGATGCTGTTGGAAAGAATGATGGAAAGATAACCGGAACAGAAAATGGCACAAAATCTGTGTTCCAGTCAGTGCTTGAAGATACAGTGCAAAATGTTTACGACACACAGAAGGATGTAGAACAGAAACAGTATCTTCTGGCAACAGGACAGTTAGAAGATGCACATAGTCTTCCAATCGCCCAGGCGAAAGCAGAACTGAGCCTGGAAGTTATGATCTCTCTTAGAAATAAAGCAATAGAAGCATATAACGAAATTCTGAAGATGAGTGTGTAATGCTGCTGGTCATGGAAATGAGCAGCTAATGTTTAATATTTGCTATATATGGAAATGCAAAGGATGAATGGAACAGTGCAGAATTTAAAAGAAGCATGGCAGAAGATGCCAGGGAAAACAAAGAAAATGATCGCAGTCATTGCAGCCGGGACGATTATCCTGGCGGCAGCTGGACTTCTGGTCCTGAATATGGGTACGAAAAAAGGATATAGTACCTTGTTTACAGGGATGAATTCAGAAGATGCGCAGGCTGTTGTAAGCCTTCTTCAGGATGAAGGTGTTGCCTACAGATATAACGATAAAAATGGCTCTGTCCAGGTAATGTCAGATACAGTGGATAAGACCAGGGCGGAATTGCTAAGCAAAGGGTATCCTAAAAGTGGTTTTACCTATGATATGTACCGTAATAATGCGGGAATCATGAGCACTGAAAAGGATAAGGAAAAATATACATTGTATGAACTTCAGGATCGTCTTGGTGCCCAGATCGGATTATTTGAAGGGGTACGTGATGCAAAAGTGACCATAGCAGAAGGCGGAACCCAGAAATATGCACTGGATGATACACAGCAGACAGATGCATCAGCCTCTGTTGTGGTGACAATGGATCCTGGACAGGAACTGACAGATACGAAGGCGGCTGCTATCAAGAACCTGATCGCAAGAGCTGTAAAGGGAATGAATTTTACCAATGTTTCTGTATTTGATGCTGCCACCATGACGGAGGTTGGCGGTGAAGATGAAGCAGATAGTACTACGGGAACAGGTAAAGATGTAGCAGAGCTTACCAGTCAGGTAGAAAAAAATATAGCAGGAAATGTGCGCCGGGTCCTGGAATTAATGTATGGACAGGGAAAAGTTGCAGTTTCTGTAAAAGGCACCCTGAATATGCAAAAACTGATCCAGGAAACAGTACAGTATAACACACCGGATAAAATCGACCAGAATGATAAGACAGGACTGCTGGAAAAAGAAGAAACAGCAGGGGAAAATACAGGAAGTGCATCTTCAGGAAATGGAGGTACTGCAGGTGCAGATGCCAATGCAGATACGCCCCGTTATACGAACCAGACAGGTACACAGGCAGGTTCAGATACATATTCCAACAACAGCGCAGTAAGAGAGTGGCTGTATAATTCCACAAAAGAGCAGCGCCAGATCGATCCGGGTGTTCTGGAAAACACAACAGTAGGCGTTACCATTGATACAGATGATACATCTATTGCAGACGCAGATCTGGTCAGTCTTGTAGCTAATTCAGCAGGTATTACCCAGGAGGACGCTCCTTCAAAGATCACGGTTATAAGAGCCCTTTCAGCAGCCAGTAAAAACACAAACGCGGTGCCGGTAACAGCACCGGCACAGAAAGCAAAGCTTCCATTGCCTCTTTTGATCGCCATAGGGGCAGGTGGGGTGCTTCTGGTATTGCTGATTGCTTTGCTGATACTTAGCAGGCAGCATTTGAAAGCGTCAGAAGAAGAAAGACAGGCGCTTCTGGAACAGATGCCAGATGGAGGCACGGTCAATGATAGTTCAAAAAATACTATTTCCGCCGACAATAAAAAAGATAATCTGAATACGTCCCTGCTAACTGCAGAAGAACAGTCGGTACTTCAGGGGCAAGATGATGAATTGAAGAAAAATGAAGAAATTTTAAATCTGAAAATGCAGCACAGCCTGAAATTAAAACAGGAGATCGGCTCCTTTGTGGATGAAAATCCACAGATCGCAGCAAAACTGATCCAGAACTGGCTGCTTACTGGTGGAGGAAGCGATGGCAGAAATAGAGGAAAGTAAGATAACAAATATTACCGGGGGATCTGAACTAGATAAAATGGATGCACGGGCGAAAGCTGCAGTGGTAGTTGTGTCCCTGGGAGCAGACCGTGCTTCCCAGATTTATAAATATCTCAGTGAACAGGAGATTGAAGACCTGACTTATGAGGTAGCAAAGCTGGGAAAAACAAATAATGCCCAGGTGGAGAACGCATTAGATGAGTTTTATAAAATGTGCCTTACCCACAAGATGATGACAGATGGAGGTCTGGATTATGCCAGAAGTGTACTGGAAAAAGCTTTTGGAGAAACCACAGCCAGAAATCTTCTGGAAAAAGTATCCAAGACTCTCCAGTCCAAGCCATTTAACTTTTTTACAAAGGGAGATCCCAAATCCCTTCTTGCCCTGCTCCAGCATGAGCGGCCCCAGGTGATCGCTTTGATCATGTCTTATATGGACCCTCAGCAGGCTGCACAGATACTGGAACAGCTTCCAAATGAAAAAAGGATACCGGTGCTTGAAGGCATGGCAAATATGAGCCGTGTATCTCCTGAGGCAATAGCTATTGTGGAAGAGGAAATGAAGCGGAAATTCGCTACGATCATTACCAGTGAGGATAATATGAACCTGGGCGGTATTGATTATGTGGCAGATGTGATGAACCATGTTGACCGAGGAAACGAGAAACAGATCTTTGATGAAATGGATAAAGATAATCCGGAACTGTCAAAGAGCATCAGGGACAAGATGTTCATGTTCGAGAATATCATCGATATGGATCCAAGATCTGTACAGCGTTTTATCAGGGATTGCGATTCCAAGGATATCGTATATGCATTAAAGACTGCATCAGAGGATATGAAGAACGTATTCTTTGCAAATATGTCCAAGCGTATGGCAGAAACAGTCAAGGGAGACCTGGAGATCACTACCAATGTAAGGCTTAAGGAAGTGGAAGAGGCACAGCAGCGTATTGTTAATCTGATCCGTAAACTGGAAGATGCAGGAGAAGTAATAATCAATAAGGGAGGAGATGACGATAACATTGTTGTCTGATCAGGATACAGGCTTTGAAAATAAAGCCAGAGTCCGGGAGCTTCCCTTACAGGTATTTACAGCACCGGATGCACAGGAACTAGAAACAGAAAGGCAGAATAAAAGAGAAACGGAAGCTTCTTTAAACGCAGGCAATGATACATACAATGGTCAGGAATGCAGTCAGGAACAAATAGAGCTGGTGCTCAGGGAAAAAGAAAAAATATTAGAAGAAGCCCGGAAAGAAGCGGCAGCCATTGAACAGGAAGCAAACGAAAAGGCAGAACAGATCTCTGAGGAAGCCCAGATGAAAGGATTTGAAGAAGGCAGACAAAAAGGCTATGAAGAGGGACTGATCCGGGCAGAAGAGGAAAATGAGGCGAAACATCATGAAAATCAGCGGTTTTTCAAAGAAAGCCTGGAAAAAGCCTTAATAGAGATCAACAAAGAAAAAGAAAAATGCCTCAGAGAATATCTGGAAGAATTAAAAGATATTGCTGTGGCAGTGGCTGAAAAAGTGATCCATATCAGCCTGAGATCCAGCGGTTCTGTTATAAGCAGGATGATAGAAGCTGAAACAGAAAAACTGCAGAAAATGGACTGGGTCAAGATCTATATGGAAAAAGAAGACTATGAGACCATGGTTCAGGCAGATGGACATCTGGCAGAGAAACTGTCACGGCTCTCTGACAACGTCAAATTTATAGTAATGGAGGACGGAAAATGCGGAAGCTGTATCATCGAAATGCCGGACGGGATTATAGATATGAGTGTAGATACCCAGCTTGAAAATATACACAGACTTGTAGACAACGCCAATACATAAAGATTTTATGGATACATAAAGTACACAGAGGTGAAAACCATGTATGAAAATCTCCTGAAGTTAATACAGCAGGCAGAAACAGCAGACCGCATTGGAAAAATTGAAAATGTAGTGGGAATGTCAATGGAAGCTTCCGGAGGCAGATCCGGTATTGGTGATATTGTTATGATCTACAATGAAGCTGAGAACTGTCAGGTTCCTGCGGAAGTGGTAGGATTCAAAAATGGCAAAATACAGCTGATGACCTATGAAAATATCAGCGGGATCACAGCGGGAAGTTTTGTCCGCAATACCGGATGCCGTTTGCAGATACCGGTGGGAGACTTCCTGAAAGGCCGTATCATCAACGCGCTGGGGCATCCCATTGACGAAAAAGGAGAGTTTCCCCCAGGGAAGCTTTATACAGTAGACAGTGCCTATATCAACCCTCTTAACCGTCCTCCTATCAGGGAACATCTGGAATTTGGGATTAAGGCCATTGATGGTTTAAATACCATTGGAAAAGGTCAGAGAATGGGGATTTTTGCAGGCTCCGGTGTTGGAAAAAGTACATTGATGGGAATGATCGCCCGGAATGTAAAAACAGATATCAATGTGATCGCTCTGGTAGGAGAGCGAGGCAGGGAGGTTCTGGAATTTGTTAAAAAGGATCTGGGAGAAGAGGGCATGAAACGTTCTGTCCTTATTGTAGCCACATCAGACCAGCCGGCAATGCTGCGTATGAAATGTCCCTTGGTTGCAACAACGATCGCTGAATATTTCAGGGATCAGGGAGCAGATGTGCTGCTGATGATGGATTCTCTTACCAGATATGCCATGGCACAGAGGGAGATCGGTCTTGCTATTGGAGAACCGCCTATAGCCAGAGGTTATACACCTTCTATTTATGCAGAATTTCCAAGGCTTCTGGAAAGAAGCGGGAATTTTGCAAAAGGTTCCATTACCGGGATTTATACGGTACTGGTGGAGGGAGACGATACCAATGAGCCGGTGGCTGATACAGTCAGAGGTATTTTGGATGGTCATATTGTTTTAAGCAGGCAGCTGGCTAATGCAAACCATTTTCCGGCTATTGATATCAGTGCAAGTATTTCACGTCTTATGAATGATATAGCCGGGGAAGAACACAGGAAAGCAGCTTCAAGGTTCAGGAACATGTTAAGTCTTTATCAGAAAAATGCAGACCTGATCTCCATTGGCGCTTACAAAAAAGGTGCAAACAGTGCTCTGGATGAAGCAGTTGACCGTATAGGGGATATGAATAAATTTCTGGAACAGGAAACAAATGAAAATATCCCTTATGAGGAAAGCATAAGGAGAATGGAAAAAATCGTGGGTTAGCAGTTATAGGAGATGATACTTAAGATGAAGAGATTTAAATACAGTCTTGAAAATGTACTTCATTATAAGGAACAGATTCTGGACAGCATTAAGGCAGAACATGGTACACTTCTGGCACAGATCCGGAAAAAAGAAGCAGAGATACAGGAACTGGAGAACAAGCTGGTATCTGTCCAGGATAAGATGGATGATCTGAAAAAACAGGATGTACAGATAAAAGATATTTGTCTTTATGGTATGTATATCAGTGAAATGGAAGATCAGATCCGGAAAAAACAGGAACAGTTAAAGCTTTTACAGCAGCAAGAAGAAAAGAAAAAAGTACAGGTGATCGCTGCAAAGATAGATACGTCCCGTTATGAAAAGTTAAAGGACAGGCGGCAGAGTGAGTATGAAAAAGCAGCAAAAAAGGCACAGGAGCTGTTTATAGAAGAATATGCTTCAAGAACAGCCAGATATTCTCAAAACAGGGAGGTAATCTAGGTTGAGCAGGATTGAAAATACCGGTCAGATAAAAACAGGATATTCTGTGAAGTCAGGTACGAACCCAGAAGAAAAAGTGGAGAATGGGTCAGATTTTGCATCGATGCTGACAAAATACAAGAAAAAAGCAGCCCAGGATGACGAAACAAAAAGAGCAGAAACAGGGGAAACTAAAAATAAAGAAACACAGCCAGAAGAAACCAAAAGTGGGGAAAATGGAAAACAGGTTAATGGCAGTCAGTCCGGAAAGAATAAAAAAACAGCAGAAATAAAAGCAGAAATAAAAGTAACGGATATACAGGACGGAAAGAACAGCCAGGATGGAGAAATAGAGCAGGATCAGGAATTGGCAGCTGCCTATGCTTCTGAAACCTGCTACAGGAGCTTTGTACAGATAACAACAGAAAATAATAAAATGCCTGCTGTTTACAACAATGAAATACAAGATCTGGCTGTACAGATAACAGCGGAATCAGGAATGGAGGATCAGTTAGCAGCTGTCAGTACCATACAGAAGACCGAAGCCCCCCACACAGAAACAGTTGCTCATGCAGATGACTTAAAGCTCCAGAACAGACTGGCACAGACAGAAGCTGCAGGACGGACCGGAGAAGCCGGGCAGTCAAAGCAAACTGCCAAAATGAACCGGGAAGAAGAAACACCAGGCCGAAAGGAACATATTTCTGGAAAGGAAATGACAGCCCTGGCATCGCCCGGTTATACAGGAACTGTTGAAAGTTCAGCTGGCACAGCAGCAAAACCAGCTGCTGTTGATACAGGACCGGCAGACCGGCTGCCAACAGCCCAGGATACATTGACAGAGGATCTGGGAAACTACCTGGATACAAAGATCAGTGAAAAAAAAGGAAAGCTGGAGCTTTCCCTGGAGCCGGAAAGGCTTGGAAAGCTGACTATCCGGCTGGAGTATGAAAAAGGAAAAACAGAGGTCACTATTTTTTCAACCAGTGCAAAAACACTGGAGATATTAAGCAAAGAAGCTGGTCATCTGGCACAGATCCTGGAAGAAAAAACAGGAACTCCTACTGTTATTTACACACCGGAACAGACTGAAAACAGGCAAAACATGGATCAGGATCCCGGTCATGGCAGAAACGGCAGGCAGGATCAAAAAGAGCAGCGCCAGAAGCAGGATGACAGCTTTGCCCAACAGCTAAGGCTGGGACTGGCCTAGAAGGAGGATTAAAGTGATATGGCAGATCAAATAACAGTCAGCAGCACTGCAAACCCGTATCAGGCAGGTGTTTACAGTGCCGGATCCAACAGCAAGAACACGATGGATGTAAATAGCTTTATCAAGCTGTTAGCAGCACAGCTTTCCAATCAGGATATGACAAGCCCTATGGATAACAGCGAAATGATGTCCCAGATGACCAATATGGCAATGGTCCAGTCACTTACTGCCATGACAGAGTCATTAAATACATCAGCTGCTGTTACAACTCAGACATATGCAGGCAGCCTGATCGGTCAGGAGGTAACAGTGGCGGTTACGGATCCTGATACCGGGGCAGCAAATGGCGTGAAATACGGGAAGGTAGTTTCTGTTGATTTTACCAAAGGAGATCCGGTGGTACGTCTGGAAGGTGATGATACCAGCTATAAGATGTCCAGTGTCCTGGGAGTAGGAAAGCTTCCAGAGAAAGCAGGTGAAAAAGATCCTGACAGAGGATCTGAAAAAACAGATAAGATCACAGCACAGTTAGCAAATGCAGATCTGAAAGACACAGGATCTGAAGACACAGAAACAGAAGAAATGTAAAAAGGAGCAAAAGAATATGTTAAGAGCAATGGATTCAGCAGTATCAGGTCTTCGGGCGCATCAGAACAAACTGGACGTCATCGGCAACAATATTGCAAACGTAAATACATTTGGTTTTAAGTCCCAGAGTTACAGCTTTAAAGAGGCGATGTACCAGACTTCCACCACTTCCACAAAGGGAAGCGAGAATGCCGGTGGTGTAAATGCAGCCCAGTATGGATATGGTTCCATGATGGGTTCCATCAGTACGGATATGAGTGCCTCTACACCAACCTATGTAGGTGGTCTTAATGCAAGTGTAGACGGAGAAGGCTTCTTTATTACATTCCCAAAGAGCACAGAAACGGTTACAGTAGCGGATATGAAGAAAACGGACTTTGATTATACCAGAGTTGGTCAGTTCAAAATTGACGGAAACGGATATCTTACAGATGCCAACGGAAATTTTGTTTATGGTTTCCGTCCGGATGAGGTAGATAAGCCAACGAGATTTGATGGAGATCTTGTAGCCATCAAGGTTCCTAGTGATGTAACAGGCAATGATTTTGGTGATGATCCGCTGCAGCTGACAAATGTAAAGATCAACAGTCTGGGAGAGATTTCAGGTACAGTAAAGTCAACGGACAAGGATAAGGATGGAAAAACCGTCAGCATCGGTAAGGTTGCTATTGCCACCTTCCAGAATCCGGAGGGCTTAAGCAAAAAGGGTTCTTTTTACTATGGGGCAGCAGAAAGCGATAACAGTGGTAATGCTTCCGCTACGATCCCAGGAGGAAGCACCTCTTCTTTAATGACCGGATATCTGGAGGCTTCCAATGTGGATCTTGCAAAGGAATTTTCTGATATGATCACAACACAGAGAGGCTTTCAGGCCAATTCAAAGATCATCACAGTCAGTGATGAGATCCTGTCTGACCTGATCAACATGAAGCGGTAAGTAATATGATCTGTGTAGAACGACTTAACGGAGAAATTTTATATCTGAACTGGCTTCAGGTTGAATTGATCGAACAGATTCCGGAAACAAAGATCCGTATGATGAATGGAGATTACTATCTGGTAAAAGACAGTGTAGAAAGCATCAAAGATCAGGTGACCGGGTTCTTTCAAAGGTGTGTCAGCATAAAAAAAGAGAAGCAGATTTAGGAGGAAAAGCAGGTGGATCCTACAACATTACTAGGTATAATCCTGGGTTTTGCTTTAATTGTAAACGGAATCGGTTTTGCCAAGATTGGTAACTTTATTAATATCCCCAGTATGGTCATTGTAATTGGTGGGACTCTGTCAGCAACTTTGTCCAGCTATCCATTAGGGATATTAAAGGATATCCCGAAACATTTTGCAGTACTCATAAGAGGAAACCGCTATAATGTTCCCAAATTGATCGAACAGCTTGTAGATCTGGGAACCATAGCAAGGCAGAGCGGCCTTCTGGCGTTGGAGGATAAAGCGGCGGAGATCAAGGATACTTTCTTTAAGCAGAGTGTCCTGATGATCGTAGATGCAAACGATCCGGACAAAGTAAGGCTGGTTCTGGAAAGAGAACTGGATAATATGATGATCCGTCACGACCAGGCGGCAGGTCTTTATGAAAAAGCTGCATCTTATGCACCGTCCTTTGGTATGATAGGTACCCTGATCGGTTTGATCAACATGCTGAAGGGAATGAATATGGATGCAGGCGGTTCATCTACTATCGGCAGTGACATGTCAGTAGCATTGATCACAACCTTTTACGGCTGTATTCTTGCAAATGTTATTTTTAATCCGATTGCAAAGAAACTGAGGATCCGTCAGGATGAGGAAGAACTGTATTGTTCTACTATCATTGAAGGGATCATTGCCATACAGGCAGGAGAAAATCCAAAATACCTGAGAGAACATCTTCTTGCATCGATTAAACAGTCACAGCAGCAGAAGATTCTTGCAAAAGCAGAAGATGGAGGTTCCCAGGGGAAGGAACAGGAAGATAAATGAGTAAGAAAAATCGTCCCGCAGACAGCGGCGGCAGCTGGATGGATACTTATGGAGACATGGTAACATTACTGCTTACATTTTTTATCATGTTGTATTCCATGTCTAACCTGGATGCACAAAAATGGAGTGCTTTTGTGAAAAGCATTCCAAGCATACAGAATCAGGGATCAGAGAATATTACCATCAATTCCCAGATGTCAGATACACCAGAGGCGGATAGCACAGGTCAGGAGATCGGTCAGGAGGGTGCCCAGCAGGATCTGCAGACAGCAGATGTAAATAAGCTGTATCTTACGATCGCTGAAAGCCTGAATCAGGCGGGTGTAAAGGATGCTACGGTCATCAGGGGAGATGATTATACTTATGTTTCTTTTGCAAATAGTGTATTTTTCGGTGCGAACAGCTCTGTGCTTACACGGGAAGGACAGTTAGTCCTCCATACATTTGCAAAAGCCATAGCTCCTGCAGCAGGTGGGATTGAACAGGTTAATATCATGTCCCACACTGCGAAAGTAACAGATAATTCACAGATCAATCCCCAGACTATACGAAAAGACCGTATCCTTTCGGCGATGAGATCTGCAGAAGTATGTATTTATCTTCAGAAGCAGAATGTAATAAAGCCAGAGAAGCTGGTGGATATAAGTTATGGTGAATATCGCCCTATAGCAGATAATTCCACAGAAGAAGGAAGGATAAAAAACCGCAGGATTGAATTTTTGCTTTTAGATAATGGGGCAAAAGAAAGAGACCTGAATGAGTATTATAAAGAGTTTAAGAGCGGTGAATATGCGAATACTACAGTAGTAACAGTAGGAGAGTCACAAAGCTCTTCCCAGGGTGGTGAAACCGTACCGGCAGATACAGAGGCACCGGTAGATACCGGTGCAGCAGATGCAGGTGCAGAAGATGCAGGTGCAGAAGATGCAGGTGCAGAAGATGCAGGTGCAGAAGATGCAGGGTCTGTGGAGAAAATGCAAAATACCAGTGAATAAGAGAGGTCAGGAAGAATGGCAGATGTTTTATCACAAAGCCAAATAGATGCACTTTTAAAATCCATGAGTGCAGATGCACCAGCACAGGAAAAGAAAACCGAATCTGTACAGCCTCTGTCACCAGAAGAAAAGAACTATATTAAATACGACTTTTTCAGCCCGAGGAAATTCACAAAAGAAAAAATGAAGATCCTCAGGAGTGTATTTGAGAATTATGCACGTATTCTTACTTCCCAGATCAACGGTATTTTCCGCGTGATGACGGACATAACGGTGCTGGATGTACAGGAAAGAAGGTATTACGAATACGTAAATGCCCTTCACGAAAACGACTGCATGACAATGATAGACGCATCAATAGCAGGAGAAGAAAAAATGAGTGTTCCACTGATGCTGTTTGTAACTCCGGGTATGGTGATTACACTGATCAACCATATGCTGGGAGGAGAAGATGTTGTAGCAGTAGAGGATGATTACCGGTATTCTGACGTGGAACGTGCTTTGTACAAGAGGATCGTTGAATATATGACAGGTGCCTTAAAGGATGGATTTTCAAATTATGTGAGCATTGATTTTTCCGTAGAACATGTAGAAGAAAATCCAACCATGGTCCAGGATGTAGGTCTGGATGAAACAGTAGCCATTATCATTTTAAATGTGGACATATCTGGACAGGCACAGGAAAAGTTAAAGATCTGCCTTCCGGGCAATCTTCTTACGGTGATCTTTCACAGTATTGACAACCGCAAGCACCTGGCAAGAGGATTTTCTTATCAGGATAATAAAGAGAAGATCATGGATAATATCCGTTACTCCAAACTGCCTATTACAGGACAGCTTGGCATGGTACAGCTGGATCTGAAAGGACTTTATCAGATCCAGGTAGGAGATGTGATCGATCTTGGAAAGCCAAAAGACAGTCCGGTCAGACTTTTTGTAGGACGTCAGCCTTGGTTTACAGGACAAATGGGATGTTATAAGAAAAATGTGGCTGTGAAGATTGAAAAATGCATTGCGTCACAAATAGAAGAAAAGAAAACGGATATAATGCCGCAGAAGGAAGAAGATCCTGATAACAGTGACGGATCTGTAAAAGAACAAGGATAAATACGCTCCGGAATACGGGAGTATAAATAAGAATGAAAGAAGAAGAGGAATAAGAAATGGCTAAGATAATGCTGGTAGACGATGCTGCTTTTATGAGGATGATGATCAAGAAAGCTCTCAGTTCAAGTGGATATAACGATTTTATCGAGGCACAGGATGGAGCAGAAGCAGTAAAAAAATACAGTGAGGAAAAACCGGACATGGTGATCATGGATATCACCATGCCAAATATGGATGGGCTTCAGGCTTTGAAAAAAATTCGTGAAGGTGATCCAAATGCCAAAGTTGTTATGTGTACAGCAATGGGACAGGAAAGCATGGTTGTTGATGCGATCAAATCAGGTGCCCGTGATTTTGTGGTGAAGCCTTTTGATGCACAGAGGATCGTAAAAACTGTAAATGATATTTTAGGAAAGTGATCCGTAAGGAGGGAACTGTTATGGCGTTTTTAGGTTCATTTGATATAAGCGCCTCTGGAATGAGCGCACAGCGTGTCAGGATGGATATTGCGGCAGAAAACATAGCAAATATGGACACAACGCGGACAGAGTCAGGTGGTCCATACCGAAGGAAAAATGTACTTCTTGAAAGCTATTCAGATACGTCTTTTGCCCAGGCAATGGAAAATGCAGCACGGGGAAAAGGAATAACCAGCCGTCATGCAGGAGTAAGAGTTTCTGGCATTGTGGAAGATGACAGAGAAGCTAAGAAAGTTTACAATCCGGATCATCCGGATGCGGATGCAGACGGCTATGTGACTATGCCAAATGTGGATGTGCTGAAGGAAACGGTAGACAGCATGTCAGCTACCCGGTCTTATGAAGCAAATGTAACAGCGTTAAACGCAATTAAGCTGATGGCTCAGAAAGCACTGGAAATCGGTAAGTAGAAAACAGGAGGAAAATAAGAATGGGTGCACTCAGCTTTAATGAGATGGAAATAGATGCTCTTGGGGAGATGATGAATATCAGCCTCGGAGCATCAGCGACAGCAATGTCTACCCTTTTAGGATCTACCGTTCACATTACGACTCCAAAGGTAAAGATCCTTACAAGGGATCAGTTTGAGTTTAAAAAGCTGGAACCGGCAGTAGGAGTAGAGATCGCTTATGTAGAGGGACTGGAAGGAAGCAATATTATGATGTTCAGCAGAAATGACGTGCGCATCATAGTAGGAACCCTTCTGGGAGAAGAACTTTCAGATGATGAATTTGAACTGGATGAGATCAACAGAAGTGCTATCTGTGAGGTAATGAACCAGATGATGGGTGCTTCTGCAACAGCACTTTCGGAATTTCTGAAATTTACAGTTAATATATCCACACCGGTTTCTTTTGAGATCACAGACGAAGAAAGCTTTAAAAACAAGTATTTCCCGGAAGCAACTCCTATGGTAGTCATTTCCTTTATCCTTGAGATCGAAGGAAAACTGAAAAGTGAGTTTTTAAATATCATGCCGGAAAAGCTTGCAAAAAGGTTACTGGAACCATTTGAGATATCCCTGGAAGAAGCCGCAGAGATCCCGGCAGAAAATAAGGAGTCAGGATCAAAGGCAGCAGAAGAAGCTGCAGAGAAGGTGATAGAAGAGGCAGCAGAGAAAGAAAAACCGCGGCCTGAGCCAGAACCAGCACCGACCCCGCAGCCAGCACCTACATCGCAGCCTGTATATTCCCAGATTCCAGCTGGTATTTCCGCAGATATGAACCCGGCTATTTTACAGCTTTTGTATCAGATGCAGCAGTCACAGGTGCAGATGATGCAGCTGATGCAGGATATGGAAAAACGGGAACAGGAAGGGAAAAAGGAATCCAGGGAACCTGCCCTGATCCGGCCGGCCAATGCACCTGGTCTTGAATCTTCTGGAAGTGAAAATGGAGAAGAAAATGCCAACCAGGAAATGCTCATGAAGGTGCCGTTGGAGATATCAGTGGAAATAGGACGCACTAAGAAATTGGTAAAGGATATTCTGGAGTTTACCCAGGGATCTCTTGTAGTCCTGGACAAAATGGCAGGAGAACAGGCAGACCTGTATGTAAATGGACAGTGTGTTGCCAGGGGAGATATTGTAGTAGTAGAGGATAATTTTGGTATCCGTATTACCGATATTGTAACCAGGGATATCAATCCGGAGAGCCCTTAATATGATAACAGATATTGTTTCTACAACAGGTATGCTGCTTGCTTTTGTAGTCATTTTGTTTTTGGCATGGCAGGCAAGCCGGTACCTGGGGAAAAACGCCCCTTATGGAAATAAGGGGGGAAAGATGCGGATACTGGAACAACTAAAAGTAGGAAATGATCAGTACATTATTCTTCTTAAACTGGATGAAAACCAATATCTGCTTGGGACTAGTCAGACGGGGATCCAGGTTCTGGAACGGTTTAAGGAGGAGAAAACGAATGAATGAGCTGATTACAGGCTTAAATGGAGGAAATGTTCCTGCGCTGGATATTATCATGCTGCTTACCTTTGCAGCATTGCTTCCTTCCATTGTGGTTATGATGAGTTCCTTTATGCGTATTATAATCATACTTTCTTTTACGAGAAATGCAATGGGAGTCCAGCAGACACCGCCTAATATGGTATTAACAGGCATGGCACTTTTTTTGTCGCTGTATATTATGAGTCCGGTTATAGGCCAGATCAATACGGTTGCCTACGAGCCCTATAAAAATGGGGAGATCACACAGCAGGAGGCAGTAAGCCGCATGGCAGATCCACTGAAGCAATTCATGCTTCGCAATACAGAGAAGGATACGCTGGATCATTTTGTACAGATGTCAAAACAGGAAGTTAAGAAAGATGTGAAAGAATATCCGCTTACAGTTGTTGTACCAGCTTTTATGACCAGCGAATTAAAAAAAGGGTTTCTGGCAGGATTTCTGATCTATCTTCCATTCCTGCTTATAGATATAGTGGTGTCTACCACCCTTATGTCCATGGGTATGGTAATGCTTCCGCCAACTATGGTCTCTCTTCCCTTTAAGTTACTTTTATTTATTACAGTAAATGGCTGGGAACTTTTATTTTCCAGTCTGGTACAAAGCTTCCGGTAGGAAAGAGGTAAAAATATGACAGAAGTACAGATCCTGGATATCATGTATGAAGCATTTCAGCTGGCAATGAAGCTGTCGCTTCCGTTTCTTCTGCTCAGTATGATCGTAGGTGTGGTCATTGCTGTTTTTCAGGCGGCCACACAGATCAATGAACAGACAATGACATTTGTCCCCAAGCTGCTGGCTATTATGGTGCTTTTAGGTTTTTTAGGAAGTTCTATGCTGGTTATGCTTCAGGAATTTTTTCAATACATAGTGGAATTGATCGCAAAGGGGTAAAAAAGATCTATGTTTATCACATTTTCAATGGCAGTGATGCGTATGAGCGGAGCCATCGGATTCAATCCCCTTTTTGGAAAAAGTAATTTTCCTGTAAAAATAAGGGCATATTTTATTTTTGCCCTGTCACTGCTCCTGTATCTGTCTGCAGACCAGACCCAGATGGCATATCCGGGATCAATGGCAGAATACATCCTGATGCTTGCGGGAGAGCTTTTTCTTGGGGCAGTGTTAGCCTTTGCAATGGAACTGGCATTCCTTACGATCCGGTTTGCTTCTTCCATTATGGATTATTCAATGGGACTTAGCATGGCCCAGGTTTATGATCCCCAGTATGGAACCCAGTCAACGGTCAGTTCCGGTATTTATTATGGATTTATGGTACTGCTCTTTTTTGCCAGCAACAGTCATTTACGGCTGTTAGCATTGTTTTACCAGTCAGTACAGCTGATCCCTTTTGGAAAAGTGACATTTAATCCCATGCTGGTCCATGTGATCGCAGATGGATTTTGCCAGGGGATCCTTACTGGTATGCAGTTTGCATTTCCAATGATAGCAATTGAACTTGTGACAGAACTGGCAATGGGGATCCTGATGCGTATCATTCCCCAGATCAATGTTTTTACGGTAAATTTCCAGGTAAAGATCATAATGGGGCTTTTGATGATGCTGCTACTGTTTTCGCCAATGGCAGATTATATAGATACCATCTTTACATATATGTATCAGATGATGTGGAAGCTTTTAAGCAATATGAAACCAGTCTGAAGGGAGTGTAACAGAAGATGGGACAGAGTGGTCAGGAGAAAACAGAACAGCCTACTGCCAAAAAACGGCGGGATGCCAGAAAAGAAGGAAATATCTTTCAAAGCAGGGATATAGCTACGGTATTGATCCTGGCAGGCGTATTTTCCGGGATCCGCATATGGATTCCCTTTATATACGGACAGCTGAAAACTTATATGACCTGGGTCATAGATGGTGCGACCAGATCCTCAGAAGATATGCTGTCAGCCAGCCTTGTTTTTGTTACACTGTCTGTGTTTTTAAAATGTGCGCTTCCTCTGTTGGTTTTAGCCCTTTTACTTGGAATTGTGGCGCATGGAGTACAAACACGTTTTAATGTATCCTTTAAATCCATCCGGCCGAAATGGAACCGGCTTAACCCTCTTTCAGGTATAAAACGGCTGTTCTCCATGAAAAACATAGTGGAACTGGTAAAAAACTCCATCAAGATAACACTGCTTCTGGTACTGCTTTATAACATCCTGAAACGGGATCTGCAGCCTATGGCATCAATGATCGATATGAGTCCTGCAGCATCTGCGGCTTATATGATGAAAATGATCTTTGATCTGCTGATACGTGTATGTATTGCCTTTATGGTCATTGCCTTTGGCGATTATCTGTATCAGCGCTGGGAATACGAAAAAGAGCTTCGTATGACAAAGCAGGAAGTAAAAGATGAGTATAAACAGACAGAAGGTAATCCTGAGATTAAAAACAGGATCAAAAGCCTGCAGCGTCAGATGGCATCCAGCAGGATGATGCAGAAGGTTCCCCAGGCAGATGTGATCATACGAAATCCTACCCATGTGGCCATTGCTTTAAAATATGATCCTGATCATGACAATGCTCCGGTAGTACTTGCCAAGGGATTAGATGAACTGGCGTTAAGAATCGTAAAGGTGGGGGAAGAAAACAATGTTTATACCATTGAAAATAAACCACTTGCACGGGCTATGTACAATTCCTGTGAACTGGACAGGCCGATCCCCTCAGAATTTTATACGGCAGTAGCAGAAATCCTGGTATATCTGTATAAACAGGATAACGGGAAAAATAAAGATAAAAAATAATAGTTGGAGATTAATGGACGAATGAAACGGTTATTGAGTTACTCAGTGGTTATGTTTGTGATCACGATCATATTGCTTTTGATCATTCCTCTTCCGGCGGGACTGGTGGATGTGGCGATCATATTGAATATGTCACTCTCCATGATGATCCTGGTAATAACCATGACCATTCGGGAGCCACTGGAATTCTCCATATTCCCCTCTCTTTTACTTATTACCACGCTGTTCCGTCTGGGCATCAATGTTTCAACCACGAGAAATATCCTTTCTAAGGGAGGTTCATCAGGCCGTGTCATTGCAGCCTTTGGTGATTTCGTTTTAAGAGGGAATGTAGTAGTAGGTCTGATCATCTTCCTGATCATCGTGCTGATGCAGTTTATCGTTATCACCAAAGGTGCAGAACGAGTTGCCGAGGTAGCAGCCAGATTTAATCTGGATGCCATGCCGGGAAAACAGATGGCTATTGATGCAGACCTTAGTTCTGGCCTGATCAATGAAACACAGGCAAAGGAACGGCGTGCCAAGGTTCAGAGAGAAGCAGATTTTTATGGTGCAATGGATGGTGCGACTAAGATCGTAAAGGGCGATGCAGTTATGTCACTTATCACAACTGCCATCAATCTGATCGGCGGCAGCATCATCGGTATTGTACAGTCCGGCAGCAGCATCTCAGCCGTGCTGAGTACCTATTCCATTGCGACAGTAGGTGATGGTCTGGTATCCCAGATACCGGCTCTTCTTATTTCTACTGCAACAGGAATGATCGTTACAAGAGCTGTTTCAGAAGGCAGCTTAAATGAAGATGTATCAAAGCAGTTTCTGGCCCAGCCTCATGCTATGATCGTTAGTGGTGCAGCAGTGGCGGTTATGGCTGTGATACCTGGAATGCCGGCAGTAAGGACTCTGGTTGTGGCTGCATGTCTTATGGGAAGCGGATTTTATCTTTCCGGAAAGATAAAAAAAGAGCCACAGGCATTGTCACAAATGGCAATGGATCCTTCTACCCAGCTTCAGGATTCCCCACAGGCCCAGGCAGCTGCTGCAAAAGAGGAAGTAAGTGAGGAAGAATATTTTAAAGATGTAAATAATGTATACAGCCTTCTTACACTGGAGCCAGTGGAGATCGAGTTTGGTTATAGTCTGATCCCTCTGGCAGATGAGTCAGTAGGCGGAAGGCTGATCAGCAGGATCGTTATATTCCGCCGCCAATATGCCCAGGATATGGGATTTGTGATCCCATCCATCCGGCTCCGGGACAGTTCTTCCCTGGGACCAAGTCAGTATAGTATCCGCATAAAAGGAGAAGAAATTGCAGGAGGAGAGATCCTGATTGATTATTTCCTTGCTCTGGAACCAGAGGAGGTGGAAGAAGAAATTGAAGGTATTGAGGCCATTGAACCGGCATACGGTATACCCAGCAGGTGGATCAAGCCTGAAAACAGAGATCGGGCTGAATTATATGGTTATACGGTCATTGATCCTCTGTCTGTATTGCTCATGCATCTTTCAGAAGTCATCCGGCAGCATTCATACGAACTGCTTACAAGACAGGAAGTGGTAAGGCTTACGGAAAATCTGAAAAAAACAGCTCCTGAGCTGGTGGAAGAGGCAATACCACAGATGATCAGCTACAGTTATTTCCAGAGAGTCCTTACAAATCTTCTAAAAGAAGGGATCCCGATCCGTGACCTGGAGACCATTGTAGAGAATCTGATGCAGACAGCCTCAGAAACAGGTCTTCCTCCAAGAGAGCTGGACCAGACAGTAGAAAAGATCAGGACAGCTCTTAAACGTACCATTACCCGCATGTACTGTACAGATGGATGCATGAAAGTGATCACACTGGATGCCCAGCTGGAACGGGAAATGGTCGCATCCTTGTCAAAAGGGGAAAATGGCTTATATCTGGCATTAAACCCGGAAATGCTCCAGCATGTGATCCGGCAGCTGGCAGAGCAGATAAAAAAGTTCAGTGGTTTATCACAGAATCCGGTGATCCTGACTTCACAGGTTATGAGGATCCATTTTTACCATCTGGTAGAACCCTTTTATCCTAATATCAGGGTGCTTTCATTTAATGAGATCGCAAATAATGTGCAGATCCAGTCAATTGGAAATATAAGTACAATGAAAAAAGGATCATAAGTGTACGGTCAAATGATATAAACAGCAGATAACAGGAGTGAGTAAAGTTATGGAAGATAAGCAGGAAAAGGCAGAGAAGGAGTTATTTGCGCTTTATAAAAAAACGAAAGATCCGGAAATAAAGAAAGAGATTACCATGAGGTATCTGTACATAGCAAGAACCATGGCAACGAAACTATATGATCTTTATTCTACCACCATGCAGATGGAAGATGCAGTGAACGAAGGTGTGGTGGCAATCATAAAAGGGATCGATATGTATGATTCGGATAAGAATATTAAGTTTTCCACATACATCACAACGCGGGTAAGAGGAGCAATGCTGGATTATGTAAGGAAACAGGAGTGGATGCCCCGGGGATTTTACAAGCAGTTGGGTATTATAGAATCTGCATGCGAGGACATGAAGCTGGAATTAGGAAGAACACCAACAGTTGATGAGCTGGCAAAGCATCTTGGAATAGAAAAAAAACGCTGCCAGAGGATCATTTCCATGAAAAACAGGAGAAATATCCAGTCTCTTGATTTTTTACTGGAAAACCAGAATACATCCAATGGACTCCAGATCACAAACAACGATACCCAGGTACAGCCTGAGGATGCATGCTTGTGGGAAGAGGATATGCGGGTGCTTGCAGAAGGCATAGCCCAGTTAAATGAGAAAGAGCAGAAAACATTGGCACTACATTATATGGAGGGACTGAAAATGGAACAGGTAGGCCGGGTCATAGGTGTCAGCCAGCCCAGGGCATCCCAGATCCACACGATCGCCTTGCGTAAGCTGCGCCATTTTATAGAAACAAAAAATGGAAAGGGGATAAAGTCAGATGTATCAGGGATTTTATAATCTGGCGTCAGGCATGCTGACCCAGAGCAGGAACTTAAATACCATCAGCAATAATATGGTGAATATCCAGACTCCTGGATATAAAAACGAAACAATGGTAAGCAGTACTTTCAAAGAAGAAATGCTTTATCGTACAGGACAGTATAGCAAAGAAAATCCAACCCAGCTGGCAACTGTTTCAAAAATAAAGACAGCAAAGCAGGTTTATACCAATTATGACCAGGGCGGTCTGGAACAGACAGATGGGATCTATGACTTTGCCTTAAATGGAAATGGCTTTTTCTGCATCCAGACATCACAGGGCATCCGGTATACAAGGAATGGTTCATTTTCAGTAGATAAAGATGGATATCTGGTTTTAAACCAGGCAGGCAGAGTCTTAAACAAAGAAGGACAGCCTGTCCAGATCAAAAATGAGAACTTTACAGTAGATTCCAGAGGACATATTACTGCTGCTATTACAAATCAGTCTGATGGTGAAGAAAGCGGCAGCCAGGAAGTTACCATAGAGGATTATGGAACTTTGAAAGTAGTGGATTTTCCAGATCAGAGGCAGCTTCATGCAGAGGATAATGGACTTTTCTCTACTGCACAGGCAGAAACAACACCTGCAGATACAACTGTTCAGTGGAAAATGCTGGAAAAATCCAATGTAGACATGGTGGAGCAGATGACGGCTATGATGTCATCCCAGAGAGCGCTTCAAAGCGCAGCCCAGTCACTGAAAATGTATGATCAGATCATGAGTAAGTCTGTGTCAGATGTCGGTAAGCTGTAAGGAGGATAAGGAAATGAATATGTCATTTTATACAGGAGCAGCAGGAGCCGGACAGTTTACAAAAAAACTGTCAGTTGTATCCAATAACCTGGCCAATATCAACAATACAGGCTTTAAACCTAAAACAGCGGCTTTTTCTGAACTGATCCACTATAATCTTAATGATTCTGAAAATGCCCAGACAGAGCTGCAGACAGGTTCAGGAGCCAGAGTGGAGCGTACTTGGACGGATTTTAGTACAGCCGGTGCTACTCAGACCGGAAAAGAATATGATTATGCAATTATGGAGCCTAATGCATTTTTTATGATACAGGATCCTACATCAGGTGAGATCACCTATACAAGAAACGGTCATTTTCACAGGGGAGAACGTGAAGATGGATTTTATCTTACAACAGAAGATGGCAAGCTGGTGCTGGACCAGAACCAGCAGCCTCTTAAACTGGAGGTAACAGATGTAGAGAAGCTGCAGGAGGAATCAGAGTCAGAAGACAATGACTACGATACTGATGATACAGATGACACAGAGAATGATACTGACCTTCCTAAGGTAAGTGTATACACATTTTCAAACCCCAGCCGTCTCTTAAGCGTAGGAGATAATGAATACAAAACACAGGATGGAATGGAAGCGTCCCTAAAATCAGATGCAGCCCTGCAAAAAGGTGCACTGGAGAATTCAGGCACAGATATGGCAAAAGAAATGGTTCATGTGATCGAATGTCAGAGAGCCTTTTCTTATGCTGTAAAAATGATCACTACATCAGATGATATAGAAGGAACGATCAATTCACTGAGAGGATAAGGTAAAAAATGGAAATAAAGCGATATGAAGATATGGACCTGCAGGCACTGGATGTAATGCGGGAGATCGGCAGTATCGGTACCAGTCATGCAGCAACTGCTCTTTCAAAGCTCCTTCAGAAAGAAGTCCGGATCTCGATCCCATCTGTGAATATCCTTGGATACAATGATGCCATGAACCGGATCGGTGATGCAGAGGAGCTTGTTGCTGCAGCTCTTGTAAAAATGTCAGGGGACATTGAAGGGTTGATGCTGTTCCTTTTTGATCTGGATTTTGCTAACGAAGTGCTGGAAAAACTGCTTGGAAGCCGTTATAAGTCCTTTCTGGATATGGACGAAATGGCCAGATCCGCGCTGGTAGAAGTGGGAAACATCATCATCTGTTCTTATATCAATGCTTTTTCACAGCTGGTAAATGTAGATGTGGAACTGTCTGTTCCAAGTGCTACCATCAATATGCTGGGTGGGATCTTAATGGTACCTATTGCTGAGTATGGATATGAAACAGATAAACTGATGTATTGCAATGCAGATTTTGTGATCGGCGGAAAAGCACTTTCTGACTGGCTGCTCATGCTGCCGGATATTCGTTCTCTAAACGATATTTTAGAGAGGTTGGGAGTTTCATAATGATCGGAGGCACAGAATTAAAAGTAGGAATCGGTGATATGAAGTTTTCACGAGGGGAAGGAAGGATCATAACCTATGCTTTGGGTTCCTGTATCGGGATAACCTTTTATGATCCGGTTACCCGTCTGGGAGCACTTCTGCACATCATGCTTCCGGCACAGTTTGAAGGAAAGGATTCCAATCCATTTAAATTTGCAGACAGCGGCATCAGGGAAACCCTCAGAAAGCTGAAAATATTCGGTATGGTAAAAAGCCGGATGGTAGTCAAGATAGCAGGGGGAGCCAAGATGTTTGAGATCAGCGGAAACAGCAGCTTTGGAAACATTGGGCAGAGAAATGCGGAAAGTGTGAAAAAAGTCATGGCCCAGGAAGGAATCTGTATCTCGGCAGAGGATACAGGAGGAAATTATGCCCGTACCATGCTTTTAGATCTTGCAACAGGCGATGTGATCGTGCGTACAGTGGGACGACCGGAACGCCATCTATAGCCAGGGCTTTCATTTATGGTGGTGTCACCATCTGTGGCATGCCTGTTTACAGAAAAAAGGAGAGAAGATCATGGTCAAAAATGAAAAAGAAGGGATTCTTTTAGAATCAGGAACAAACGAGATCGAAGTAATGAAATTCACAGTCCTGGGCGAGTTTTACGGAATAAATGTGGCAAAGGTCCAGGAAATCATCATGAGTGAGAAGGTAAAACCGATGCCGCATGCAAACCCGGCAGTAGAAGGTATCTTTAAACCAAGGGATGAGCTGATCACAGTGATCAACCTGGCAAAATATCTTACAGGAAATGACCGGGAAAATGGGCCAAGAGATTTGTTTATCGTAACAAATTTTAATAAAATGACGGTCGCTTTCAGGGTAGACAGTATCGAAGGTATCAGCAGGATTTCATGGAAAGATATACAGAAGCCAGATAAGACCATTGCAAATGGAGCTGACAGTGTTGCTACCGGTATTGCCCAGTGCGGAAAAGAACTGGTGATCATCTTGGATTTTGAAAAGATCGTGGCAGAGATTGCACCGGAAACAACTATACAGGTGACAGATGTAGATAAGATGGGAGACCGCCCTATCTGCAACAGTCCTATTGTGATCGCGGAAGATTCCATTCTTTTAAGTAAAATGATCGATGATTCCCTGGAAAGGGCCGGATTTACCAATATAAAGAATTTTTCCAATGGCCAGGAGGCATGGGATTATCTTTCACAAATACATAATGATTCTGATCTGTATGATAAGGTCAATCTGGTCATTACAGATATCGAAATGCCGGAAATGGATGGCCACAGGCTTACAAAGCTGATCAAGGATGACGAACATTTAAAGAAGATCCCGGTTATCATCTTCTCTTCCCTGATCAATGATCAGATGAGGCAGAAGGGAAAAGAATTAGGGGCAGATGAGCAGCTTTCAAAGCCGGAGATCGGGCATCTGATCGCAGTAATGGATGAACTGCTTGCCCGTTTCAAAGAACAGCACAGTCAGCAGTAAGGAGGACTCTAAGGATGGAAAAATATGTATTAACACAGGATCTTGTAACAGGAAATGAACTGATCGACAGTGAGCACAGGAAGATTTTTGACGAAGTCAATACCCTTCTGGATGCATGCTCAAAAGGAAAGGGAAGAGAAAATCTCTCAAGTCTGGGAGAATTTCTTGTTGAATATGTAACGAAACACTTTTCAGATGAGGAGGATCTCCAGAAGCAGTCAAAATATCCGGAATATACAGAACATCATAAATTTCATGAATGGTATAAACAGAAACTGGGGGATGCCATTATAAAACTGGAGCAGGAAGGTCCGACGATCAATTCCCTGGGCGAGATCAACTATATGGTAAGCGTGCTGGTTAAGCATATCCGGGAAACAGACCGCAAGCTGGCCCAGTGGATCCAGAATGGGGCCAAAAATAAAGAGACAGCTTCTAAAGCAGCAACAGGATCAGCAGTATCAGGGAAAACTTCTTATATAGATATTGTTTCAAAAGATGAAAGTACAGAAAATCTGGATATCCGCCAGATCCTGGATATAAAAGAACTTCAGCGGATCCAGGATCTGTTTTTAGCAGCTACAGGCATGACAGCAGCAGTAGTGGACATGAAAGGAAAATACATTACAAGGGGAAGCTCCTTTACCAGCTTTTACAGCCGTTATACCAATGGAAAACACAATGAACTGCGTGAATTTACCCAGGATCTTACAGTAGGAGGATTCCGTGCAGGTACAGTGATCGGCGGTATCGTCCTTGGAGATTACCCGGATGATTCAGCCCCGGGCCAGGAAGCGGTAAGCGCCGGTGGACAGCTTTTAGCTGAGATGCTGAATCTGTGGGCCAATGCCCTTTATTACCGGAAGAGCAATGCAGACAGCGTAGAAGCATTTGCAAAAGAGGAAAAGAAAGTACGGGATGCAGTAGGACAGATCAAGTATAAGGCAAAGGGATTGGAGCAGACGGCTACGATGGAAAAAATGCTTTCCCTGAATGCAGCCATTGAAGCAGGACGTGCCGGAAAAGCAGGTGTAGGCTTTGGTGTTGTAGCAGATGAGATCGGACGTATGGCAAATGAGTCAGCCGCTGTGTATCAGGAGATCCAGGAACTGGTAAAACAGGTAGAGGAATCTATGGAGCGCCTTGGTAAATAATACAGGGAGATCTTTCAGAAAATATTGTATGCAGAAGAGAGGATAAAAGGAGATACATAAATGGTCATTACGGTTTCAAATCAAAAAGGCGGTGTGGGAAAGACCACAACATCAGCAGCGCTGGCGGCAGGATTTTCGATGGCAGGTAAAAAAGTTCTGTGCATAGACCTGGATCCACAGGGAAATCTTGGATTCTGCCTTGGTCTGGATACCGAAGGAGGATCTACTATATTGGATGTATTAAAAAGAGATGTATCCATACAAAAGGCTATCAGCCGCACAGACGGGATCGATATCCTTCCTTCCGATATTACTTTAAGCAGCAGCGGCCTGGAATATAAGCAGGGAGAAGAAAAAGAATCCATTTTGAAAGATGTTTTAAAGCCGGTAATTGATTTTTATGATTATATTGTGATCGATACTCCGCCTGCATTAAATCTTCTTACAGTTAATGCATATGCAGTTTCTGATTATCTCATTATACCAATGGCATCGGATATCCTCAGTCTGGTTGGTCTGTCACAGTTAAAGGAAACCGTAGAATCTGTCCGCATACAGATCAATCCCGGCCTTAAGATCATGGGTATCCTGCTAAACCGCTTTAATCCAAGAACATGTCTTTGCAGGGATGTATTGGAAATGGCCGGGCAGCTGGCCGGGCAGCTGGAAACCCGGGTATTTGACACAAAAATAAGGTCCGGAGTGGCTATTGCAGAAGCACCGGCCCATGGAGAAAGTATTTTTGAGTACAGTCCAAGATCATCAGCTGTAAAGGATTATGTAAAGTTTTTAGATGAGGTAGAAAAGATCATAGGTTTCAGGGAGAAATAATATGGCAAAAAAAACAAATAAAACCTCACATGTTCTGAGCCTGATCACAGGTTCACAGCCGCCAGTTGCGCCTTCTGGCGAAACACAGCAGGAAGGCTCAGCTGCTGAAGAACCGGTAAGAGTACCTTCCGCTAATGTAACTGTAGTTGATCCAAGAGAAGAAGGAAAGCTGGCAGAAGAGATCCAGAAGAATCTGATCCAGGAGCTGGAAAAAGAACAGACAGAAGAGCAGGCAGAACAGCCCGGGAAGCAGGAAGAACAGCAGGAAGAACAGTCGGAAGAACAGCCGGAAGAACAGACAGAAGAACAGCCGGAAGAACAGACAGAAGAACAGACAGAGCAGCCCAAAACAAACGCAGGGACACCTGTACAGAAAGAACTGGAACAACAGGAAGAGCAGAAGCAGGAAGATGGTCCAAGTTACCGGGTCGTAAATATCATGGAGGAGATCCTTACTCCGGAACTGATCCTTGACGCACTGAAAAGTAATGATACCTGTACCTGTAGCCGCTGTCAGGCAGATGTGAAGGCGCTGATGCTTACCAGGCTGCCGCCCAAATATATTGTAGCAGATAATACGACAGTCCCGATGCTGTTAACCTTTTACCGCAATAAATTCCGTGTGGCTGTTTTAAGTCAGTCCATAAGAGCTTGTATGGATGTAAAAGAACGTCCACGCCATATCTTATAAATTTTCATGCTGCGCCGAAATATGTATATAGAATCTATAGGATCACAGGGATAAAATATATAGAAGCGGCGCATTTTATGTACACCGCGACATCACATGACTGAAAGGAGCAGCAGATATGTCAAGTGTATCAAGTACAAGCAGCAGTCTTGGAAATACAGCTTTAAGAGGATTTGGCGGTTTAGCTTCCGGTATTGACAGGGATGCACTGATCGAACAGATGACAGCAAGAACAACATCCAAGATCACAGCCAAGAAGAAGGCTATGACCAAACTGGAATGGAAAAGGGATGCATATCGTTCTGTCAGCAATAAGATCATAGATCTTCAGGACAATTACCTTAGCTATTCAGCAACAAAGAGTTTAAAAAACAGTGATTTCTTTGCAAAAAACCAGGTCAGTGTACAGGGGGATCCTGATTATACAAAATATATATCAGCGACAGGAAATGCAGACACTGCATCCAGAGTATCAGTTCTGGGAGTAAACAAATTAGCAACATCTGCCACATTGATCTCCGGCGAAAAGAAAACAGATTCAGCTATTACCTTAGGCGGCATCAGTGAATCTGATTTTAGCAATAAAGAAATAAAGACCTCCAATCTTTCCGGAACGAAGCTGACATTTGGAACCTACAGTATTACAGATAAGAAATTCACAGAGGAAGCAACCTTTACGTTCCCCACCAGTTATGAAAAAAAGGTGGACGGTGGAAAAACAGAGACAGTCACCATTGATTATACAGCTGCTAGTTCTAAAGATATAGTAGACCAGCTGAATGAAGCCCTTGATTCCCAGGAATTTCTCGGAAAAGATGGAAAGAGCGGCATTAAATTTACATTGAATGGTGATAAGATCCAGATCAGCCAGACAGACAGTATTACCGATAAAGGAAAAAGCTGTGTGATCAGGGAAACATCATCTGCTTTAAAGAGTCTTGGCTTTAATTCCGGCAACATGAATAAGGATGATATAGATAACGGCATTTCACTTGATGAATTTAACCGCCATACATCTTCATTCGAGGCTGCAGCTATAACAAAGCAGCCCCTTTCCGGCTATCTTAAGGGAAAATCAATTTCTGTTTCTTATGGCGGACAGACAAAGAATATTGAACTGATCGGCGATAAGGAAGAGATAAAAGATTTTTCAGCTTTTCAGTCCAGCTTACAGGCAAAAATGGATAAAGCCTTCGGTTCAGGAAAGGTTACTGTAGGTAAGGATTCAAAGGATTCAAAGGGCAGACTGACGTTTACTGCAACAGACAGCAGACAGACATTACAGATATCCGCAGACTCAAAGGAACTCCAGAATGCCCTGGGTATCACATCTACCCAGTCAAACAAGATCAGTACAGGAAGCAGCCTGTGGGAGAACAGGGCCAAACTGGGACTGGAAAAGTACGATACAGAAGAAAAGTTAAACAAAGCATTAGAGAACTTTACAGTCAATGGTACAAAAATAGATAATATTACTGCAGATACCACAGTAGACGGACTGCTTACTGCGATCAATAATAATAAAGATGCAGGAGTAACTGCCACCTATCTGGGAAGTGCAAACAAATTTGTTCTTTCTTCCAATGAAAAAGGTAAGGGCCGTGAAATCAGTCTTGGTGCAGATCCAAAAGATACTACTGATGCAGCAAATCTCATTTTCGGCGGGGTTAGCACAGATGGCTCAGATGGTGAGATGAGTATTCTCTATAATGGGGTACAGACCACTATTACCAGCAGCAGCAATACCTTCTCCATTGACGGTCTGGATATTAGAGCCACGAATACATTTAATACAGGCTCTGCAACAGCAGAAGGCGGTGTTAGGTTTACTGCTTCAGCAGATACAGAAAAGGTGACAGAGACTGTAAAGAAATTCATTGAAGCTTATAATGCCATGATCGATGAGGTCCGCACCCAGGCAACAACCAAGCCGGACAGTAATTATAAGCCTCTGACAGAAGACCAGAAAAATGAAATGAATGAAAATTCCATTAAAAACTGGGAGAATAAGGCAAAAGAGGGTATTCTGTACAACAGCAGCGCTTTAAAAGACCTGGACAATGCTACCCAGGGCATTTTCTCTTCAATGATGATGAACGGTGTTTCTTATGACGATCTTGAAAAGATCGGAATTTCCTTCTCAGATGATTACACAGCAGGTGGAAAGATCGTATTTGATGAAGAAAAGTTTAAAACTGCCATGGACAGTGATCCGGAAAAGGTATCAGACCTGTTCACAGGCACGCATGGTATTGTAAACACCATAGACAGTACTCTTTCTACTTATGCCACCAGATATGCAAGCAAGAATGGAAATTCCTATGGTGTGCTTATTGAAGAGGCAGGATCTGAAAAACTAAGCCTGACCCTGACTAACAACAGTATTTATAAAGAATTAAAGGATATGCAGGAAACCATCACAAACCTGCAGTCCCAGCTGTCAACTGAGCAGGACCGTTATATCAGTCAGTTTACGCAGATGGAAAGGCTGATCAATCAGATGAATTCACAGTCCAGCTACCTGTCACAGTTAGGTGGCTGATGGGGGTAAGAAAGCATGTATGAAAAGTTTAAGCAGTACAAGGAAAGTACGATCTATTCTATGAGCAATCTGGAGTTGTTGCTTTTATTGTATGACGAAGCAGTGAAGCGTCTGAAAATGGCACAGATCGCACTTGAGGATAAAAAATATGAGACTTTTGAAGAATGTCTCGAAAGAACAGGACGGATCGTCCGGTATTTAATACAGATACTGGATATGCAGTATCCCATCAGCAAGGATCTGAAACGTATCTATGAGTACCTGATCTATGATATCAGCCGTGTTAAAGCAGGAAGGGAACGCAGGGCAGAAGAGATTCCAAGGATCAGCCACATACTTTCTGAATTAAGAGATGCATTTAACCAGGCAGGAAAGATTTCCGGCGATCAGCATATTGTGAGAGAACGAAGTGTTTTCGGTTAAAGGAGAATATATGAGCGCAGACTTGGAAACAATTTTGATATATCTTCAAAGGAGATATAATATATTAAGAGAAGTTTGTAGTCTGACGGAAGAACTGGCGGAGGCAGTGGAGCGAGGCGACACAGTCTCCGCTTCTCTTCTTTTAGATATGAGGGGAGAACAGCTGCAGCGCCATGCAGACTGTGAAGAACAGATCATCCTGCAGACTGCGGGAAACAGCCTTCGGGCCCGGTATCTACGAGATCTGGCTAAAGGTCCATTAAAGAATGTAAAAAGCTGTTTTAAAGGAAAGACAGAGCAGGAAAAAATGCTGGAGAAGCGTATTGAGGATCTGCGTTGTCGCACAGAAAAGCTTTTAGATAAGATACGCAGGATCGATGGGGGACTTAACAGAAGAATATCAAAAAACAGGTGAAGTTAAATGGAAAATCAAAACTTTTATGAAGGCCGCATACTGGTAAATATGGCTGCATCTGTTATGCGCCAGGATGATTTAAAGCCGCTTCATGGAAATCTGGACTGGGAAAGGCTGTTCCGGGTTGCAGATTATAACAAAATTTCAAACCTGATCTATCTTGCAATCCTTGGAAATAATGAAAAAATACCGGAACGGTGGAAAACACGCTTTTATGAGCGCTACAGTGATATTCTGAAATTCAACGAAAGCTGCACAGAAGGAGAACGGGAGATACTGGTCCTTCTGGAATTAAAAAAAATCCCGGTACTCGTCCTTTCCTCCAGCAGCCGCAGACAGCTGTATCCAAGAGAGGAAATGGCGGGAGAAAGCTCTCTGAAGCTTTTTTTTCTTGACCCGGAAGATTATCTTTTTGCAAAAGGCTATCTGGTCAATATAGGCTACGAAACGGATACTCTCTATCCGGGAGTGGGTGAAAAGATGCGTATACCAGGTCGCTTTTCTGTGGAGATCTATCATACCTTTCCTTTTAAAACCCAGGTATACCAGAGGGGGATGGAAAAGCTGATCCAGCGTGCTTTCCTGAAAGAAAATGGTAACTATATTTATGAATGGAATGCCATAGACCAGATAGTCTATCTTATGATCCAGTCTTCTTACTTATATGTAACAGGAGATCTGCAGATACGCCACCTGGCAGACTTATATGTATTTTACAGAAAAACAGCAGCAGAAAACCAGCTTCAGGATCTTGAGGACCGGTTAAAGGAATTTAAAGTAAATATACTGGCGCAGAAGCTTCTGCATTTAAGCTATATGTGGTTTGGAACACGGGAAGAATGTGCCAGCATCGAGACAAAGGAAGAAGAACTCCAGGTATTTGATATACTGGAAAAAAATGTATTCTATGGCATGACGGGAAAATTTGGGCCGGAAACAGATGAACAGGCGCTGGATCTTAGATCAGACATATTAAAAGAAGAAGAGCGGGAAAACCGCATGGAAAAAAGAGCATTATTTTACCGGCGTCTGAGAGAGTTTTTTTCTCTCGTACACCGGCAGCTGAAAGAGCTATATGATATTTGGTTTAGCCGATAAGAGTCATTTTATCAGTATTCACCCGTTTGCGGATCATTAAGCTTATGGTCTATTTCTTCATATAAGAATTCAGCCCTTTTTCAATAGAGCGCAGTGAATCTGTATCAGATAATAAGGCATCCAGGTTGCTGCGTTCTGCTTCTGTCAATTCTTCCCGCAAAATAGAAATATGCTTCGGGGCATTTATAGCCAGGCTGACAGATCCATTGTCGCAGTCAAGTACAGTGATGCGTATGTCATTCCCGATCAGGATACTGTCATTTTTTTTCCGTTTCAGTATTAGCATGGCTATTTATCTCCTTTTTAGTGTCCTGTTCCTTTATCTCTTTACCAAGAAGAGAACGTAAGGTATGGCGGTAATCATAGTCAGCGTTGGATAAGATCACCTGGATTCCTTTGCGGGTATCCGGATTAATGGCAAGAGGACATTTCAAGTTGACGGTTCCATCCAGATAATCCTTCTTTACAGTGCATATGACATAATAGGATAATTCATCACTGGAATCTACTTCCAGAAAGGATAATTCTTCCGGTAGAAGAACCGGTGAATAAGAAGGAAAGAGTGCTGCTGCATCGATGAGAAAAAAGGCTACATAAGGTTCGTCTACAGACTGCAATATCAGCAGGGAGCTGTCATCTTCCTCCATAGCGAGGGGAAGATAGTCATGGTACTGGGAAAAACCAAATAAACCATCTGGAAATACAACCAGTTCATCTTTTGTATAATCAATTTCGCCGTAATATTTTGTATCAATCTTCATGATTGCATAAGCCTCCGGGGGTCAGTTTTTATATGGTAACATTAAGAGCAGGGGAATCCGGCTCTTTTTTTGGTGGAACATAATTGGGGGTGCCGGTATATATAAATTCTACTTCAGGGTAAGAGGTTATGATGGTCATTTCCAGGGCTGGTATGTATTCCAGATCGCCAGATGCCACACGAAATTCAAATTCACCTCTCTGAAGGGTATACAACCCATTATTGTCAGGGCTGCCAGAAAATGGATCACCAAAGCTGTTTCCTGATCCAGAGACATTTGCTGTGCTATGTACTCTTTGGACAGTATCCTGGAGACCAAAAGCTTGTCTGATATCCTGGATACAGGCCATGCTTTCCGGAGAACTGATCCCGTAATTTTGAGCCTGACGTGCTTTCAGGCGGTATTGGGAAATAGCCTGATGCTGTCTTGCTGCCAGCTGGTCCTTTGAAACCAGCCTGGCATTTTGACGGAAACGGACAGATTCAAAAGGTTTAAAATTTGCTTCAATCACAGGTTTCATATATCTTCACCTTCTTCAGACCTGAAAATGGAAAGTTATTTTTTTGCTTGTTTTTTGTAAACAATGTACCGGTATCATTTTATAAAATCAAAAAGAGATGACTGCATCAGGTTTGACCCCATTTTTAAAGCAGCAGAATAAGAATACTGGTAAGAGTACATTTCTGTGATGGCTTCATAAGGATCAGCTCCGAGAATGTCTTTGTATTCCTCTGTCAGGTTGTCGCTTAAAGTATCAAGACGGGTTTTTGTAGTTTCTACCAGGGAATATTTATTGCCAAGGTCGCTGTAAATGGTGCTGATGGTATGCTCTGTATTAGCTGCATCTTTAAGTACACTGCCCATAGTATCTGTAAATTGATCAACGGTCGTAGTATCATTGATATAATTATCACAGGCCATAACCGAACGGCTCAGAAGTGCCACAGGAGTTGTTTCCAGGGCAGCTTTGACCGCATCCTTTGCATCCGCATCAGACATGGCATTTAAGGAATCTGAAGTAAGTCCCGTAAGCATATTCAGTCCTCCGGTATAGGTATCTAAAAGAGACTGGCGGTTGGAAATATCGCCATAACCGATATCTACCCGGCCTTGTTCTCTCATAGCTGTCACAAGGTTGTTCAGGTCATCATCGCTTAAATGATAACTGTAAGTATTGTTATTTTTGTCATAAGCCATGGTCATATTGACCGTCTTTGTGGTACCGTCTGAATACTTATGGGTATAAGTAAGGGTTTTTCCATCTCCGCTTAAAGAAAACGGAGCTGTTGTAATATCATTTCCGCCGTAAATATAAAAATCCTGATACTGACTGTTCAGATTACTGACCATGCTCTGTACATCCTGGAGAAGTGCATCCCTTTTTGTCTGGACAGAGGTCTTTGAACTGTTGTGGGAAGAATCCAGCAGATACTGCATAGAAGTCTTACTGTTGCTTAAAGTCTTCTGGATATCCCTTGCGCCTTGCTCCTGCTGGTACAGACGGTTTTTAATATCACCTAAAATAGAACTTTTACTCTTTGCATCCTGATATAAATGATCCATTTTCTTTCCCTGATAATAAGCAAGAGGATTATCAGCAGCTGTTTCATAAGCAGCGCCGGTAGAAACCTTGTTCATGCTTTTGTTCAGATTGCTTTGAAGGTCATTTAAAGAAGAAGTATACCTGCGGTAAACAGATGAACGTACAACTCTCATAATTTATTAATCCTCCTTATATTTATGCACCAGTATTACTGATCAGGGTATTCAACACTTCATCAAGGGCAGTCATCAGACGGGAAGCAGCATTATAGGCTGAAACGTAGGCCATCATATTGGTTGCTTCTTCATCCAGGCTGACACCGGAAAGAGAGTCTCTGGAGTCCTGGATACTGTTTAAAACAGTTGTGCCCGTCTTTAATGCAGTCTGGTTGGAGCTGGAATCAGATGCCAGCTGGGTGGAAAGGTTATTCATATAATCAGCAAATGTTTTCCCGTTCAATTTCTTGGTATCCTTCATAGCTGCGATCATATCAAGGATTGTATCTGTGCGGTTGGTGCCGTCTGTAGAAATATGGACCGTTCCACTGGTCCAGCCTTTGCTGATACCGATATTTCCGGCTGTTATACCAGTTGTTGAGTCATCGGTGGAATTAGATAAAAGATTCTGATCCGTGTGGTTTTTGCCATTGTTGATGTCATTCATGGATTCTGCGAAAGTGGAAGCTAACTGATCCAGTTTTCCTGAGTAATACTGGTATCCACGGACATCATCCACAGCAGTAGATCCATTTATCACCTTGCCGGTACCTGTTTTCTGGAGCATATCCAGGCTTGCCTGAAGAGAGCCGCCTTCAAAACGGATCCCTTCTAACTCTGCGTATACATCATTGGTAGCTGCCGGTCCCTTTCCTTTATAGCTGGGGGCTTTTTCAAACTTGATGGAAATGTTTGCAGGATCAGAAACAGAAGCAGCTGTCTGGTGATCGCCTTTTAACATACTTAACTGACCGTAGTTTTTTGTGAGACCGTCAGCACCAAGGTCAGATCCGTTTACCAGGATCAGCTTCTGGCTCTTTCCCTGGGCATCAATATAATTCATGCTCACTTCCAGGTCATCAGGCCAATCCTTCTTGCCGATCACAGCACCATTTGCATCATAGTCATAGGCGTTATTCCCGGAATGGGCATCATCCTTGTAATATCTTGTTTCAATAGGAATATAACCGGAAAGCTCATCCAGAAGAAGATTACGTTCATCCTGCAGTTCCAGAGAAGGATGACCGGCAACCTGGTTACGTTTGATCTGTACGTTCAGGTCGCCGATCTGGCGGAGGATGTCATTGATCTTCTGCACATCGCCCTGTTCACTGCTGCCTTCCCCTGTGAGCCTTTGAAATTCATTCTGTTCGGCCTGTGTGATCTGTCTGGATGCCTGGTTAAAAAGATTACATACAGACTGCATTTTAGTTCGCAGCTCACTTTCATAGATGGGATCGGATACCTTTGCAGGATCCTGCATGCTTGTAAGGGTAGACTGGACATCATCAAATGCCTGGCGGATGCCGGAAATGGTTGTTTCGTCCAGTACCTTTGACAGGGAATTAAGGGCAGTCTGTAAACGATTGGTATAGCTGCAGTCAGCAGACTGGCTGCGGTATTGGATATCCAGATAAGGATCTCTGATCTGTGAGACCCGGTCCATGCTTACCCCAAAGCCTACTGCAGTTTCATTCCCATTAGAATAATGGGAAACAGGATTCGTATAATTAAGGCTGGATGCCTCTAACTGCTGCCTGGTATATCCGGCAGTATTCATATTTGACAAATTCTGTCCTGTAATATCCAGACGTTTCTGGTTGGCCTGGAGAGCGGACAGAGCGGTATTAAAACCGGAAAAAGTTGCTCTTACCATAAAGTATTATTACCTCCACAATATAAATATCCTGCAGTCCCCACAGTTTTATCAGACATATTTGTCATAAACATGAGGATCGCTCTGCTTCGCACCGGCAAGGCGCTGTTCTAACTGCTTCATGCGGATCCGGATCAGACGGTCTGTGCCACCTTTTACTTTTTTCAGCTTTTCAGCCTGGCTGGATAACCGTTCCAGGATCGGCGAGAGAAGTGCCACAGCCTTATCGCTGTCCTCCTGCATCAAAATCTGGCGGAAAGTAAGGCCCTCAAGACCCGACTTGCGAAGAAGATCACTTCGTTTTTTATCTAGTCCGCGCAGCTGCAGTAAAAGCATGTTTTCATCATTTAAAAGAGATTCCAGCTGATCGGGATGATCAGCTGAAATAACGGTTAGTTTATCAGCCTCAACCTGGCATAGCTGTTCTAATACAGTACACAGCTGTTCTAATACCGGGATCAGGCTTTCAGGCGCCCTCATAGATTATACATGGCCCTTGCAATGGCCATGGGATCCGGTTCGTAGGTTCCTTCCTCAACCTGTTTTTTCAGTTGGGCAACCTTTTCAACGGAAACGCCTTTCTCGCGGCAGACATCTTCTGTAATGCTGTGAGCCAGAGAGCGTGCAAAAAGTGTTTCATCAGCCGAAATACCTTCGGTGTATTCAAAACTGGCTCGGTCAAGATCAGCCGGTTTTGCAGAAATATTATTAGACAAAGCAACATTACGCTCTGCTATTGATACATGTTTCATGTGTATTTGCTCCTGGATAGAATCTTGAATTTTCATACAATTATTCCTCCCCTTAAAATGAAACGGCAGGACCACAAAGGGATCCAGCAATTTTTTCCCTGCTTACTGAATCTATGTAAATTATCGTCTTTTTTCTTGAAAATATAAGAAAAATAATAATTATAAAAAACGGGAAAACGCCGATTAAATATATATGGAATATGGAAGTATGTAGGATAAACTCATATTATTATAATATATAGAATCAAAAAGAAAAGGAATAAATCATGTCTAATATATTACAGGTAACAGATCCTTCTAGATATATAGATAATAATAGAAATGTCCATACAGGCCAGGAGCAGCAAAGCGCCCTGAACAGTTCCCAGATCCAGAATCCTTCTGACCCATCTCGTGTAGTGCGGGCAGATGGACAGAAAAGCGGTACCGCTGGTGACCAGGAAAATGAAAGTGGCTTCAGCATCCGCAATTATAATGGAAATTATACTGACTTTCTTCAGAAGCTGGGGCAGGAAAATGAAATAAAGGATTCCCTGGGCCGAATCCTGTTCCGGGATGGAGCCTTTATCGCTAAAGGCGATGAAGATCTGGGTAAAATGGTGCAGCAGCTGCTGGATTCTGCCAGTTTTGAAGATTCTGGCCAGCTGCTGGATTTTTTAAAAATGCAGGGACAGACTAAATTTTCCGGTACTTTCTTTGAAAACCTGAGAACTCTTTTGCAACAGGAAGGAAACAGGGGACTGCAGGAAACAGCCCTTAAATTCCTTCAGGTATTCAACAATTATTCCAGCGGTGAGCATCTTTTAGGACAGATGAAGGAACTGACAGATGAAATAAAAGGAATGCTTTACACCTCTGCAAGACAGGAATACGCATCAATTCTGGATCAGCTGGACTGGAAGGCAGAAAATGGGGAAACAAAGGAAAATTCCCAGGTTCTGTTTCAGAAGCTGGTCCCCTTTCTTTCAAGATATATTTCCCGTACTCATGATTATGGCAATGTAAGAAGCAGCGTGATCCAGCTGATCCTTTATGGGGCACGTTATGAAAACGGAAGCAGTGCCCTTCTCAGAAGCCTTTTTGAACAAATGGCAGCTAATAGGGATTTTAAACGTTTTTTTGAAACAGAGCCTGAAGAACTGTATGCTGTACTTACCGGTTCAAAAGGAAAAAAAGGAAATATTTATGGAGATATTTTTGGCTCACTTGTGGAAAGAGGGGCCAAAGGAGAAGCCGGGCTGGAACATGTACAGGATTTTTACCAGCTGATGCGTGGGATGCTGGTAAACGAAAGCGTATATATGTCTGTGAATCATTTTGTCCTTCCTTTTCAATATCAGGGAAAAGAGGCAGTATCTGAATTTTGGATCGATCCGGATGCAGAGAAAAAAGAAGAAGAAAAAGATGGAGGCAGGAAAATACGCCTTCTGGTGGACTTTGAGATCAGGGGATTGGGAGATTTCCAGCTTCTGGCAGATCTCCAGGATCATAAAATATCCATGGAGCTGGGAGTTCCTAAAAATCTTTCTGCCGGGGCCGGAGAGATACAGGCAAAGCTTCAGGAAATATGTACCAGAAACGGGATGTGCGTGAAAATGATGCAGGTGCAGAAAAGGAAAGCTCATTACCGTCTGCTGGATGTTTTTCCAAAGATAAGAAAAAAGGAGAATGGTATTAATGTCAGCGTTTGAGTGGTTATTAGAACAAAAGGCAGTTGCACTTCAATATTCACCTGAAAAGGACACTGCCCCGGTAATCGTTGCTTCCGGAATGGGATATATGGCAGAAAAGATCACGGAAGCAGCCAGAAAGTCTGGGGTTCCGGTTTATGAGGATGATTCCCTTGCAACTCTTTTAAGCAGATTACAGCTGGGAGCGGCAGTGCCGGAAGAATTATATCAGGCGATCATAGAGATCTATATTTACTTTTTAGGATATGTGCCGTCACCGGAGGAAAAAGAAAATGAAGAAAAAGCCGAAAATACCTGACAGAAAGTTCAGACACAGACATAAAATGCTTCTGCTCCTCCTTTCAGGAGCCCTGCTGTTTCAGTGGGGAAAGATAGATGCTTTTGCAGCAGCAAAAGAGATAAAAACAGTAAATATCCGTGTTATATCCAAGCTGGAAGCAGGCAGCAAGCTTCCGGATATAAAACTGGAAACGACCACGGTTTCAGATGGAGAAGTGGCAGTAGATACAAGTGGAGGTAAATACAGCGTTTCCGAGGCAGAATGGACGGATAAAAGCTCCAATGAACTGAAGGCTTCTGAAGAACCTCAGATGAAAGTCACCCTGGAACCGGAAGATGTCAGCGAAGATTATTTTGTTTCCAGCTATAAAAAAGCCAATGTAAAGATCAGCGGGGGAACCTTTGTGTCTGCCAGGAGAGACGGGGATGATCTTGTAGTTACCCTGCGGGTAAACGGGATCAAAGGAGACTATGCTGCTCCGGAAGATGCCTGGTGGAATGAAAAAAGCCTGGGACAGGCTAAATGGGAAAAGCCGGATAACACATCCGGTTATTACGAAGTGCAGCTTTACAGAGGAAAAACGAAAGTTTACAGCGTCTCCCAGACCAGTGCGGTTCAGTATAATTTTTATCCATATATGACAAAAACAGGAGAGTATACCTTTAAGGTGCGCACAGTACCGGGAACAGATTCCCAGAAAAAATATGGTGGAAAAAGTGAATGGGCAGAATCCGGGGAGCTTTCCATTACAGACCGGTATGTATCAGATGGTAAAGGACAGCAGTCAAAAAATCCTTCGGCAAAGTCCGGAACCACAGATACAGTAGGCTGGGTAAAAAAAGACAATGTATGGAATTACAGATTTCCGGATGGCTCTATATGTCGGGGTGCATGGCAGTCGGTCAACGGATACTGGTATTATTTTGATGTCAATGGCACGATGCTCACCGGCTGGCAGAAGATGGCAAATGACTGGTATTACCTGTATGGTACCGGGGAAATGGCAACCGGATGGGCAAAGATCAATGGACAGTGGTATTATTTCTGGCCATTAACGGAAAATGGGCATACACAGGGAACCATGGCTTATGGAGGCTGGAAGATCATAGGGGCGGATTATTACTTTTTCAGGGAAGACGGCTCCTTATATACCGGCTGGCTGGAACAGAATGGTTCCTGGTATTACTTAAACACACTTGACAACAGCCTTCAGGGATCCATGTTTACCGGCTGGCTGATCCGGGAAGAGAAAACTTATTTCCTGGATGCTGACGGAGTTATGGTTACCGGCTGGTATCAGGTTGACGGAAATTGGTATTATTTTTGGCCGGATTCAGGTGAAATGGCAAAAAACCAGTATATCAATGGATTTTATGTTAATGAGGACGGGATCTGGTACAGGTAAAGATATGTGAGGAATGGATATGAAAATGATCAGAAAAATACTCCTTTGTGCCGGAACAGGACTGCTGCTTGGAACAGGAAGTTTACAGTCTGTACCAGGGGGAATCTTTCATATGTACACAGTGTATACAGCTTATGGGGCAGAGAGCAGCATCATCGAGACCATGAGTATTAAATTTAACACCACTTTTGGAGATCCGGAGGAAATACCACAGCCCCAGATCACCATCAGCGGATCAGGGGTATCCATTGGGGATATTTATTACAAAACAGAGTATGAAAACTGGAAACCTGGTAAAAAGGTACGGATGGAGATCACTGTGGATGCTGCACAGGGAAAGTATTTTCCTGTGTCCCTTGGACGATCCAAATGCCGTGTGACCGGGGCGGATCTTGTATCGGCGAAAGCCCTGGATAATACCACCATGCAGGTAAAAGTGAACTATACGCCGGTCACTGTTCTGGGTGACACAGCTTTAGCAGGCTGGAGTTCACTTGACTCAGAAAAGGCAGTGTGGAAGAAGGTAGACTATGCTCCGGGCTATACCCTGACTTTATATGGAAATGATAAAGTGGTGAAACGGATGACAGTTACAAGTAACTCTGTCAGCTTAAAGGAGTACATGACAGATCCGGACAAGATCTACTATTATCAGGTAAAAGCGGTCCCGGTTACGGCAGAACAGAAAAAATACTTAAAAGAAGGGGAATTTGTTACATCACAGGAACAGGATGTAGATGACAGTGGGGAAGAGAAGAAAGAAAAAAAACATGCAGCAACTTCCCAGAGCAGCAGTACTGGTCCCGGCGTAGCAGGTTCTCTAAAGGGAGACAACTTTGTTATGCCGGATGGGACTCTGGCAGTCAATACCTGGAAGCTGGTGGGAGGTATATGGTACTACTTTAATGCGGAAGGAAACCGAACCAGGGGCTGGTTCCAGTATGGTGGAAAATGGTATTATTTCGACGGAAATGGATATATGAAGACCGGATGGGTGAACACAGGAAACGGAACATGGTATTACTTAAACCCGGATGGGGATATGAAGACCGGCTGGCTGTATGATAAAAATATCTGGTATTATTTAAATAACGATGGATCTATGGCAGTAAACCGTTCTCAGGACGGCTGGTACCTTGGAGCAGACGGCGCAGGCCGAAAGGAGTAAGAAATATGAGTTTAGCACCGATAACAGGAGATGGGGGAAAGTTAGCTGCACAGGCAGCTGATCAGACACAGAAGACAACACCAGTCCAGGAATTTCAGGGGATACTGAAAAATGGGCTGAATGCCATAAAAGAAGATATGGATTCTATTTTCGAAGAAGCTTCTGCTTTATATCAGATCCCTTCTAAACTTCTCAGGGCGGTGGCAAAGGCAGAGTCAGGGTTTAATCCAAAGGCTGTATCCAAAGCAGGGGCTATGGGCGTGATGCAGCTGATGCCGGGAACAGCCCGTTCTCTTGGAGTAAGCGATCCTTACAATGCCAGACAAAATATCCTTGGAGGGGCAAAATACTTAAAACAAAATCTGGACCGGTTCGGAGGAGACGTAAGCCTTGCACTGGCAGCTTATAACGCAGGTCCGAACAGTGTGACCAAATACGGAGGCATCCCACCATATAAAGAAACCCAGAATTATGTAAAAAAGATCATGGCGGATTATACGGGAAACAATACGATCCTGGCAGGACGTACGGTGAGTACCGGAACATATGGGAAAACATCCGGCAGTACAGCAGTGAGCAGCCTTATAGGAAGTGGCCTTACAGGAAGCAGCCTTGGTACACTTCTGGCAGCAGGAAAGGGAGAGAACCTTTCCGGGGAAGACTGGTCTAATATGGTGCAGATCCTCCGTCTTCAGATGATGATGAATATGGGTAAGGATACGGGTACGCTGATCTGACAGACAGATACCGGATTGCTGCGTGCTTTGCACTCCCGCAATTCCGGTCTTTTGACCCTGGTATCAATAAAATAAGGCATTTTGCCGATAATAAAACAAATGGTTATTTAAGGAAGGTGAAACATCATGCAGGTGCAGAATAACATAGCATCCATAAATGCTGCCAGAAATCAGGGGATCGAAACAGGAAAGCTGAAAAAGTCCCTTGAAAAGCTGTCTTCCGGCTTTAGGATCGTCCGTGCAGGAGATGATGCAGCTGGCCTGACGATCTCGGAAGGTATGCGCAGCAGGATAAACAGCTTGAACCAGGCAATGAGAAACATTGATGACGGCATCGGACTTACCAATGTAGGAGATGGCGCTTTGACAGAGGTTCATTCCATGCTCCAGAGACTGAAGACTCTGGCTTTAAAATCTGCAAATGGAACTTACGATCAATCCAACAGGGAAACCTTGAACATGGAAAAAGACCAGATCCTTGAGGAGATTGACAGGATTGGTTCTACCACTAAATTTGGAGAGATCTCCCTGTTTTCCAGGGCAGATGCCAATGCATTTACACCGGGCTGGCAGCCGCCAGTGCTGGACGATAAGAACCCGATCCCGCTCCAGATCGGCGGTTCTGCCCAGGTTGGAGAAGTTCTGGATGTAGAACGCTATTATATAGGAAGCAGGGAACTAAAGCTGGAACAGACAGATTTTTCCGATGTAGAAAAGGGACAAAAATCTGTAGGATACATTGAAGATGCAATAGAGGCTGTTTCTAAGGTCAGGGCATCCTTTGGAGCTGCTTATATGCATCTGGATCACACCCACAATAATTTAAGCGTTACAAGTGAAAACATGCAGGCGGCAGAAAGCCAGATCCGTGATACCAATATGGCAGAGGAGATCACGAAATATACCAGCAGTAACATCGTCCTCCAGTCCTCTAATATGATGCTTACAAATGCAAATAATCTCCCTCAGACCATACTTGAACTTTTAAAATAAAAATGAAAGAAATAATGAAAAACAGGCTTATGTTTTTTTAACATAAGACGATATATATATACATAGAAAGAAAATTCTGCTGTTCCAGAAAGGGCCCTTGGGACAATAGAAGACAGAGGAAAGGAGTCCACTGCCATATTTTCTTTTATAAAAGGAGGAATTCATTATGGTAATTCAGCATAATATTGCAGCGATCAATTCTTACAGAAACTTAAGCACCAACCAGAGCGCACTGAGCAAAAACTTAGAGAAGCTGTCTTCCGGTTATAGGATCAACCGTGCAGGCGATGACGCAGCAGGTCTGGCTATTTCCGAGACCATGCGTTCCCAGATCAATGGTTTAAACCAGGCTGTAAACAATGCAAACGATGCAGTTGGTCTGATCCAGACAGCAGAAGGTGCTATGACAGAGACCCACTCCATGCTTCAGCGTATGAAGACTCTGACTACCCAGGCAGCAAATGGTACTTATACCAAAACTGCAAGAGACAACATCAAGGCTGAGATTGATGCACTGAATAAAGAAATTACCCGTATCGCTACTACTACAGAGTTCAACGGTGAGAAACCTTTAAGTCCTGCAAAAACAGGTCAGGCACTTACCTTCTTTATCGGTGCTTCGGCAGATAAGACCAATGCAATGACCGTTGGACAGCAGGTTATGACAGCGGCAGCATTGACTATTGACAAGATTGCGGTAGATACTACAACTAATGCATTCAAGGCAATGAAGTCTGTAGATGCTGCAATTGAGAAGGTTTCTTCTTACCGTGCTACGCTCGGTGCTGCCCAGAACCGTCTGGAGCATACTGTAAACAACCTGAAGGTAACTTCTGAAAAT
>OGJY01000739.1_pt1 | contig 43860 bp, 35 predicted proteins | sample 1572231 | NCBI WGS metagenome assembly OGJY01 (sample SAMEA2582121, study PRJEB24529) | metagenome | biome: Human gut stool | place: China | collected 2011
AGATGGCTTTTGTCGTCTCTTCCCAGGATATTTTTTCTAATTCGTCTGAGAACATTTTAATTAATTGAAAGTTGAAAATTAAAAAGAAATGAGGTTGTGATTTGGTTTTGGTATAATCACAACTCATTATTTATCACTCTTGGCATTTTTCTTCAGATCACGGGATAATCTCATGGCGCAGAAATTTGGTCCGCACATCGTGCAGTATTCTCCGTCAATGTGATGTCCCGCGCGGAAATATCCTTGTGCCCGTTCCGGATCGAGAGACAAGTCGAACTGATCTTTCCAGCGGAACTCGTAACGGGCTTTGCTCAAGGCATTGTCGCGTACCTGTGCTCCCGGATGCCCTTTGGCAAGGTCGGCAGCATGAGCGGCAATCTTATAAGTGATAACCCCTACACGTACGTCTTCTTTATCCGGCAGGGCAAGATGCTCTTTCGGAGTGACATAACAAAGCATAGCTGTACCTAACCAGCCGATTTGAGCAGCTCCGATGGCAGAGGTAATGTGATCGTAGCCAGGAGCGATATCCGTCACTAAAGGGCCGAGTGTATAAAATGGCGCATCATGGCATTTCTCGATCTGACGTTCCATGTTCTCCTTGATTTTATGCATCGGTACGTGTCCCGGACCTTCGATAAATGCCTGCACGTTCTTTTCCCATGCACGAAGTACCAGTTCTCCCATCGTGTCCAGTTCTGCAAACTGTGCTTCGTCGTTGGCATCATGGATAGAGCCCGGACGCAGTCCGTCTCCCAATGATACGGCAACGTCGTATTGAGCCAGAATATCACAGATATCGTCAAAGTGTTCATATAGGAAACTTTCCTGATCGTGCACCAGACACCATTTGCTCATGATGCTTCCTCCACGGCTGACAATGCCGCACAGACGTTTATCGGCAAGATGAACATTATGACGGCGGATACCTGCATGAATCGTAAAATAATCTACTCCCTGTTCGCATTGTTCGATCAGTGTGTCCCGATAGATTTCCCAGTTAAGGTCTTCCACTACACCATTCACTTTCTCAAGTGCCTGATAGATAGGTACAGTGCCTACCGGTACAGGGCAGTTGCGGATGATCCATTCACGTGTCTCATGAATATTTTCTCCTGTTGAAAGGTCCATCAGCGTATCACCTCCCCATTTGCAGCTCCATAAAGCCTTTTCCACTTCCTCGTCAATGCTGGAAGTGGTGGCGGAGTTTCCGATATTCGTATTGATTTTCACTAGGAAGTTACGGCCGATAATCATCGGTTCGGCTTCCGGATGATTGATGTTGGCAGGCAGCACTGCACGTCCTTCTGCTATTTCTTTACGGACAAATTCGGGAGTAATGTGAGTTTCAATTCCCAGTTCCTCACAGTTCATATTTTCGCGGATCGCCACATATTCCATTTCCGGAGTGATGATTCCTCGTTTGGCGTATGCCATCTGAGTGATGGCTTCTCCCTTTTTGGCACGATAGGGAAGGGCAATGTGTTCAAAGCGGAGATGATCCAGACTTTTGTCATCACGTCTCATTTGTCCGTATTCCGAAGTGATTTCGGGGAGTTGCTCTACGTCACCGCGTCCCACAATCCATTCTTCACGTAAGCGGGGAAGTCCTTTCTTGAGATCAATGCTCATTGACGGGTCACTGAACGGACCGCTGGTGTCATATACGTATACTTCCGGATTCGGAGTAGCTATCTTTTCTTCTCCTTCGAAGCTGACACTGGGCACTTGTTCAACTTTCCGCATGGCTACACGGATGTTCGGATAGAGTTTACCCGGCAGATACACTTTCTGAGAACGGGAAAATTTTATTTTTTGTTCCATAGAATTTTATTATCGTATTATTAAGAATAGTGAAACAAACACTACTCCCTACTTATTACCTATTACTTATCACCTATTACTTATTCCAAAAATGCAGTTAAAGGTGAACTTGCTTCTGCTATAAAGTTATCAGCCTGCAGACCCAGTCCTGCTTCGTATGCCCGTCTTCCGGCTTCGGTGGCGGCTTTGAAGGCCAACGCCATTTCTACCGGATTGCCTGCTACGGCGATGGCGGTATTTACCAGTACGGCAGAAGCTCCCAGTTCCATTGCTTCGGCAGCGTGGCTCGGTGCACCGATTCCGGCATCTACGACAACGGGGATACCGGCCTGCTCGATAATAATCTGCAGGAATTCTTTGGTTTGCAGTCCTTTGTTAGTTCCGATGGGAGCGCCTAGCGGCATTACGGTAGCGGCACCGGCTTCTTCCAGTCGTTTGCAGAGCACAGGGTCGGCCTGGCAATAAGGTAATACGATGAAGCCCAGTTTAACAAGCTGTTCTGTAGCCTTCAGGGTTTCGATAGAGTCGGGGAGCAGATAGCGCGGATCCGGATGGATTTCCAGTTTCAGCCAGTTGGTACCAAAAGCTTCACGTGCCATCTGTGCGGCGAAAACAGCTTCTTCCGCATCGCGTACTCCCGATGTGTTGGGTAGCAACTGGATATTCGGATGAATAATATGTTTCAGCATGTCGTCTTCTTTGTCATCCATGTCGATGCGCTTCATTGCTACGGTTACCATTTCAGTGCCCGATGTCAGAATGGCTTGTTCCATTACTTCATTGGAATTGAATTTTCCTGTACCCAGAAAAAGGCGGGAGTCGAACTCACGGCCTGCGATTACTAACTTTTCCACTTTTCAATTATTTTATTTGATTATACATTTCATGTTCAAAATCTTTCGTGTTTCCGCTGCCGGATCCTCCGCCCGAAGAATCGTTCCGGAAAGCGCTATTCCGTTCACTCCGGTTTCGAGTATGGCGGGTATATCCTCACAGGTGATTCCTCCGATGGCTACTACCGGCAGTTCGATATTCGCTTCCTTCATCTGAGATAAAATAGCGGCATAACCTTCCAGTCCCAGAACAGGACTCAGGTTTTTCTTTGTAGTGGTAAACCGGAAAGGACCGATGCCGAGGTAATCCGCTCCGGCACGGTAGTGCTGTACGACATCTTCGAATGTATTTGCCGTACCTCCGATAATAAATGCTTCTCCAAGTAATTGTCGTGCCTGATCTATCGGCATGTCTTTTTTGCCCAGATGCACTCCGTCCACTTCCAGCTTTTTGGCAAGTTCGACGTGATCATCCAGAAGTAAGATCGCTTCTTTTTCTTTGCAGAGAGGCTTTAGTTGGAGGGCAACAGCTTCCACCTCTTCATACGGAGCTTCCTTCATGCGTAGCTGAATCCACTTACATCCTCCTTCAAGTGCCATGAGTGCCGATTCGAAATATGTATACCGATCGGTCTGGTGGGTGATAAATTGTAGACTGACCATACTTTTACCCTCCACAAGCCGCTTTGATGACCACGAGGTTATCATTCTCCTGTAATGCGAATTTTTCCCATTCGGAACGTGGAATCATTTTGTTGTTTACGGCAATAGCGATGCCTTGTGCCGGAAGTTCCAGTTGGGCAGCCAGTTGTGTAAGGGTAGAAGCAGGAGTCATTTCCACCTCTTTGTTGTTAACTTGTACTTTCATTGTCCTATCAGTATTAATAAGTTGAAAGTAAATACAAAGAGCGTGCTTATATAGAAAGGCGATAAGAAAGAAACACAATCCCTACGTCAGTGCTAACTGCCTCAGGTTCCTAGGGTATAATCTCAGCCCCTCTTTGGGGCACCCCTTTGTCTTTACGGGAGCAAAGTAAGCGAAAAAGAAACAAAGATTCATCAAATTATCCGGTTTTTTTTCATTTTTCTTCCGATTCCCGTTTTTTGATAGGATGAGAAAAGACAAACCGTGCTCCGTTCTTATAATTCTTGTCAATCCAGATATCGCCTCCCATGCGTTGTATGGTCAGTTTGCAGATTGCCAGTCCCAAGCCTGTTCCCTGCACAAATTCGTTGAGCTTCTCAAAACGCTGGAATACCAGTTCCTGCTTGTCTTCGGGGATGCCCGAGCCTGTATCGGTCACAGAGAACAGCATACACTGGTCTTCTTCATCTATTTCATAATTCAGCGTGATACTTCCGCCGTCGGGAGTAAACTTCAACGCATTGTTCAGTAAGTTGATGATAACCTGCTGCAAACGTAGCGGATCGGTATAGAGCATATAAGGCTCTTTCGGCATCTGAAGCCTGACATCTATATCTCTTGTCCGGTTCTTTCTGGTCAGTGTGATCATGTTCTGGCAATGATTTACCAGTTCGCACCATTCATACTTGAACAGCAGTTTGCCTGATTCCAGACGTGATACATCCAGTACATCACTGATCAGTTGCAATAACAATTCGGAATTAGTCTGGATGATATCCGCATATTCCTTCTGCTCGTCCGTTGTTTCCACGGTATCGATCAGCAGGCTGGAAAAGCCGACAATGGCGTTCAGCGGTGTCCGTATTTCGTGGCTCATATTTGATACGAAGGCACTTTTCAGTTGATTGGCTTCTTCGGCACGCTCTTTGGCATGACGTAGTGCAATTTCCGATAATTCCAGTTTCTTTTTATCTTCCCTTAGTTGGGCTGTAGTCTTCTCAAGGTGATTCTTTAAGATTTTTGTCCGGTAATAATAATACAGTGAGATAAACAGTCCGCCTATCAGTACAAGGAAGGTAAACAGGATGAATTGCACTTCCGTCCGATATGCCTGAAAGAAAGGCACCTGTTGGTTGATGATAAGTGAATTGAAAGGTAGTTTCTTGTCCTGAAATCCCCATTCATGCAGTTTGTTGGCATCAAATTTGTATCTGTTGGGCAACAAATGAATGTGGCCGACATTGTTTTTCCCCTTGTCCAGAAATTGATAAGCCTGTTCTCCCATGCTTCTCCCTATTCCGTCGTATTGGGGGATATATCCTCCGATTGCCCAATAACCGATGGCGGTAGCAGTCAGGCTGAAAACAGGCAACTCTGGATTCGCTTTGGAGAAAGCATATACAGAGTTGTTCATATACGTTATGCCCCGATTGTCAATTCTCCAGATACCCAGTAGTGCAACCGAATTTTTGGGGACATCGCGTAGTTGTTTGACGGCAGCATCAAGGGTGTGGATACGGCCGTCAATATAGGTCGTCGATATTTCCGGATAGCGTTTCATATTCTTTTTTACCCACGCTTGTTCGGCAAGTCCGTTGTAGGTGTTGTCCGAGATGAACACTAAATGCTCCATATCCGGATAAAAGCTTCGCATCATTTCTATGTCCTTATCGATATCATATTCATATGTGTTACAGTATATTATATTGTATTTGTTCATTCTTTCCGTTAAGTCGATACTCTGAGGTTCATAAGTCCGTATATCAATAGAGTCTTCCGGAATACGGATGCCGTTGCGCGATGCCATAGCGCAAAATACGGGCAGTTGTCTGTACTTCTCGTCTTCGAGGTGCAGGAAACTGCTCCACGCTTCGCCACCCAGCAGGATAACCAGCTTGGCGTTCGGATGTTTGTCCAGAATGTTGGTAAGTCTTTTTTTCCATTTTCTGGATTGATTGAGGTCGGTAACATTCATGTTTTCTACGATGGTGGAATACTTGCCACCCAGTTGGCGGTACGTTTCTACGAACGTGTTGATATTATCGTAGGTATATTTAGTATCGGAATTATAGGACGTCACGAAAAGAATCTCCTCTTCCGGTTCTTCCGGAATAGCCGCATTGCCTGTAAAGGAGAATAAAAGAAAGGAAATAACGTAGACAATGCGCCATTTTTTATTTTTTAGCTGAAGTGTCATAATTGTCTGTTTTGATTTTCGGCTATTGCAAAAATACAAATTATGCCTTTGAAATACAATAGATAGTTTAGTTTTTTATGCTAGAAAAAAGGCCGCTGTGAAATTCACAACGACCTTTTCAATAGTATAGTTTAGCTTAATTTTAATGAGTCCGGTTACATTCGTTTTTCTACCACATCCCAGTCGATGATGTTCCACAGGGCGTTTACGTGGTCGGCGCGGCGGTTCTGGTAGTCCAGATAGTAGGAGTGTTCCCACACATCAAAACCCAGAAGTGGTTTCAGTCCGGCGCGTACAGGGTTACTGCCGTTTCCTTCTTTGGTGATATGCAGTTTACCGTTCTTATCTACTGACAACCAGGCCCATCCTGAACCGAACAATCCGACTGCTGCTGCATTGAATTCTTTCTTGAAGTTTTCAAAGCTGCCGAAATCACGTTTGATGGCTTCTCCCAGTTTGCCTGCCGGTTCCTTTTTCGAAGGTTTCGGAGCGAATTGGAGGAAATATAAATTGTGATTCAGCACTTGGCCGGCGTTGTTGAAGATAGCTCCATCGGGAGCGGTGGCAACGATTTCTTCTACCGTTTTGCCTTCATATTCTGTTCCGGGCACAAGGCTATTCAGATTATTTACATATGTTTGCAGATGTTTTCCGTAATGGAAATCTATCGTTTGCTGACTGATTACAGGTTCCAGCGCATTGTTTGCGTAAGGAAGTTTAGGCATTTCGTAAGTCATGGTCATAATTATTAAAGACATTAATATAGTATTCATATTGTCAAAACTTTAAATGGTTTTGTTATACTATAATAACAGCCATAGTTCGCAAAAGGTTCACGGTATTTTATTTTTATTTATAAATGTACTGTATACGTTCCACTTGCTGCGGGTTGTCATAGCTGGTGCGGCATATCCATTGTCCCGTATTGTCATATTCGTAATAGGAGTCACCGTCGATCCGGTTTCCGTACTCGTCGTACAGGCAGGTCAGGCAGCCGGACGTCTTCTGGCTGTTGCCGAAGATACGTTGGTAGACGATGCGGGTGAGGTATCCGTATTTATCATATTCATACAGTTCTTTTTGCGAGAGAATCTGGTTGGGCGAATTGACAAAGAGCATATTCTGATGCTGAGATTCGGTCATTCTGCCTTTGTCGTCGTATTTGTTGACTGTATATCCCTCCATTTCCCCGTTCTTGTTGTACTCTTTGGTTTCCGTCAGTAATCCCTGCTTGTTGTAGCTGCTGACGGTATATCTGCCGTCCATGTATTTTAGAGAATCGCTTTCGATGCTACCGTCAATACCGATGCGGCGTGCACGGCGGTAGAAGTCCGTTTTGGTTTTCGGATTAGTTTTCACTTCGAAGATGCAGTGGCCTTGCGGGTCGTACAGCCTGCTGGTTTGCACCTCGTTGATGGGTTGCCCGTTCTTTTCAGTCACGGATAATGTGGTGGTAAGCTGCCCCTTGTCATTGTAGGTGTAGCTGGTCGTAATATTGCCGGTGCTGTCGGTTTCGCAGCACTTTATCAATCGTCCTTGAGTGTAATATTTCACGGTAGTCGGGGTGGAAACAATGGCTTGCAGGATAAATGGAGCACGCAAATTCTTTGCCTGGTCACGAAATTCCTTATACTTGTGTGTTTTGAGGAATTCCTGCAATAAACCGAGCGATTCGGAGTTGACTATTGCCGGTTTCAGAAGCTCGAAGTCTGCCTTTTCACTGAGATATTCAAGATCGTTCAGGTGAGTCCGTGCACCGGTGGCCAGATAAGGTGTATTCTTATAATCATCGATGATCTGCCGGATGGCGGTGGCATTTCCTTCTTTTTTCAGGCTGTCGATACGTTGGAACAGGAAATCATCATATAAGGTACGGACCTCGGCAAGATAGGGGCGCGGACCTCTGTCTTGATAATACTTCTGCATTTCGGGGTCTTCAAAGAAGGCTTTGAAGTTTGCAGGAGTCGGGGTGGTCTTCACTAGTTGGTAGAGCCGTACGTTTTCGGAGGCGTTGACTTGTGCGATAAATTTTCCGTTGGGATACTCCTTGACGTAAGTCTGGTAGATGATGGGAGTGGGGGCTTTGAGCATTCCTTCCAGCAGCGCCACCTCGCGGATGTTCTGCAGCCGTTGCAGCATGGCGGAGTCAACCGGATATTCGGTGGCGTGAATGCTGTCCAGCAGTGCCCGGCTGAAAGGAATTTTATCTTTCGAGGCCTCCAGCAGGTTGATAATGGACTGGTCCGCCTTGTCCCGTATCTGAGAAAGCGGAATCTTTTCCCCTTCACAGATACTGGGGAAGTTATTTTGGGCGGCTTTCTCGTAGCAGCCGAAATAGAGGGTGGCTGCCTGTTCGCTCTGTCCGTTCCACAGGTCGTTGAGGACGTCCATCAATGATAAATCTTCGGCATAGTACGCCTTTGTTTCGTCATCCAGTTTTTCCCTGTTCTTCTGCCATTTGTCGGCGTCATTGTCGTTCAGATACCTCAGCAGCTTTTCCATGCGGCTTTGCTTTTGTGCCATTGCTTGCTGTGGTATGCAGGCGACAAGGCACAAACATAAAATAAATGATAAAAATATACTCTTTTTCATTGCTTTGAGTGATTAGGTTAAATAGTTAGTGATGAAAATTCATAAAAATATCTTCATTGTCAAATGAATGTTATACTTTTGTCGTATTGAAACAAATTTGAACGCCAAGGGTTTGTTAAAAATCCTCATTGTTTTTATAATGCTGTTATGAATACCAACTATATAGAGGAATTAAATGAGAGTCAGTGTGCAGCAGTGACTTATAACGACGGGCCTTCGCTGGTGATAGCCGGTGCAGGTTCGGGAAAGACACGTGTGTTGACTTATAAAATTGCCTATCTGCTGGAAAACGGCTATCAACCGTGGAACATCCTCGCACTGACCTTTACCAATAAGGCGGCGCGTGAGATGAAAGATCGTATAGCCCGTCAGGTGGGCATGGAGCGGGCACGTTATTTGTGGATGGGTACCTTCCATTCTGTCTTTTCCCGTATTCTCCGTGCCGAAGCAAAGTATATCGGATTCACTTCCCAATTTACCATTTATGATTCGGCGGATAGTAAAAGTCTGATCCGTTCCATCATCAAGGAGATGGGACTGGACGAAAAGACATATAAGCCGGGGATGGTGCAGGCCCGTATTTCGAGTGCCAAAAACCATTTGGTTTCTCCTACGGGATATGCCGCCAACAAAGAAGCGTATGAAGGAGATATGGCAGCCAAAGTGCCCGCTGTCCGTGAAATATATACCCGTTACTGGGAAAGATGCCGTCAGGCGGGAGCTATGGATTTCGATGATCTGCTGGTGTATACGTATATTCTGTTCCGCGACTTTCCGGAAGTGCTGGCCCATTATAGGGAGCAGTTCCGTTATGTGCTGGTGGACGAGTATCAGGATACGAATTATGCCCAGCATAGCATCGTACTCCAGTTGACGAAAGAAAATCAGCGTGTTTGTGTGGTAGGCGATGATGCGCAGAGTATTTACTCTTTTCGTGGAGCGGATATTGATAATATCCTTTATTTCACGAAGGTTTATCCTAACACGAAAGTCTTTAAACTGGAGCAGAATTATCGTTCTACGCAAACCATTGTCTGTGCTGCCAACAGTCTGATCGAAAAGAATGAACGTCAGATTCGGAAAGAAGTATTCTCTGAAAAAGAACGGGGCGAACCGATTGGCGTGTTTCAGGCTTACAGTGATGTGGAAGAAGGGGATATCGTAGCCAATAAGATAGCTGAACTGCGTCGGGAACATAGTTACGGCTATGCAGATTTTGCCATATTATACCGTACGAATGCGCAGAGCCGTGTTTTCGAGGAGGCTCTTCGGAAACGAAGTATGCCCTATAAAATCTATGGCGGACTTTCATTCTACCAGCGTAAGGAGATTAAGGACGTCATTGCTTACTTCCGCTTGGTAGTGAATCCGAATGATGAAGAAGCATTCAAGCGAATCATTAATTATCCTGCCCGTGGCATCGGTGATACGACAGTTGGAAAAATCATCTCCGCTGCTACTGAAAATGGTGTCAGCCTTTGGGCGGCGCTTTGCGAACCATTGAGCTATGGGCTGAATATCAATAAAGGTACGCACACCAAACTGCAAGGTTTCCGTGAACTGATAGAAGGCTTTATGACCGATCAGGCAGACAAGAGCGCGTATGAGATAGGAACGGATATTATCCGCCGGTCCGGCATCATCAATGATGTCTGTCAGGATACTTCGCCGGAGAATCTGAGCCGCAAGGAAAACATTGAGGAATTGGTGAATGGTATGAATGATTTCTGCGCGTTGCGGCAGGAAGAAGGCAACCCGAATATTTCTCTGACAGATTTCCTTTCGGAGATTGCCTTGCTTACTGATCAGGACTCGGACAAAGCGGATGATGGAGAAAAGATAACGTTGATGACCGTTCATTCGGCCAAGGGGCTGGAGTTCAAAAACGTATTCGTAGTGGGACTGGAAGAAAACCTTTTCCCCAGTGGTATGGTGGGCGATTCTCCCCGTGCTCTGGAAGAGGAGCGTCGTTTGTTCTACGTGGCTATTACCCGTGCCGAAGAACATTGTTATATTTCTTTTGCCAAGACCCGTTTCCGTTATGGAAAGATGGAGTTTGGAAGTCCCAGCCGTTTCTTGCGCGATATCGATGTGAATTATTTGCGGTTGCCGCATGAGGCGGGAGTCAGCCGGTCGGTGGATGAAGGTGCAGGGCGTTTCCGCAGGGAGATCGAAGGTGGATTTACACGTGCGGCATCTCCTACACGAACGCCTTATGGTACTAAATTTTCTGATCGTGAACGTCCGAAGGCTCAGGTGATTGCACCCAGTGTGCCGAAGAATTTGAAGAAGGTCAGTGCAGTGAGTGGAAGCAGTACACGGTCGGCTTCAGCCGGTTCGGCATCTGTAACAGGAGTACAGGCGGGGCAGATGATAGAACATGAACGTTTCGGCTTGGGCGAAGTGATCAGGGTAGAAGGAACGGGTGATAATGCAAAAGCAACGATTCATTTTAAAAATGCAGGGGACAAGCAACTATTGTTGCGTTTTGCACGTTTTAAGGTGATAGAGTAATCATAGTAAAATTAGAGATGATCATGAGGAAACAACTAACTGTAATTCTGCTTTCTGCTCTGATGTTGAGCGGATGTGCATCGGGACGTATGGGAAATCCCGGAGCAATTGTAGGTGGTGCTGCAATTGGGGGAAGTCTGGGAAGTTCGATAGGCGGACTTATCGGAGATAATAATCGTGGCTGGAGGGGCGGATATCGCGGCTCTGCCATTGGAAATATTGTTGGCACCATTGCCGGTGCAGCGATAGGGAATGCGCTGACTGCTCCGAAACCGGACCCGATAGAGGAATATGCTTACGTTCCGGAAGTCAGACAAGGGCAGTCTCACTCTAAGTTTAAACCTCGGACGCAGACTCAGCAGCAACTGACTCAGTTGAAACTGCGCAAGATTCGCTTTATTGACGATAACCGCAATCATGCGATAGACGGGGGAGAAAGCAGCAAGATCATCTTTGAAATCATGAATGAAGGACGAAATCCGGTTTATGACGTGGTTCCTATTGTAGAGACGGTCGGGAAAGTGAAACATATCGGCATTTCTCCTACTGTAATGATAGAAGAAATTCTTCCGGGTGAGGGTATCCGCTATACGGCTACGGTCTATGCCGGAAGTAAGCTGAAAGATGGTGAAGTGACTTTCCGCGTAGCGGTGTCCGATGAGAATGGGGTAATCTGTGATTCTCAGGAGTTTACACTGCCTACACAGCGGGCGGACTAGGATAAGAATAGCTCAAAATATTCGATTTGTTATAGTGACAGTATGTGCTCGGGATAGTGACACTATCCTTGGCACATACTGTCACTATGTTAATGGGATGGTGACACTATCCCAATACAATAGTCCGGTGCAGTCATTACACAATAAAATGAAGTATCGGTTTCATCTACACAGAAGCATTCTATATGAGTATCTGTCAAAATTTTACGTATCGGTTTTCCTTCCCAGTCGAAAACCCAAATCTCGCTGTTTAGAGTTTCTTTTTGTTCTTCGTGCATCCGATTGGTGTTTGGGTTATACAGTACATAAACATAGTTATTGGAAACGGCAATGCCTCGTGCTCCCAGTTCGGCATCAGGATTATCACTTTCCGCATACACACCGTCGGGGCTTGAATTGAACTGATAATGATAGGGCGCTAACAATAGTCTTTTATGGAGCGTTAATGTTTCCGGCTTATAGTCCCATAGCTCAAGTACATTACTGGTAGCACATGCCAGACGTTTCCGGTCGGTGTTGTAACCGAATTGTGATTGATGAAACATACCTTTAGCCGTATTGGGTATGTTTTCTTCTCCACTTTGATAGTTCGGGAAGTCGCCGCATTTGGATATAACATTGCCGTCATTATCTAAAATAAGGAATCTGCAATCTTCAAAAACACCGGACGCTATAAAGCGTGATTCGCTTATCGGATAGACTCTGTCAATGCTCATGGGCAGGTGTATCAATTCTCCTTGTCGCTGGATGGAAAAGTCCTTCGCGTTGAATATATAGTTTTGCGCTGTGAAGTGCCATCTATTGTGTATAAAGGCAGACGAATCAGACAGAAAGAATTCGACAGGGCTTAAAAATTCATCGGGTCCTTGTCCTTGTGGCAGCATTTGATTTACAAAGCATTGTTCACTAAGACTATAGCAGTATAAAAGGTTGTCTCCTTTAAAATCACCGGCATATAAGATATCTCCTTTCTTTTTTATATCCATTGGAATGGAGATAAAGGCTTCCTTCAAAGCGGTAGATTTAGCAGTTGTGCTTTCGCTAAAGGATACTCTTTTTTGTGATTCACTACAACTGAACAATGGCAGTGCCAAAGTAAATAATAGAATGATGTTTTTAGATTTCATTTTGTTTTGCTTCATTTTGTTTTGTACTATAACTACAAAGATAACGTATGTGTTTTGAAAAACAAGGATATTGAAGAGAAATAGGGCTAAAATATTTATAGTGAGAACATAATAATATAATTGGCATTCGGTAATTACCATATATTGTGTTAACTTTATAATTTATTTGATGGTAATTTTAGTTGCATCTTTACTAAAGGGTATATTTATTGCCATAAATAGTATTGATCCACATACCAAAGAACTTGTCGGTAACCGAATATACTTTATTTATTTCTGTAATAATATCTTTTTCAAGCAGTTTTTTAGTTGCGGACTGTACAGAGCTTGCGGATGTCAGACTGTATCGTTTGATAAATTTCGCTGATGTGACGTTTTCTGCTTCACCTACTTTGGCAATGGCATAAAGCAATTCCTTTTGCTTTTCGGGAATATTAGATAAGATTTCCCGAAAGATTGTATCATTATATGCAATAAGGTTATCTATAGCTGTTTTGATAATTCCCAGTGTACATTCTTTCCCTTTCGGTGTATCTGCAAAAGCTTCATTGAATGTTTTTTGAATATAAAAGGTATGTCCTTTAAATAGCCGATATACTTTTTCTATATTTTCGATTTCAATATGCCGTTTTCTTTTTTGGAAATGGTCTGCGATAAATGGTATATAGATTTCCGGTGCAATGGCTTTCAGTTCCAAAATATCGGCACTGTGGTAGAATGGACGGGATGAAGATAGAAACATTTCCTGCATCATATGCCGTTCACTTCCGGCAAAGATGAAGTTGCTGTTTTCTATTTTCTGTATGTGTGTGCGTAGTAATGCTTCTATATTCTTCTCGGGATATTTAGCAATTTGTTGAAACTCGTCGATGGCAACGATACAAGGTTTGTCTGCTGCTATCAGACATTGAAATATTTCTTCCAGTGTATATTCGGGTCGATCAATATTCCCCAGTTCCAGATTGAAAGTAGGTAGATTGGTCAGCGGGTCAAATCCGAATTTACCATTGATCGATTTAAGTGTGTGGATAAACAGGCTTGCCATTTTCTTACTGCGGGGCAATAGTGTTTCATAAATTTCTTTGCCAAGCAGATAAGTGAATTCTCTTAAGCTTGATGTATGGAGTATGTCAATGAAGAAAGTATAATATTCTTCTTTTATTTCAGGTTTCTCATAACAGAAACGGATTAGTCCCGTTTTACCCATTCTTCTGGGTGAGATAATGACAAGGTTATTGCCATTGGTTAATGATTTAACCAGCCTCTCTGATTCTTTCACGCGATCGCAGAAGTACTCGGGTTCTATTTTTCCAGTTACTATAAATGGGTTAATTTCTTTTGCCATACCTGTTTCAATTTTCCGTAAAGGTAGTTATTTGAATAGAATTATGCAAATCGAATAATATTAATTAAGTACCTACCACGTAAGCGTTCATATCATACGTAAATCATATTTTCGCTTTCGGACTTGCAGGTTCAATACTTTTGTTGTATATTACGACTCGGTTTCCGTTAAATCTCTTTATTATAGTTGTTTGGTCACTACAAATAAAGGAATACCTTGTCAGGTACGGAAATCTTCTTATTTTTTATTTCAATCATTTTTTAACAGGCTTTTATAAATAATAAAAAAGTTTATGAATAAAATCTTTTTAAGTATCACAGCATTGTTTGATATTAAAATATATTCATGTAATACTATTTGAAAAAATGATATGTATTCTAGGTCTTATATTTATCACTATCTTGTTGAGTTCGTGTAAGGAAACGAAGAAAGATAGAATTATATCTCCTTATACTATATTGAGTTGATGTGTTAAATGTTTGCAGACATATTCCTTGTAATAATGCTTGAAATATCTGAATCCTTCCGTAAATTCCTTGCAGAAATCATCCGTCATACAATAAATCTCTGTACCTTTAGCCTCTGTGAACATAGTGGTAATCGTTTAAATGTTATAATTGAGCACTATAAATTTAATACTTTTATCGCTATGTTCCTTATAATCAAAAGAATATTTTAATCTTATATCTAACTCACATTATATTAAGTAGTAATAATGATTGCTGGAAATAATAGCTCGTTGGCGGAAGTGGTACATGTGGGAAAAATTATTATGATAATTTTTCTAACTATGTCATCCTGTCAACGACAGGTTTCAAATCATAAAGGTGATGTTGAAATTATTGATGTTTTGAATAGAAATAATCCTATACAAATCAATTTGTACGATATTGTAGATAGTGTCAAATATGTTCCATTGAGAACAAGTGAATGCTTATTAAGTGATATTGAATGTATAAAGAATGATGGAAATTTTTACTTTGTAAAAGATTCAAGAGGATTATTTGTCTTTGATGAAGAAGGATATTTTATTAATGAAATAAGTCATAGAGGAATAGGACCGGATGAATATGTTTATTCGGATAATTTCTATTTGGATCGTGATAATAAATTGGTATGTCTTATCTGTAATTCTACGAGAAAAATTTTACAATATACTTATTCTGGAACTTACTTTAATACAATTCAATTAGATGCCAAAGATGCTAACATTGAATCTGCCATGATGTGTGGTGAAGGAGAGCTTATTGCGTATTATCCGTTACCAAATGATTATTCTCAAAGCAAAAGTGAATACAGTGTGTTCAGAATCAAGAATAACTCATTCATTGGTGAAACGCTGTTAAAAGCAAAAGAAATAGGAACTCAAAATATACATTATCCTTTTTTGCATTATCCAATAGCATTATTAGATAATCAATGTATTTTTATATCGGCATTGTCGAATGAGCTTTTTGTATATGAGGGAGGTCAAATAATGCCTGGATATTACGTAAATATACCAGAAAATGAGCCAAGTGAAGATTTTATAGAAGAACATAAAGACTTGAACTTTTTTGAATTGATTGAAACTTTAAAAAAAAGTAATATAGGTTTGGGAATCACTGCTGTTGAGTCTTCTTCTGATTATTTATTTATGTCAATTAGTAATAAAAGTACGTTGATATGGGATAAAAAAAGATCAATTCAAATATCTAATATTTATGATCCTAATTTGAATCTTTATTCTGACTTACTTTTGCCTGGTGGAGTATCAGATGAGCATCTGGGTTTTTATTCTGCAGATTTTCTTTATGCTAACAAGGAGCTAATATTGAAAGGTAATGATAGATTTCTAGCTAAATTGGTTGGCAATTTGTTAGAAGATGATAACCCTGTCGTTTATCAATATTACTTTAAGAAAAATGCTATAGATATATTAATTGAAAAATATGGGATTTGATTATGACTAGAGGAAAATGTTTTCAGAAGTTTTTTATTGCGTGACGATTAGAATTGACTTTGTTCTTTTTAGCTTTGTCCAAAAGCTTAAAGCATGAATCAAGGCAAATATATCTTCGCTCAACTTACAGATTTTCTTTCTCGTAGACAGTTCGACAACATACATCGTTGCAAGATATTCCGGCAACAAGTATGTGAAAAGTTTCACTTGCTGGAATCAGATGCTCTGCATGATCTTCGGTCAGTTAATGGCATGCGATAGTATGCGAGATTTGATGTTGGCTTTAGAAACCCATCAATCAAAATGTTATCACTTAGGTTTCGGTTCTACTGTTACCCGTACAAATCTTGGGAAAGCTAACCGCAATCGTAATTGTAAAATCTTTGAAGAGTTTGCTTATCTACTGATAGAAACTGCTCGTAAGCGTTACTACAAGGACGATTTTGAGACAGCGGTTGAAGGTAATGTGTATGCTTTTGATTCTTCTACCATCAACTTATGTTTAAGTGCCTTTTGGTGGGCTGAATTCAGAAACCATAAAGGAGGTATCAAACTGCATACTTTATATGATGTGAAGACTTCCGTTCCAAGCTTTATGCTAATAACTCCTGCTAAGATGCATGACGTCAATGCTATGGACTGGCTACATTATGAGAGTGGAAGCTTTTATATCTTCGACAGAGGGTACGTTAACTTCTCCCGCTTGTATCGCATAGATCAGTCTGAGGCATGGTTTGTCATTCTGGGGTACAACGATGAATGCTGTTAAGACGCAGGTCTATTGTGCGCTCATCACGTACTGCTTGGTGGCGATTGTTGCTGACAAATTGAAAGTAGGCCGACCGATCTACGAAATTCTACAGATTTTAGGAGTATCATTACTGGATAGAATACCTGTAAATGAGATACTTACTGAGCACGATTACAAAAATGTCAAAGAACTAAATTATAAACAATTGAAAATCATCTGGGAATAAATGCCCAGCAATGTTATCGGATATTGAATATTGTTAACAAACTTATTCTTTTTGCTTTAATATGGTCCGTTTCTTTAAAACCAAAGGTCCGTTGGTTTTAAAGAAACGGGTCGTTGGTTTTAAAGGAACGCCCTTTTGGTTTTAAAGGAAAAAAGGCAATTTGTATAAGGTTTATAATCAGGTATTTATGAAAATGTATTTTTGAACTTGTGGAATTGAGAAATATTTAAACAATCATGGCGTAAAGAACCAAAGATAATGATACGGTATTATTTATATTATGGACATTTATTTGACTATAATACCACTTTTGTACTTAATTTAGTAGAATGAATTATATCTTTTAAACGAAAATGTTTCAAATTGTATGAAATATGTTATCTTTGTGTTGTAAAACGACATAAATTAAAACAAAATGAGACCTAAAAGCATAATTCTGTTATCTGTTATAGCTTGCATTGGAGGAATTGTATTCTTCTTTGCTTGTAGGTATACTTATAAATCCAAAGCAGCCGAACTAAAGGAGAAAGCAAAAAAGACTATTGTTGAGGCGTTAGATCAAGAGTTAAAAAGTAGAAATATGGATGGATATTCTTCTCTCACTATTAAGTTAGATACTGTGATAGTTGATATTCCGGATACTGTTTATTTGGAAGATGAGTCAGGAAAACACTTATATCCATTAAATCCCCAAAAGAGTTTAATGAATATATCTAATAATACTAACGTACGCTTTTTGCATTCTATTGCATTTAGAAAGAATCCTCTTGTTGCAGATTCATTGAATGCTAAATGGAGAGAACATCTACTAAAGTCAGATGTTTTCTTTGAATCAGCTTTGCATATCTCTTTGATACATGCTAATAGTAGCGTGAAATCCCAAAATACGTTTCAGAGTGAATGGTGCAATTCTTCAAATTTAGTTTTTACTTTTTATATTGGTTATGTGTGTGAGATAGAGGTAATGGGTTATTTGCATTATACTGTGTGGAGTCTAATATATAAGGAGATGCTGCTATATGCATTGTTGTATATAATTGGGGGATATGGATTTTATAAGTTTTATAATGTTCTTCTTCGAAAGAAGCATTTATTACGTAGCAATGAAATAGTAGAGGTCGTTAGAGAGATTCCCGTAGAAATTATAAAAGAAGTTCATGTAGAAAAACAAGTAATAAAAGAAGTACAGAGAGTGGAGAACATTCCTTTATGTTCTTACATATTAGGCGATAATATAATATTTTATGCAGATCAGAATATCATAGAGGTAGATGGCATTAAGCAAGATATTCAGCCTCAATCAGGTCTACTCTTGGAGCTATTTTTTTTAGAGAAAGATAATAGATACACATTAAAGGAAGACTTTATCATAGATAAATTGTGGCCTGATCATTCAGGCAATGATAAACGAATGCATTCAGCAATTGGACGCTTGCGTTCATTGCTCAAAAAAATAGATCCTTCATTTAATATAATAAATAAAAATGGTGCATATCAGTTGATTATTCCTGAGAAGACACCTATTTCATGAAATAGCCAAAAATGTCGATGAAATGGGGATTTTTACATTTTTACTTGACTCTATATTGCAAAAAATAATGCCAGGTTAGGATTGGTTAGCGATATTCTTTCCTTGTTTGTCATTTTCCTACTACTTTTGTACTAGAATTAATCTTTAACGCAAAAGTAGTATGAAAAAAATTCTTCTTCTATTATGTATTATAGTAGTTGTTTTGTCTACTAAATATTTCGCTTCTCATAAAAGTGGGCAGAGCGTTTTGCTTCTATATAATATAGAAGCTTTGGCTGCTGATGATGAGTACCCTCTCGTTAGCCATTGTTATGGGTCAGGGACCCTTGATTGTCCTGTAACTCATAGAAAGGTTGAATATGTTGCTGGAGGATACAGTCTTGAAGACCTTTATTAGCCTTCTTCTTTTCTTTATCTGTATCTCTTGTGGAACAGGAAATAAGGAATATGCAGAGAATGTGTTTCCTTATTCTGAATTTCCACATGAGAAGGAACTAAAGGGAGAGGTGATAGAGCTTGATACTGCCTTATTTCGTTGTCCATTCCGGATACGAGTTGAAGGGGATAAAGCTATTGTAATGGATTTGCATGGTATTGATTATTATGCTCATCTGTTTCAATATCCTAGCTTTCAATATTTATCTTCTTTTGGGAGGCGTGGTGATTCACCTACAGAAATGCTATCAATAGAGAATGTCCGTTTCTACAATCATCAAGTATGGATATTAGATGCTAATAAAAGAGAATTAACGCGGTTAGGTTTTTCTTCATCCAGTGATTCGCTGCTCCGTGACGAAGCGGTAACATTGGGTGAAGATATTTTAAGACCGCTTGATTTTGCTATATATAATGATACTACCTTTATAATTCCTGATTATTCGGGTGAAAACCGTTTATGTACGGTAAATCGTAATGGGAGGTTAATTGGAAAGATTGGTACCATTTCAACGGTAAAGAAGAAGGCGTTGCAAAATGCTCGACCGGCTTTAGCACAAGCATGGCGCAGTTTTCTTGATTATAATCCTCATAGCGGTGTATTGGCAATGGTGACTCAACTCGGTGAAGTACTTGAAGTGTATAATTTGAAAGATAGCACATTTGTTATTCGTATTGGTGATAATGGAGAGCCTGAGTTTAAGATATCCGATGGGTATGGAATACCAACAGGAATTATGGGTTTTAGTGATGTACAAGTTACAGATAGTGCTATTTATGCCGTGTTTCATGGGACTACATTTAAAGAGATTGCAAAGCATAATGGGCATCTTTCGGATGGAGGAAAGTATATCTATGTATTCAGTTTGAAAGGAGAGCCGTTACGTAAATATATACTTGATCATTACATATATGGTATATGGGTAGATGAAGCCACTAAAACAATAATGGCGACAGATATAAATAACGATCAACCAATAGTGAAATTTTGTTTTGGTTGAGCGACTGATAAACAACTAATTAATAGAGTAGATAATATAAATTGATATGATAATATCAATTTATACACTACTGGGCACTTAGTCCCAACTGATTTTCAATTGTTTATAATTTAGTTCTTTGACATTTTTGTAATCGCAATCGGTAAGTATCTCTCTTACAGGTGTTTTATCCAGTAGAGAAAAGCTCAAAATTTGTAGAATTTCGTAGATTGGCCGGTTAACTTTCAATTTGTAAGCGACAATGGCAACCAGACAGTACCGCCGGAGTTTGTCCGGATATGCTTTGAGCGATTTATATGTTTCAAGCATTCCAATCTGGTCACATTTTATTCCAGTTATTTTATCGGCCTCACGGGAATACATTCTACGGAATCTCATATTATCCTTTGCACGTGTAACGAAGTAAGCACCGCTGGTGTGAAGCTTATGTAAAGGAGTGAAATTAACATATCCTTTATCCATGATATAGAAACTTCCCTTTTCATAGTTTAACTCGTCCAGCATGTTTACGTCATCTACTTTAGCATTGGTTATCAGTACGATTGTCGGTATGGAAGTCTTTACATCATACAAGGTATGAAGTTTGATGCCTCCTTTGTGTTTCCGGAATTCAAAACATTCAGGCAAAGGTCTATGGTGGAGGAATCAAAGGCATAAACATTACCGTCAATTCACCTCAAAGTCATTTTTGTAGTAGCTGTTACGGGCTTCTATAATCAGGATATAAGCAAATTCCTCGTAGATACGATAATCTCTATTCCGGTTTGCTTTCCCCAGATTGGTGCGGCTAACTGTTGCACCGAATCCCAAGTGATAATACTTGTTCTTGTGTGCCTCAAGGCCGAGTATAAGGTCACGCATACTGTCTCGGGTGGTCAGTTGTCCGAAGATCATGCACAGCATCTGATTCCAACAGGTGAATGTTCTGATTTTCTTATTCCCGGAATACTTCTCTACCAAACGGTCAAAGACACGACGGGGAAGAAAATCTGTAAGTTGAGCGAAGATATATTTGCCTTGATTCATTGCTTTTAGCTTTTGGGCAAAGCTAAAACAACTTTTCAGTTCAAATCGTCACGCTCAAAAAAGATACATAACGGTGCGATTATCAAAGATTTCAAAGAACGATGTTTAATTTAAAGTGCCCACTAGTGAAAAAGTATATAAAACAATAATTAAAAACTATCAAAATGAAAAAACTAAAATTTGTTACACTTACTGTCCTAATTTTGGCAGCAGTTTATTATGCCATATATACAACGCATAATACTAAACATCAATTAACGGATTTGGTGCTTCTCAATATAGAAGCCTTGGCAGTAGATGAATCTGATTATGCTGAACCTATAAGAATTAAACAGTGTTACATTTACACCAGTACAACTCTATTACCTGATTACCCCGCAGAGTATGTTACAACATGTTATGGATGTTATACAGTGAAGTCTACCACGCATATTTATTCTGCCGCTTGTGCAGGGTCACAAATAATCTATTAAATAAACTGATCGCAAAAATAGTCTTACAATGAGAAAAAACATTTATTTATTACTAGTACTGGTTTATTACTTGTTTAGTGCATGTACAGTACAAGTTACTGCACAAAAGCAAGTGTCAGCGCAAAAAATAGAGCCATTTCCTGTAGAAAAATCCCTTCAAGCAGAGAAAATAAAAGTAAATGAAATATTTTCCCTTGATGGCATAAAGGTAAAAAAAGGAAGCATCTTTGCTCTAGATTCAAAAAGTACTGACACTTTGTTGTATCAATATTCACTCCCAAAATTTCAATGCATTTACAAAGGTGGGAGAAAAGGAGGGGCAGAAGATGAATTCCAAATTGCCCCCACATTATGCAAGACTATTTCTGATAAAGTCTATATCTTTGGATACACCCCATTCCTCATTAAAAGTTTTACATTGGACAGCAACAACCATCTGTCACTTGAGAAAAAATTGAAATTACCTATTTACGACGAAATACCCAACCACATGAATGTGGTCAATGATTCTTTATTGATATACAGTACAGCTCCCTATAAGCTTGATATAGAAAAAGTCAATTTAAACACCCAGCAGATAACAGGGCGAATTTTAATTGAACAAGAAAAGCACAAAGAAACTTTCTTCGATAAGAACAGAGGACATCTTGCAGCTAACGATTCTCTGATAATCTATGCTTATACCTATAAAAAACAAATAGATTTTTATGGAATAAATGACATGAAACTCTGCAAAAGACTTGTTGACGATACCGTAACTCCTCATATAGTAATGGGAAATTTCAAAGAAACAATATTTCATCAGCGTGAGTTGGTTGCAGGCAAACACTATTTCTATATAAGGTGCTTCAAAAAGGGAGGAGGGTGTTTTATAGAAGTATATGACTATTCGGGACATTCTATTGCCAGATACGAATTAGATATCCTATTATATACCTTTGACGTGGATGAAGCAAACAGGACTATATATGGTTATAATGGAGCCATATTTGAGGATGGTTTTTTGATGTATAATTATTAGGGATATTCACTAATTAGTCGTCCCTTAAAAAGTAATTTATTTGCGGAATTAAGGTATAACTAGATGAAAATATTTTCAGAAGCTAATAACCGTGGAAACAAGTTATTGGATAAAGTATGTGATGACAGCAAATCTTTCCTAAATATTGTCCAAATAAAGACTATCATGAAAAAGTATGAAATATGTATTTATATGATTATTATCATGTTTGCTATATTTTCCTGTAAAATAGATTCTTCTAATAGAATTGCTTCTATAGTAGAAGAATGGAATAATAAAGAAATACTTTATCCACATCAAATGACTTTTACTATATTAGGGAAGGATACAATTAAAACTTTTCCTATTCAGAATAGTAAATATTCAATTGTAACTTATGTCGATTCAGTGGGTTGTATGAGCTGTAAATTACAGTTGCGAAAATGGTTGATTTTTATTGAAGAATTGGATTTGCGGTCAAATTCATCAATACCTGTTTTTTTCTTTTTGCATCCTAAAAACGTAACAGAAATGATTGCTACTTTGAAGCGTGATCAATTTGGATATCCAATTTGTATTGATGAAAAAGATTCGCTTAATATATTGAATCATTTTCCTACTGATATGTCTTTTCAAACTTTTTTATTAGACCAAAAAAATAGAGTGATTGCAATAGGAAATCCGATATTCAATCCTCAAATTAAAAAATTGTATTTTAGTTTATTATTTGATGAACATGAAATAGATACAGACTCTTCCTCGAAAACAGAAGTTGCTCTTTCTGATTCAATGATAGATATGGGGAATTTCTCATGGAGGGAGAAAAAGGAGAGGACTGTATTATTGAAGAATATGGGGGATGTTCCATTAGTCATAAACAGTGTGACAACTTCTTGTGGTTGTACAAGAATAGAATATGATAAAAAGCCTGTGTCATCAGGAGAAAGTATTTATATAAAAATTATATATAAAGCAGAGCATCCAGAACATTTTAATAAAACGATTACGATTTATTGCAATGCAAAGAATTCACCTCTCCGATTGAGAATTAGTGGGAATGCTAAATAAATATTGAAATTGATGGTAAGGTTCTGGAAATATCTTCAATATATTATTACGATAGCGTTGATTCTAGAGTTGGGGTGGTTAATCGTAAACAAAGCTAGTTCCAGAGAAGAATTTATATCTTCTTTGGAACTAGCTTTGCGTGTGGCAAAAGATAATCGTACAGAACTAGAAAAAGTACTTTACTATTATCAGAAAAATCCAAATGATAGTCTGAAGTATAGGGCTGCGTGTTTTTTGATAGAAAATATGCCATATTACTTTTATACGTGCGGGGAGCAGTTGGAAGAATATAAAATATATTATAAATGGCTGAAAGAAAGTCATGGAAAGACACCTGAAGAAGTCTCGGACTCTGTGAAAAAAACATTCGATCTACTTGGACAATTAGAGAAGAAACGGGATATCATGGAAATAGATTCTGCTTATTTATGTAATAATATAGAATGGGCTTTTAAAGTTTGGCGTGAACAACCCTGGGGAAAGAATATGTCATTCGATACATTTTGTGAATATTTGCTGCCTTATCGTATTGATGATGAACCATTGGCTTATTGGCGGGAAATGTATTATGAAAAATATAATCCATTGTTGGATTCATTGCGGATGTCTGATTCATTAGATATAGAAGATCCGATAGTAGCTGCTAATTATCTAATGAATAAATTGCCTGATAAGTGGCATTATTATACTTCTACAACTCCTTATTCTTTTGGGCATATCGGACCTGAATATGTACAATACTTGTCAGGAACTTGCAGAGAAGTGACTGACTTTGTGGTATATCTATTTCGGGCTTTGGGAATTCCTTGCACTATTGATTTTGTTCCTGTACGTAGCTATGTTAATGCAGGGCATTTTTGGTTGGTAGCCTGGGATAAAACTGGTGAAGCATACATGGCTAATTTCCCGGAGAATATGGGAATGGTCCGCCAAAATTGGTGGTATCGTTGGGATGATAGTCCCAAAGTGTATAGATATACTTTTGATATAAACAAAGAATTATATGAGCAAATGGCGAAATATAATGAAAAAGTATATCCATTTTGGAGTTTACCGAAATTTAGGGATGTTACTTATGAATATGCTTATTCTTTTGAAAAGGAATTGGCTATTCCATTGGAAAAACTTTATAAGAATGAAAGTAAAGGGAAAATAGCTTACTTGTGTATAACTAATAGGGACAACTGGATACCGATTGATTGGACCGAGTATGATGCAGGGCATCTGGTTTTCCGAAATGTGCGGAAAGGTACGATTATGAGGGTGGCTACTTATGAGAATGGTACTTTGAACTTTTTGACTAATCCTTTTTATGTGGATAAACAGAAGAATGAACAGCATTATTTTTCTGTTGAAGGAGATACACAAGACGTGGTATTGTATGCTAAATGTAATATAGAGGGAGAAAATATATACCGTGATCGAATGATAGGAGGTGTTTTTGAAGGCAGTAATCAACCGAATTTTGCTGTAAAGGATACCTTATTTATCATACAAAGTAAGCCTGATCGTTTAAATACGACAGTAAGAAGTTCGTCAAATAAGGAATATCGATATATCAGATATGTAGGTCCTCCTGGAGGATTATGTAATGTGGCTGAAGTTGCATTTTATGAAAAAAATGATACTGTTGCCTTGTCAGGGAAAATAATAGGAACTCCCGGATGCTATCAACATGACGGAACGCATGAATATACAAATGTGTTTGATGGAAAAACGTGGACTTCTTTTGATTATTTTGAATTTTCCGGGGGATGGGCAGGACTTGATTTGGGTAGGAAGGTACAAATAGACCGTATTGTCTATACTCCACGCAACAGGGATAATTATATTCGTCCTGGCGATATCTACGAGTTGTATTATTGTGACCGATATTGGAAATCCGCCGGAAGAGTTAAAGCTACAGTTGATTCATTAGTATACAGAGGGATTCCCCAGAATACACTTTTGTTCTTACGTAACCATACACGCGGCGTAGATGAGAGAGTCTTTGTTTATGAAAAAGGAGAGCAACTATGGAAATAAGACTTAAAATTAAACTAGTTGTGTTGTGGAAGACAATCATCTTATTAGGAATAATTGTCTTGCTATCTGCTTGTTTCCATTCGAAGAAGGAGGTTGTATCTTCTATTGCCATTATTCCTGATGAGCATACGTTACTGGCCATTACGCCGGAATTCTCTATAAAAATGGCAGGAGATACATTGAATAAACATTACCTACGATTGAAGTCTGGAAAGATATTTCCAGTGACAGGGATTTTGCAGGTGGATGGTAGGACCTATCGTTTTATGGGAGGAGATTCTTTACGTATATCCCCTATAGCTTCTCTTGCAAATGACAGTGTCAGTTGGTCGGGGAAATATTCTTATTTGTTTCCTGGAAAAGGGTGGGAGCAAAAGGAATATGATGATTCTTTTTGGGAAGAAGGAAATGCTGCTTTTGGACCTGTAAAAGGAAATTCTAAGATTCGTACCGCTTGGGGGGCGGAAAATATATATGTCCGCAGGCATATTGAGATTGATAATAAAGATGCTTTGGAAAGGCATAAAATTTACGTCTGTTATATTTGCGATGATCAGATAAAACTTTTTTGGAATGGAGATTTTTTATTTGAAAAAGGAATAACATATCAAACAAAATGTGGACGTTTAACAGATGAAGCTATTGCTCATATTGGTAATGGAACAAATGTTTTGGCTGCTTATGGACGTAACACAGGAGGCCCTGCGTTGTTAGATTTTGGTCTGTATATTGAAAATAAAACTTATAGTGAAGCAGATACGGCCCTATTGAAGCAAATAGATGTACAAGCTACTCAAACTCATTATGTATTTCAATGTGGGGATGTAGAACTTCAGATTGATTTTGTTTCACCTTCTTTGTCAGAGAAGTGGAATATGACAGGATGGCCTGTTGGTTTCCTTTCCTATCAAGTTCGTTCAGAAGATAAAAAGGAGCATACGGTGGAAATTTTGTTCGATGTGGATATGGAATGGATGTTTGGTAGGAGGAAGATTGATAGTTGGGTTGAACAAGAGTGGCGGTTTGTCAAGTCTGATAGTTTATATTTAGGTATGACGGCAGATGGAACATCGTTTTCATGTGATGATAGTCATGTTGTTTTATCTCAAAAGCTGTGTGCAGAAAATGGAAATAAAGGCGTATTGTTAATAGGAAACGGAGAAGGGCAGAGGATACATTATGTTGGTGAGTGTCTACAACCTCTTTGGAATAATAATAGAACGGGAGAGGTTAAAGATTTAATGATAGCTGTCGGAAACAGGTATCAGAAACTTAAGGAAGAATGTAATAAATTGGATAATCTGTGGAATAATAAAGCATTTCAAGTGGGTGATAAGACATATGCAGAACAGATGCTTTCTTCATATCGTAATTTTATTTCTTCTCATAGGTTTGTGTTATCTTCGGATAATAAGTCATTCTGTTTCGGAGACACTTTGGGTAATGTTGGAGAAGCTTATAAGAACTTTCCTGTTTTGTTGTTTTTTAATCGTGTTGATTGGATGAAAAGTTTATTAAATCCAATATTTGAATATTGTGAAGATGAACATTGGAAAAGAAAATATCCGCCTTACGATATTGGATTATATCCGGTTGCAAGCAAACAAATAAAAGTGGATAATTGTGCTGAAGAGGCTGCTGCAAATATGTTGATGATGACGGTTGCTATTGTGGAGGCAGAACAAGATTTCAGTTATGCTGAATTGCATTGGAGTCATTTGTGTTTGTGGGCAAATTATTTGGAAGAAAAGATGAAAGGTGAAGTTCTTCCTTCTATTGAGTTATTAGATGCAAATGACAAACGTGTGAAATGTGTGCTGGGATTGATGGCTTATCATAAATTGATTCAACTTAAGGATGCATATGAATAAAGTGAAGAAATTTCTAGCAATAATAGAGAATTTAATATTCATGATATTCTGCATGATAGTAATTTTGTTCTTGGTACAGTTATTCTGTTTCACATCGTTTAAAATTCCATCAGATTCTATGGGACCTGCACTTAAAGATGGAGATAGAATATTGGTTAATAAAATGATAAAAGGAGCCAGATTGTTTAATGTGTTTGCTGCTTTGGATAACAAAGATGTTACTATTTACCGGATGCCGGGATTGGGGCATTTTAAAAGAAATGATGTACTGGTTTTTAATTTTCCTTATCAGATGAGTCGGTGGGATAGTATCCGGATGAACGTAATGCAGTATTATGTGAAACGTTGTATAGCTTTGCCTGGGGATACATTGGAAATCAGAGGAGGATTTTATAAAGTGCGTGGATGTCGCGAACGGTTGGGAAATTATGAAGCTCAGCAATATCTTGCCGGACTACAGCAACCGGAAAAACAAGGAATCGTAGTAGGAACATTTCCTTATGATCAAAGCCTAGGATGGAATATTCGAGAGTTCGGGCCATTGCCTATCCCACAAAAGGATCAGATTGTAATAATGAACCATACTACTTATCTTTTATACAGACAACTGATCGCATGGGAGCAAAAGAAAAAAATAGAACTAAAACAAGGACAGGTGTTTATTGGTGATAGTCTTATTCATCAGTATTGCTTTAAAAAGAACTATTATTTTGTATCGGGGGATAATATGGCTAATTCGCAGGATTCCAGATATTGGGGCATGTTGCCAGAAGAATATATTGTAGGTAAAGCTACCTGGGTTTGGTATTCAAAAGAAAGGTATACAGAGAATGTGCGTTGGAAAAGGATAATGAAGAGAATTGGCTAAGATTTAGAAATAAATAATGGATGGAAATATAATAAATTATGGAAAATAGAATATGCTAATATTGTGTCACTCTGATGAAATGTCAGAGAGGCTTATAAGAATTTTCCTATTTTGTTGTTTTTTCAATCGTATTGATTGGATGAAAAGTTTATTGAATCCTGTTTTTTTTATTGAAAAATATGTATTTATATTATAGTTATTATTTAAAAATTAGTGTTATGAAAAAAGTAAATGTATTGCTAGCTATTTGTGTTGCTGTTTTTAGTGTGTATTCATGGGCTTATTGTAGCAAAAGCTCGACTAATTCTCTTTTTAGTTTAATGGATATAGTTAATATTGAAGCTTTGGGAACTCCTGAGACCGGAACAGCTACATGCTCTATTAGTTATGACTGTATAAATTCGTCGGGCCAAAGAGACGGTGAAGTTAAGTGTACGGGAACTGAAAAATGTCATCGAGGGATTGATAAGAGTGGCACTGTCATAATAAAAGAGAAGCGATGGGTTGAATGTGACGGATTGAAAACATATTGCTAAATAAATAGAAAAATGAGGCTGATTATATTGTGTATTTGCACTCTTTTATTTGTGTTTAATATCATGAGTTGCAAAGAGGAAAAAAACTTAATGGAACTTGAATGTTCTTTATTTTCCTCTTTTAGAACTTATCCTGACTCAACTTTTTTTAAGAGTATTTCATGCTTATATTTTGAGGATGGTAAACTTTATATGTTTGATCCGTCAAGGGCTGATGTCGCTATTCTGGATATTGATAAAGATACTTTCTATACTGTTGGCAAATTTGGAGAAGGCCCTAAAGAAGTGGTATCGCCAACAGGATTTTATGTACAGAAGGATACTATTGGTATCTTAGATGCTGGTTCAATGGCTTTGAAATTTTATGATGGGAAGGGATTCATAGAATCAGTATCGGTTCCAACATGTAATGAATTTCGTTTCTTTATAGAAAATGACACTATTTATGCAACAACAATGACTGATAGTTCATGTTATGTTAAGACTGAAAGAAATTGGGACCGTATAAATAGTGGTGACATACAATTTTGTGGGGAGGTATTTTCTATAACTGAACATACAGATATGAATATATTACGTAATCAACGCCATCTAGTAAAAGGTGAAGATTGTTTGTATGCTATATGTCCAAGTTATCCTGTAATAGAAAAATATGATTTGCATGAAAATAGACTACTTGCTTCATGTGATCTCTCAGATATTAATATTATTAAAAATAATCTATCTTATATAAAGCAGAAAAATATATCTTCTAGAAGCTTTTTTACATATTTATGCGATGCTTATTGGAATAAAGATAAATTATATTTGTTGTGTGCTACTTGGGAAAAAGGATATGAAGTAAATACTATTCTTGTTCTAGACTCGGCTTTAACCCCATCTTATGTTTGCCGTTTGCCTGGTAAAATATATAATACGATTTGTGCTAATGAAAATTATATTTATGCAATGAATTATGAGCAGTGTGCTATGGAAATATATAAGATTAATATGCCTTTTTAGTTTTTTTCTTTGTTTGTTTCCTAATTGTAATAGCAATAAAAAAAATAAAATGGTAGAGCAAAATATTTCATCTTTGTTGAATCAGGATGTTGATAGGCTGAAAGGAATGCAAATTCTTTCTTTGGATTCTGTAGTGGGGGAGACTGAAAAGTGTGTAATTGTATATATTTTTAATTATTATGACTGTGAGACATGCATAGATAAAGGCTTTGAAATAGTAAACCTCATTGATAATAGTAAAAAAAGAGAATATGTAAAAGTAATTGTAAGTATGTTTCATGAAGTTACGTCTACTCAAAAAAGGAATTCATATAGAGGGTTTATTTATAAAGACAAGAATGATTTAATAAGAAAAGAATTGAGGTATATACCGACTCCTGTTATGATAATTGTTGATAATAATTCTCGAATAAGAGATGCGTGTATATTCGAAATATCACAAGATAAAAAACAATTAGATGACTTTATTAAGAAATGTCTTTCTATTGATGATTAGTTTACATTCTTTTCGAAATGATGGAGGTGACTTTATGATTTATTAATATTGAATTGTACTGACATAGACTCAAGAATGGCACGTTTCTTCAAAACAACGTCCCTTTGATTTTAAAGAAATGTGCCATTTTTTGAGTAAACGTCAAAATATTGTATAGGAAGAGAGTTGATTTGTACAGTCGTTCTGCTTTAATAAAAAATTGAGAAATGGCATAGGGATACAAGTTACAGACCCGTCCCCTGTTCTAGTAGAAGGGACTTTAGGTATCATAAAAACCTGATAACGAGCTTCGAACCTGCCGTTTCGATATATGGCTTTGAGGGCAAATTATACAAGAGAATGATTTACCTACTCTATATTGAATTATGCCGATGTAATGTGGTACATAGTTGTGGATTACAATTATTAGCTAGAAGGAGATAATAGAGGGATTAGATTCAATTAATCTTATATTTTTTATATAGACAACTGATTGCATGGGAACAAAAGAAAAAATAGAACTAAAAGAAGGATAGGTGCTTATTGGTGATAGCCTTGTTCATCAATACCGTTTTGAAAAGAACTATTATTTTGTATCTGGTGATAATTTGGCGAATTCACAAGATTCCCGTTATTGGGGAATGTTGTCGGAAGAATATATTGTAGGTAAAGTTACCCGTATTTGGAACTCAAAAGAAAAATATACCGATCAGATACGTTGGGAACGGATTTTAATGAAGATCAAATAAAGATGGGAGATGATAGAAGATGTTATTACAGAATAAATATATCGTTCATTTATTAATGCTGTTTGGAGTCATTGCGCTTTTAAGTGTTGTGACTGTTTCATCTTATACTATTGCGGTTGGAGATATGGCATATCAGAAGCTATATTTGGGGCGTGTGACTATTGTATTTGTAATATGTAGTCTTATTTCTTTATGTTTAGATAAAAAGGGAAATACTTTTTATTTATCAGTCGTTTGGTCTCTTATTATATTAGGTGGGGTTGAAGCTGTTTGGGGATTAAGGCAGATATACGGTTTAGCTGTTTCTAATCATTCATTATATGCGCTTACAGGTTCTTTCTACAATCCGGGGCCTTATTCCGGATACTTAGCAATGGTATTTCCTATTTGTTTGAATGAATGGTTGAATTTAAGAAAGGTGAAGAAACGTACTTGGGTAGAGCAAGGTAAATATTGTATGGCTTTGGGAGTCTTGCTATTAATTCTTTGTGTTTTACCGGCAGGTATGAGTCGTTCGGCATGGATGGCTGTTGCGATTTCTGGGATATGGGTATATGCTACATATCGTTCATGGGGAACTAGTTTAAGGAAGATAGGTAGAAAATATAAGAAAAGAGTATTTCCGGCTATTATTGCCGGGGGAATGGTATTGATAATAGTTGGTTATGCTCTTTTTCAATTAAAAGTAGATTCGGCTAATGGACGTCTGTTAATTTGGAAAGTGAGTGTTATGGCTATTGTGGAAAAACCTCTCCTTGGGCATGGTACTGGAAACTTTGCATCGGCTTATGGAATGGCTCAGGAAAAATATTTCTCCCAAAAAGAGTTTACATCTACAGAAGAATTAGTAGCTGGAAGTCCTGAATACGCTTTTAATGAATATCTGCAAATAGCTGTAGAATATGGAGCCTTATTTTTATTGGTTGTGTTATTGATTATTGTTTTTTGCCTTTGGATAGGAATAACAGAGAAAAGACTAAGTGCATGCGCTGGTTTGATTTCTGTTTTAGTATTTGCATTTTCATCTTATCCAATGCAAATACCCGGATTTGCTATAGCATTCTATTTTTTATTGGCTGCTTGTGTAGTGGGTTCTTCACGGTTACAAATATTGTTCTTTATTATAATGATTGCTTTATTGGGAAGTTACTATTGGAAATATAATCAGTATAATGCTTGTGAAGAATGGTTTAGGTATAAAATGCACTATAATATAGGCGCATTTCGTTTAGCTAAAGAAGGGTATGAGAAAATTTATCCGGAATTGAATGATAGGGGAGCATTTTTGTTTGAATATGGACATTCTTTACATAAGTTGAAAGAATATAATAGTTCTACAGCAATTTTGAAAGAGGCAATGGCACATAGTTGCGATCCTATGATTTTGAACATAATAGGAAAGAATTATCAGGCTATAGGAAAATATGAAAAGGCTGAAGAGTATTTCATACGATCTACTCATCGGCTTCCGGGAAGAATTTATCCATATTACTTGTTGGCAAAGCTTTATGCGGAACCGGAATATCGACATCCGGAGAAATTAAAACAGGCGATTCAGATTGTATTGACGAAGGAACCAAAGGTACAATCGACTGCAATAAGGGAGATGAGAGAAGAAGTGAAACTGCTAAAATAAATGGGTGAAGAAAAAAATGACTGTACAAACTTGATTAATAGATATTTTTGTCTAAATTTGGCAAACATGATACAAACTTACATACAATATATAAGAAATTATATGTGAGATAATTTAGAATAAACAAACCAATAAATACGATGAAAAATAATTCTACATGGATTTTATTGTGCCTTGCATGTATGATGACGCTCTCTTGTTCCGACAAGAAGAATACTGCAGATGAATCGGAGAAAGGCGTCTCCACAGTCCTTCCGGATACGAAGAATGAAGTAGCTGTTCAGATATTGAAGAAGCGTGATTTTCATCACGAACTGGTGAGTAACGGCAAAATCAGTGCCCGTGGCAAAGCCGATCTGCGTTTTGAAACCGGTGAAGTCATCGCTCATATCTATGTGAAGAATGGCGACCGTGTACAGAAAGGGCAGAAGCTGGCCGATTTGGATAAATTCCGCCTGGAACAGAAATTATCCCAGTCGGAAGATGCTTTACTGAAAGCCGAACTGGAATTGAAAGACGTACTGATCGGGCAGGGATATTCTCCTGACGACTTTAGTAAAGTCCCTGCCGAAACAATGAAAATCGCCAAAGTAAAAAGCGGGTATGAACAGTCGAAATCCCAGTATGAGCTGGCAAAAAGAGAGATGGAGCATGCTACGTTGATTGCTCCTTTTGACGGTGTGGTAGCCAATTTATTCTCGAAGCCTTATAATCCGGCAAATACTGCTGAAGCATTCTGTACTATTATCGATTCCAAAGGAATGGAAGCTGATTTCACAGTGCTGGAAAATGAGCTCGCTTTTATCAGGATGGGAGATAAAGTGGTAATTACTCCTTATGCCGGAGGAGATGCGTTTGAAGGCAGTGTATCAGAAATAAATCCATTGGTAGATGCCAACGGCATGGTGAAAGTGAAAGCATTGGTAAATGCGGGAGGAAAACTGTTCAGCGGAATGAATGTAAGGGTAAGTGTCCGCCGTTCGCTGGGAGAGCGGCTGGTTATTCCGAAGAGTGCCGTTGTATTGCGTTCCGGCAAACAAGTGGTATTTACCCTGAAAGACGGCAAGGCAATGTGGAATTATGTGAATACGGGACTGGAGAATGCGACAGAATGTGTCGTCTCCGACAAGTCGCAGAAAGGCATTGAGGATGGTCTGCTGGAAGGAGATACGGTGATTGTCACCGGAAATCTGAATCTGGCGCATGAGGCGGAAGTCTATGTTAAATGAAGAATTAAGAATTAAATAATGAATCTATGATAAAATTCTTAATTCAGCGCCCTATTGCCGTATTGATGGCCTTTACCGCCTGTTTCATCATCGGACTGGTGACGTACTCTACGCTACCTATATCGCTGCTTCCCAATATCGCTATTCCTGAGATTACGGTACAGGTGGCGTCTGCCAATACCTCTGCCCGGGAATTGGAAAACACGATTGTCAAACCTTTGCGGGGGCAGCTGATTCAGGTCTCTACCCTGAAGGATATTCATAGTGAATCGAGAGACGGGGCGGGCATTATCCGCTTGTCATTTGAATATGGAACGAATACGGACCTTGCCTTTATCGAGGTAAATGAGAAGATAGATGCCGCCATGAACTATCTTCCGAAAGAAGCGGAACGCCCGAAGGTAATCAAAGCGAGTGCAACGGATATTCCCGTATTCTATCTGAATCTGACACTGAAGAATGACAGTGCTTACGGAGCTACGGAACAGCACTCCTTCCTTGAATTGTGTGAGTTTGCCGAGTCTGTCATTAAGCGCAGGATAGAGCAGCTTGAAGAAGTTGCCATGGTGGACGTGACCGGAATTTTGGAACGGCAGGTACAAATAGTGCCCGACAAGGACAAGCTCGCCATGATGGGACTCTCCATTGGAGATATCGAATCGGCTTTATCTTCTAATAATGTGGAACCGGGCAGCATGACAGTGCGAGACGGATATTATGAATACAATATTAAATTCTCGACATTGCTGCGTACGGCGGAGGATGTGGAAAATATTTATCTGCGTAAGGGTGACCGCATCGTACAGTTAAAAGACTTCTGCAAAGTAAGCGTCGTACCTGTAAAGGAAAAAGGAGTATCCCTATCCAATGGCAAACGGGCAGTGAGCCTTGCCGTCATCAAACAGGCGGATGAGAACATGGATAAGATGAAGCAGGCGCTGGTAGGCACGATGACCTATTTTCAGTTAGTATACCCGGAGATCGATTTCAGCATCAGCCGTAATCAGACGGAACTGCTGGATTACACCATCTCTAATCTGCAACAGAATCTCTCCCTTGGTTTTCTCTTTATTTGTCTGGTAGCGGTTCTGTTTCTGGGAGATGTAAAGTCTCCGCTGGTCATCGGACTCAGTATGGTGGTGTCCATCGTGATCAGTTTTGTCTTTTTCTACCTTTGCAATATGTCTCTCAATATCATTTCACTTGCTGGATTAATCCTGGCATTGGGAATGATGATTGACAGTTCGATTATTGTGACCGAGAATATATCGCAATACCGTGAACGGGGATACTCCTTGCGCCGTGCCTGTGTGACGGGAACCAGTGAAGTGGTCACCCCCATGCTGAGTTCTTCTCTGACGACTATTGCCGTCTTTGCCCCACTGATTTTTATGAGCGGTATTGCAGGCGCTATTTTCTTTGATCAGGCTTTTTCTGTCACTGTAGGACTAATGGTGTCTTATCTCACCGGTATCATGCTGCTTCCCGTGCTTTATCTGCTGGTTTACCGGACAGGTGTCCGCACCCGGAAATGGAAGTGGCTTTCTTTCAAAATTAATAACCCGATCAAGGACCACACGCTAGACCGATTCTATGATGCGGGTGTCGACTGGGTATTCCGCCATAAAACGTTCAGTGTACTGTTCTGTGTGATTTCCATTCCGCTTTGCATATTCTTCTTTTTCTTTATAGACAAAGAACGGATGCCCGATATCGAGGAAAATGAACTGATCGCCCGGATAGAATGGAATGAGAATATCCATGTGGATGAAAACAAACAACGGGTGGATGAACTTTTCAAGGAACTGAAAGATGAAGTACTGGAGCAAACAGCCTCTATCGGTAGACAGGACTTCATCCTCAATCGGGAACGGGAACTGTCTTCTTCCGAAGCGGAACTTTATTTCCGTACGGAGACTTCCGACGCTATTGCTCCTTTGGAACAGACGGTATACCGGAAACTGAAGGAACGTTATCCACTCTCTGTCATCTCTTTCTCTCCGCCGGAAACGGTCTTTGAGAAACTCTTTGTGACGGGTGAACCGGATGTGGTGGCGGAATTTTACACCCGTAATAAAGCGGAAGCCCCCAAAGCGGAAGCAATCCGCAGCGTGGAACAGGAACTGGGACGAAAAACCGGAATCAATCCGACAGGTATCGCCTTCGAAAACCAGTTGAATCTGAGTATCAGTAAAGAGAAACTCTTGCTCTACCGTGTTTCCTACAACGAACTGTATCGGGTACTGAAAACGGCTTTCCGGGAAAACAGTGTGACGATGCTGCACTCTTATCAGCAATATTTGCCGATCAACATTGCCGGGGATGAAAAGACTGTGAACGAGGTGTTGCAGGAAACACTGGTGCAGACGCAACCGGACAACCGTGGGAATGTCGATTTTATCCCGCTTCGGGAATTGATCAACGTAGCTCCCGCCGAAGACTTGAAAAGTATTACTTCCGGACGTAATGGCGAGTATGTCCCGTTCGACTTTTACGGCGTGCAGGATGCGAACCGGCTGATGCGTGAAGTGAAACAGGTGGCGGAGGAAACAGGGGACTGGGATACGGGCTTCTCCGGCAGTATCTTCTCCAACAAGGAGATGCTGGATGAACTGGTCGTGATCCTGTTGATCTCACTGCTGCTGATGTATTTCATTCTTGCCGCACAGTTCGAGAGTTTTCTGCAGCCGTTGCTGGTACTGGCGGAAATCCCGATTGATGTGGCATTTGCTTTACTCTTGCTCTGGATATGCGGGCATACGCTGAATCTGATGTCTGCCATCGGTCTGATTGTGACCTGTGGTATTGTAATCAATGACTCTATCCTGAAACTGGATGCGATCAATGAACTGCGCAAGGCAGGCGTTCCTTTGCTGGAAGCTATTCATGAAGCAGGCCGCAGGCGTCTGCGTCCGATTATCATGACTTCGCTGACGACCATCTTTGCCATGGTGCCGTTGCTGTTCTCCTCGGATATGGGATCGGAACTGCAAAAGCCGTTGTCTATCGCCATGATAGGCACGATGTCCATCGGTACGGCGGTCAGCCTCTTTATCATACCGCTGCTTTACTGGTTTATCTATCGGGGAAAAAGCGGGAATCACAAACCAAATGAAAAACATGTTGAATTATGAAGAAATCATCCGTTCTTTTTGTATTGATGGCAGCATCGGGGATATGTTTCTCTTCAGTATATGCCCAGAAACGTCTGGTGCTGGACTTGAACCAGACTATCGCTTTAGCTAACGACAGTTCGCTGGAGTCATTCCGCACACAAAATATGTATCTGTCCGGTTATTGGGAATACCGGACGTACCGGGCAAACCGTTTGCCGAGTCTGACAATGGACCTTACCCCGGCACAATATAACCGGGATATCACGAAACGTTATGATTCGGGACAGGACCTGGATGTCTACCGTACGCAACAGTCATATTATGCCTATGGAGGATTAAGTGTCCGTCAAAATCTGGACCTGACCGGAGGTACGTTCTATCTGGAGTCGAACCTTGCCTATATGCGTAATTTCGGGGATAATAGTGCGACGCAGTTTACCAGCGTCCCGATACGGCTCGGTTATTCGCAGAGCCTGGTCGGGTATAATCCTTTCAAATGGGACCGGAAGATCGAACCGCTGAAATACGAGCGTGTGAAAAAGGAATTTCTTTATAATGTGGAAAAGGTTTCGGAAACGGCGACGAATTATTTCTTTTCGCTGGCGATGGCGCAGGCGGAATACAAACTGGCAAAGGAGAACCTCGCATCTACGGATACTTTGTACCGCATCGGACAGCAACGGCACCAGATCGCCGCTATTTCACAGGCGGACCTGCTGACTTTAAAGCTGGATAAAGTGAATGCACAGAATACATTGCAGAATAGGGCAAGCGCCTTGAAACGGGCAATGTTCTCACTGGCATCTTTTCTGAATCTGGATAAGAATACCCAGATCGAACTGGAGCTTCCTTCACGCCCAAGTATGATGGAGATTCCGGTGGATGAGGCTTTGAGATGGGGAAGGAGCAATAATCCGCAGTTGCTGGAACTGAAGCAGAATGTACTGGAAGCGGAGCGGAATGTGGACAGAACAAAGAAGGAATCCCGTTTCAATGCCAGCGTGAATGCCAGTATCGGTTTCAACCAGGTGGCGGAAAACTTCGGAGATGTGTATCATAAACCGATGCAGCAGGACTTGGTAGCGGTCAGCGTATCGATTCCGCTGCTGGACTGGGGCGTTCGTAAGGGCAAATACAACATGGCACGGAATAATCTGAATGTAGTGAAGATTTCGGCACGTCAGGATGAGATCAGTATTGAGGAGGAAGTAATCATGACGGTGAGTGATTTTAATATCCAGCAGCAGTTGATTGCCAGTGCGGAAGAAGCGCTGGACCTGGCGATACTGGCTTATAATGAGACAAGGCAACGTTTTATTATCGGTAAAGCGGATATTAATAGTCTGACGCTTTCGCTCAACAGGCAGCAGGAGGCGCAGCGCAACTACATTTCTGCCTTGCAGAACTACTGGCTGAATTATTATAAAATACGTCGTCTGACTTTATTCGATTTTGCTACGAAGCTTTCTCTTTCGGATCGTTTCGACTTTAATGGAGGGAGACTGATCAGATAGTAATTTCTTTTGGGATATAGACAAATGAATCATGCAAGATATAGGTTCTGAAATTAAAAAGTCATCAAAGGCTTCCGCTTTTACGCTCATTGTCGCTTTTATCAGCGTGGCGTTGGTCGGGCTGGCACTTGTTCCGTTGCTGCCGGTGAAGCTGAATCCGTCACGGACCTTACCCGGATTTTCTGTGTGGTTCGGCATGGGAGGGACTTCGGCGCGTGTCGTGGAGATGACGGCTACCAGCAAACTGGAGGCGATGCTTGCCCGTGTCAAGGGAATACAAAGCATATCTTCGACTTCCGGCAATGGCTGGGGAAGTATAAATGTGAGTCTGGACAAGCATGCAGATGCGGCTGTCGCACGTTTTGAGGCTTCGACCATCATTCGTCAGACTTGGCCGGAATTGCCGGCGGGAGTTAGTTACCCGTACATTCAGATGGCAAGTCCGGAGCAGAAAAGTCAGGGACCTTTTATCGCATTCACGATTAATGCGCCTGCCACTCCCAGTCTGATTCAGAAGTATGCGGAGGAACATATAAAGACACGCCTTGCGCAGCTTCCGGGAATCTATAAGATAAACGTCAGCGGAGCCACACCGATGGAATGGCGTCTGGAGTATGATTATGAGCAGTTGCGTGCGTTGGGGGTGAGTACGGATGAAATTAGTCAGGCAGTCGGTCTGCATTATCAGAAAGAGTTTCTGGGGACTTATGATGTGGAACAGGCGGCTTCGGGCAAGGAGTGGATTCGGTTGGTGCTGATGCCCGAACATGATAACCGGGAGTTTGACGCCGGGCAGATACAGGTGAAAGTGAAGGATGGGAGAATCATCCGCTTGGACGAACTGGTGAAGGTCGTCCGTATGGAAGAGCAGCCTCAGAGTTATTACCGGATCAATGGGTTGAATTCGATTTATCTGTCTGTTGTCGCTGAAGAGGCAGCTAATCAGCTGGAACTGAGCAAAAAAGTACAGGCGTGTATGGATGACATCAGGCTGTCGCTTCCGGCGGGATATGAGATTCATACCAGTTATGATACTACAGAGTTTATACATGACGAGCTGAACAAGATTTATTTGCGTACGGGAGTGACGGTGGCTATCCTGCTCTTGTTTGTACTGCTGATTACTTTCAGCCCCAAATATCTGTTTTTGATTGTCACCAGTCTGACCGTGAATATGGCAATAGCCGTTATCTTTTATTATGTCTTCGGGCTGGAAATGCAGTTATATTCTTTGGCGGGCATCACGGTTTCACTGAACCTGGTGATTGATAATACGATTGTGATGAGTGATCATTATCTTCGATGTAAAAACCGGAAGGCGTTCATGTCTGTATTGGCGGCTACACTGACAACAATGGGAGCGTTGGTCATCATCTTCTTTCTGGACGAGAGGATTCGTCTGAATCTGCAGGATTTTGCCGCAGTGGTGATGATTAATCTGGGAGTTTCATTATTGGTTGCTCTGTTCTTTGTACCTTCTTTGATTGATAAAATCGGGTTGAAACGACGCAGGAAGTCTTCTCTGACCGGAGTGAAGAGAAAATGGAAAATGGGGAATACCCGTTTCTTAGGATGGCTGCGTTCGAAGATGCGAAGGGGGCCGGTCTATTTCAGTCATTTCTACAGGTGGCTGATACAGAGGCTTTGCCGCTGGAGAGTAGCGGTTTGTCTGTTGCTGTTGCTGGCATTCGGATTACCGGTCTTTCTGTTGCCGGAAAAGATGGATGGGGATGGCAAATGGGCAGAGATTTATAATAAGACACTGGGGACTCCTACCTATAAGGAAAAGGTGAAACCGATAGTGGATAAAGCGTTGGGAGGAAGTCTGAGGCTGTTTGTGCAAAAGGTGTATGAAGGGAGCTACTTTACCCGGAATGAGGAGGTGGTGCTTTATGCCAACGCCAATTTACCGAACGGCAGTACGCTTGAACAGATGAATACACTGATCAAGCGAATGGAAACTTATCTGAGCGAGTTCAAGGAGATCAAGCAGTTTCAGACATCGGTAGAAAGCGCCCGCAGGGCATCTATCAGCATTCGTTTCACAAAGGAAAATCAGAAAAGCGGGTTCCCATATACGCTGAAAGCTAACATGATCAGTAAAGCTCTCCAGTTGGGGGGAGGAGATTGGAGTATTTATGGATTACAGGATCAGGGATTCAGTAATAGTGTACGCGAGAATGCGGGATCATTCCGGGTGAAAATGTACGGATATAATTATGATGAACTTTATAGCTGGGCTACAAAACTGAAAGAGGTCTTATTGTCTCATCGCCGTATCAGGGAAGTTACGGTCGGTTCCAATTTCTCGTGGTGGAAGGATGATTATCAGGAGTTTTATTTTGAGCTGGATAAACAACGGATGATCGGAGCGGGGATCGGAGCCGGAGAACTGTTTGCTGCTATTCGTCCCATATATGGGCGGAATCAGGAAATCGGTTCCGTTGTTACCGAAGATGGAACGGAAAAAATCAAACTCTCTTCCCGCCAGTCGGATCAGCGGGATATATGGGCCATGCAGTATTATCCTTTCTGTGTAGGCGATAAAGAGTATAAACTGGCGGAACTGGCTAAGGTAGAGAAGGGACAGATGCCGCAGGAAGTGGCGAAGGAGAATCAACAATACCGCTTATGCCTGCAATATGAGTATATCGGTGCGTCGGAACAGGGAAATAAGTTGCTGAAAAAAGACCTGGAAGAGTTTAATGAACTTCTTCCGATGGGATATAAGGCGGAAGCGGAAAGTAATAACTGGTCATGGGGTGGAGGTGCCAACAAACAGTATCGCTTGCTCCTGATTGTGATTGCTATCATTTTCTTTATTACAAGCATTCTGTTCAATTCGTTGAAACAGCCGTTAGCGATCATCTTTGTCATTCCGATCTCTTATATCGGTGTGTTTCTGACGTTCTACTGGTTCAAGTTGAACTTTGACCAGGGTGGTTTCGCTTCGTTCATTCTGCTCTGCGGTATCACAGTGAATGCCAGTATTTATATTTTAAATGAGTACAATGCGATTCGAAAACGCTTTCCCTGCCTTTCTCCTCTTCGTGCTTACGTGAAGGCATGGAATACGAAAGTGATCCCCATTTTTCTGACGGTTGTTTCTACCATCCTTGGCTTTATCCCCTTTATGGTGGGAGCAGAGAAAGAAGGTTTCTGGTTTCCTTTGGCTGCAGGTACTATCGGTGGACTGGTAATGTCCGTGATCGGCGTGTTTATTTTCTTGCCGGTACTGACTTTGAATAAAAAGAAGATGATGGTGAAGAAGCCTTGAAGAAATAAATTAGCTATTAGCATATTTCAATTAGCTAATAGCTAATTTGTTTTTGCTAATAGCTAATCGAAATAAGGTATAGGAGATAATTCACCAGTTATTTCCTGCATTGCTGCTGCCGATCAGCATTTCTACCCGTTGCTTATACAAGTTGGCTCCCTCAGCGATGTTCTTTCCCGCATCTGCGGTTCCCATTCCGTAAACAATAACAGGCGTTTGCCACGACATCCCCGAATGAATGGCACTAACCTGATAAGGACGTAAAAGCTCATCCACTGTGAAGCGGTTTCTGCCTCCGCTGCGGTATGCCTCATATTCGGAACCTGTGGTGGTTACTACTGTCAATGGTTTCCCGGCTACTGCCGGAGTCTTGGAAAGGAAGGTGAATACTTCGTCCTGCCATTTTTTGAGCAATGACGGCGCAGCCATCCAATGAAAGGGAAATTGATAAATGAGGGCGGAAGCATCGGAAATGATTTTGCTCCATTCGTCAACATCAAAAGAAGCGCCTTGCTGGTCGTAAAGATTGAATACTGCTACGCCTTCAATATCACTCACAGCATCAATCAGTGCTTTGTTTGCTTGTGATTCCTTCATATTGGGATGCGCCAGGAGAATCACCACTTTTCTTAAATCTTTATTCATAATCAATCGGGTATTTAGGATGAAACAACTACATCTATAATATAAAGGTCTAAAAATAAGAAAAAGTTTTCGAAACTCAATATCTTAATTAAAAATAAAAGAATCTCTCTTTGCTTTTGAATTTGTATTTTTGCAGGCACGTCCGTAAGGCGTTATTTTAGATAATAAATTTATATATGATAGATTTCACCCAATTTCCTTCTCCTTGCTATATTATGGAGGAAGAACTCTTGCGAAAGAACCTGTGTCTGATAAAAAGCGTAGCCGACAGGGCAGGAGTAGAGATTATTCTCGCCTTCAAGTCATTCGCCATGTGGCGTTCATTTCCGATATTCCGCGAATACGTGGAGCATTCCACAGCAAGTTCTGTGTATGAAGCGCGTCTGGCATTGGAAGAATTTGGAAGTAAAGCCCATACTTATTCTCCTGCGTATACGGAACAGGATTTTCCGGAAATCATGCGTTGCAGCAGCCACATCACTTTTAATTCAATGGCACAGTTCCGTCGTTTCTATCCGATGACAGTGGCCGAAGGAAGCGGAATCTCCTGCGGTATCCGTGTGAATCCCGAATATTCGGAAGTAGAAACAGAACTTTATAATCCGTGCGCACCCGGTACCCGTTTCGGAATGACCGCCGACTTATTACCGGATACCTTGCCCAAAGGAATCGAAGGTTTCCATTGTCATTGTCACTGCGAATCTTCTTCTTTCGAGCTGGAACGTACTTTGCAGCATCTGGAAGAGAAATTCTCCCGCTGGTTCCCGCAAATTAAATGGCTGAATCTGGGAGGCGGGCATCTGATGACCCGAAAAGATTATGATACAGAACATCTGATTAAATTATTGCAAGACCTGAAAGCACGATATCCTCATTTGCAGATCATCCTTGAACCCGGTTCTGCTTTTACATGGCAGACAGGAGTCCTGACTTCGGAAGTGGTAGATATCGTTGAGAGTCGCGGTATCAAGACGGCTATTCTGAATGTGAGTTTCACCTGCCACATGCCCGATTGTCTGGAAATGCCTTATCAGCCTGCCGTTCGTGGTGCGGAGATGGGGAATGAAGGAGAATTTATTTATCGTTTGGGAGGTAATTCTTGTTTGAGTGGTGATTATATGGGATTATGGAGTTTCGATCATGAGTTGCAGATCGGAGAGCGGATTGTGTTCGAAGATATGATTCACTATACTATGGTCAAGACAAATATGTTTAACGGAATCCATCATCCCGCCATCGCTTTGTGGACAAAAGAAGGGAAAGCGGAAATATACAAGCAATTTTCTTATGAAGACTATCGGGACCGAATGAGTTGATAATCAAAACAATTGTTTGTTTGCGGAAACAAAGTGTGCAGATTCTTGTGAAAAAAAGATGCAGAATGTTTGCAGAATTACGGAAAATCCCTACCTTTGCAACCGCAAACGAAAAAATGCGGAAATAGCTCA